>OATU01000026.1_pt1 | contig 152456 bp, 163 predicted proteins | sample 1516711 | NCBI WGS metagenome assembly OATU01 (sample SAMEA2579971, study PRJEB22360) | human gut metagenome | biome: human gut; feature: human-associated habitat; material: faeces | place: Denmark | collected 2008/2010 | reverse complement strand
TCCACTGTTGGTGCCGGGCGCCTCGCCAGCCTCCGTTCTGTCATATTATTTATTCTCTCACGTCAGAGTACGTATAGCAGCCTGGCAGAATCCATGGACAGATATCAGCGCTACCGGTTATCAGATAGCGCAGTCTCTGTTTGCAATTGGAACAGGAAGCTGGTTCGGCATGGGAATAGATGCAGGGTCTCCCCGGTCGATTCCTTATGTGGAGCAGGATTTCATTTTCTCCGCAATTTGTGAAGAGTATGGTATTTTGTATGGAATCTGTCTGGTTGCCATATGTGTCAGCCTTTTCCTGGAGATAGTACACATTGCCCATGTGTGTGAAGAGTCTTTCTTGAAATATGCTTCTTATGGATTGGGTATCGTGTATATTTTCCAGATTTTCCTGACGATAGGCGGTAATACGAAGTTTATTCCTTTGACAGGAGTTACCTTGCCGTTGATCAGCTACGGCGGTAGTTCTGTTCTGACTACTATGTTGATGTTTGCTCTTTTGCAGGGATTTTATATCTACAGATATGCGATCTTGACAGAGGGAGAGCTGCCTGCTGCACCACGTATTCAAATGAATGTGATAGCAGGAGTTTTCTCGGCGCTGTTTGTGGCGATATCTGTATATTTGGTACATTTTGCATATTATGATAGTCCGGCGGTAGTGAATAATACTTATAACTCCAAGAGACAGGAACTTCTGGCAACCAAAACTACCAGAGGAGACATCCTGGCTTCTGATAGTACGGTGCTTGCGACAACAGACCCGGATACAGATGAACGAATCTATCCGTTTGAGAATGTATATGCACATGCAGTAGGCTATGCAAGCCATGGTAGACTGGGGGTAGAACAGACTGCGGGAATATATCTGGTATCTTCAAATGTTTCTCTTAATAACAAAATTCAGGATGACCTGGCAGATGAGAAACATACAGGTAATTCTGTATATACGACGCTTGATCCACAACTTCAACAGGAAGCCTATAATGCACTGGGAATGTATGAAGGTGCAATTATTGTTACGGAACCGGATACGGGGCGCATACTCGCCCTTGTTTCAAAACCTGACTTTGATCCAAACACCATATCTGAGGTATGGGATGATCTGGTGAATGACAGTAACAGTTCAGTTCTGGTAAACAGGGCAACACAGGGGCTATATCCACCGGGATCTACGTTTAAGATATTAACGGCGCTGGAATACATTCGCGAGAATCCTCTTACTTATCAGAATTATTCCTTTGATTGTAATGGAAGATTCACCAGCGGAGAAGATACAATTCGCTGCTTCCATGGTACGAAGCATGGTAAAGTGGATTTTACGACTTCATTTGCCAAGTCCTGTAATTCTTCGTTTGCCAACATGGGATTGACATTGAGCAGAACCAGCTTTGAAGACACTCTGAGCAGTCTGTATTTTAATCAGTCTTTACCGGTAGATCTGACTACTAATATAAGTAAAGTATCCATAGGCACCAGCTCATCTGACAGTGACCTGATTCAGACGGTTATCGGACAGGGAACTACACAGATGACGCCACTTCATTTATCCATGATTACTTCCATGATTGCAAATCACGGTATCATGATGCAGCCGTATATAATAGACCGTGTTGAGTCCGCAGACGGTAATCTGATCAAGAGCTTTTCTCCTGATTCGTTGGGACAGTTAATAAGCGAAGAAGAAGCAGATATTCTCAAGAATCTGATGATTGCTGTGGTACAGGAAGGAACAGGAACACGATTAAAAGGACAGTCATATCAGGTCGCAGGTAAGACCGGATCTGCTGAGTACAATTCTCAATCTGATTCCCATGCCTGGTTTACCGGCTTTTCCTATGATACGGATAGACCGCTTCAGGTTACAGTGATTATGGAAGGTGCTGGTTCAGGCGGTGAATATGCAGTACCAGTAGCGAAAAGAATATTCGACCAATATTATAATGGGTAATTTATTAAACTGAATTTGCTTGAATTTTTATACAATTAACGAATATTCTTTGTAATTTATCCTGAAAAGGTGTATATTATTATTAGGTATACAAAAGCAACAGAAGGGAGCTGAAATATGCTTAATCGTTTATTTGGAAATTATTTAGTAAACAGGGGATATTTAAACCCTGCTCAATTGGATGATTTGTTGGAAACAATTACTGAATACAAAGCCGAACCACAGACTGTCATTCTTGTAAATAAATTTTTACCATTATCACAGATTCGATTTATACAGCAGTCTCAGATGCGGGAAGAATCATTTACGGAAGCGGCACTTCGCCTGCAACTGTTGACAGATAATCAGATAGAACAGATAGTACAGTTCCAGTCATTGCCGGTCATGTGCTTTGCACAGTTATTACTGGATAAGCAGATATTGCAGACTGAAGACATTATGTGTGTGCTTGCAGATTTCCAAATGTATTATCAATTTACCGATGAACAGCTTCATGTTTTGTGCATTGATGACATGGAACAGATTATCCGTATTTTTGTTCCCTTCCAGAATCCCAGAATGCATGAATTGACAGTTACTTTGCTGCAGACAATAAAAAGGCTGATAGATAAGAATGTTTACCTGGATAAGGCATATATGGCACATTCTATTCAGATAGACCGGTATGCAGCACAGACATTATCCGGTGATCTGAATGTCAAGTTCTATTTGTCGGCACCTATCAACAATTTGCTGGCAATTGCCAATTATTTTGGCTCAGAAACGTATGATGTGATTAATGATGATGCTTTGGACAATGTAGGTGAATTCATTAATTGTGTAAGCGGTCTTTTTGCAACGAACCTTAGTTATGAGGGGATTGATGTAGATATGGATGCTCCCCGGTATGGAATGGAAGGTCCTTATCTTAATAATGGTAAAATCTACGTGATTCCTATTCATGCGAATCGCTTCAGTTTTCGTGCAGTATTTGAGCTGTGCCAATAAAAATCTATAAGTCAAAGGAGAACAGATTATGCATACAGCGATTATTATTGACGACTCTAAAACATCCCGATCAGTTCTCAGAACCATACTTGAAAAGAACGGTTATGAGATCGTAGCTGAAGCTGCGAACGGAGAAGAGGGATTTGAAAAATATTGTGATTTACATCCTGATTTTGTGACACTGGACATTACAATGCCTGTTATGGATGGCATTCAGACACTGGTTAAGATCAAAGAATACGATCCAGGTGCAAAAGTCATCATGGTTACTGCTGCCGGACAAAAGGGCAAAATGGTAGATGCAATTAAACTTGGTGCTGCAGAATTTGTTACAAAACCTTTTGAAACAGATCAGATTATCAGTATTATTGAAAGTATTGAAGAATAGTCAAATCAATGGCTAAAATACGCACCATATGGGAGGAAACGCCATGATTGAAGCTACAAGCTGTGGAGGCGTAGTAATTTTCAGAGGAAAGATATTATTATTATACAAGAATTTTAAGAACAGATATGAAGGCTGGGTCATGCCAAAAGGAACGGTAGAAGCCGGAGAGAAACATGTAGAGACGGCTCTGAGAGAAGTCTTTGAAGAGACCGGAGTAAAGGCTGCCGTAATCCGATATATTGGAAAAAGCGAATATTCATTTTCAGTTCCACAGGATGTTGTAACAAAAGAAGTACACTGGTATCTGATGATGGCTGACAATTATTACAGCAAACCACAGAAAGAAGAGTTTTTTGTTGATTCTGGTTATTATAAGTATCATGAGGCGTATCATTTGTTAAAATTTTCCAATGAGAAACAAATACTGGAGAAAGCATACCAGATGTACACTGAACTTCGAAAAAACAAACAATGGGTAAAACCACAGGATAATTCGAATAATGGAAGGTCTTAAAGACCTTCTTTTCTTTTATTATAAAATATGGTAAAATGATGATATGTTTTACATAACTTTGTACATACTAAACAATGGGAGCTGATATACATGCGTTTTTATAAAAGGTTATATGTGGGCTCATCTGTGAAAAAGAAGAGAAGACAGATTGTGTGGAAACTTAAAACCGGTAAAGTTATGCCGAATGTATACTGCATAGCTCTTGCAAATAATCAGGATATGTTGGAGATATATCATAATGCTGTTTTGAAACAGTCATATTACCGGAAGTATCCTCCATATATTATCGGGATTGCCGGAAGTTATCAGGAAGCAGTGGAATTAATACAGACCATGCTGATGGATACAATGGAATTAACAGGCACTTATGATGTACGTAAGATATGCGTTACTCTTGATTGGCAAAAGTGTAATTGATAAAAGGGGATTATATGTTCGGAATCATTTTGTCTATTTTAAAAATAATTGGAATTATTCTGCTGATTCTGCTGGCATTGGTTCTTTTTGTCCTTTGTATTGTATTGTTTGTACCAATACGCTATAAAGCAGATGGCTTTTACAAAGAGTCATACAAAATAGAAGCTAGAGTTACATGGCTGCTGCATATTGTGACTTTGAGGGTTTGTCAGAGCAATGAAGAGGCATTGCATGTAATGCTGAAGATACTGGGCCTTACGGTATATGATAATACCAGACCAAAAGCTGATAAAAAGCAAAAGGATAAAGCCAAAGCTGCAAAGAAGAAAAAAGAAAAAAAGACTGTCTCAGAGAATAAACAGCCGGAGTTAAAAGGGGCATCTGTAGAGAGCCCGGCAGATACTCAGACAGCAGGCGATACTTCGCAGGTGGATATAGATACTGCAGAAAGCAATTCAGATGATGAAAAATTGAACTTTTGGCAGAAAATTATTAAAATTTTTCGAAAATTTATACATTTTTTTCAGAATATTAAGTACACATTTAGAAAATTCTATGATACAATAGTAAACATAAAAAGTAATGTATCTTATTATTGCAATGTGTTGTCGCAGGACAGCACCAAAGAGGCATTTCAAATTGCCGGAAAACAGATAAAACGTATTTTTCGTAATCTGAGACCACGTAAGTGGCATGTTTATGTCCATCTTGGAGCGGAAGATCCGGCAACGTTGGGAGATATTCTTGGCATCTGGGGAATGTTATATCCTTTACATGAAGGAAAGATAGCATTAGAACCGGATTTTGATTCTGAAATACTGGAAGGTGAATTTTTCTGTAAAGGCAGGATTCACATTTTTGTATATATATGGACCGCATATATAATTCTGTTCGATAAAAATATAAAACATTTGAAAAAATGTCTGTTACGGGAGGATGATTAACACTATGGCAGATAATAGCTTTAGCGGAATTGTAGGTTCTATGATGAAGGGGATGGAAGGTTTTCTTTCTTCCAAAACTGTAGTAGGGGAACCGACACAGATAGGAGATACTACCATTATTCCACTGGTTGATGTTACATTCGGCGTAGGAGCCGGCGCATCGACAAAAGATAACAAGAACGGTGGCGGTGGTGGTATGTCAGGTAAAATGACACCAAGTGCTGTTCTTGTGATTAAGAATGGTCAGATTAAGCTGGTGAATATTAAGAATCAGGATACAATGACGAAGGTACTGGATATGATACCTGATCTTGTGGATCGTTTCACGGCACCGAAGGAAGACATGCCAAGCGATGAAGATGCAATAAAAACTGCTTTTCCAGACAAAGATGAGAAGTAACAGCATATAATAGAATAAGACGGCAGACAGGACGGTATGATAATGAAAAAGCTGATAGGATATACAATGTTCTGGATTGCTGTTGGCATGGTTTTGATGCTGATTATCAGCGATGTTTGGATTGCTGTCATAATAATTGCTTTTTTGCTTATAGTTGGTTACAGTTTGTTTCGCTGCCAGTAGTAAGGGTACTGGTATGGATTGTATCAATAATAGGGTGGGAAATTAAATATGAGGGATTTTGATGAGAGGCTCATGAAGGCTGAGACTTCTGATGAGGTAAAGAAACTCAAATTATGGATGTTTCAGGAGCAAGTCAAGATTCAGGCTAAGAAGGACGAATTGGACGAGTTAAGCCACAAGTTGCAGGAAGAAAAGAGGACATTGGAACGGGACAGAAATGCATTAGACATCAAGATTAAGACAGAAAATAAGCGTTTCGATCAAAATGAAATATTTATGTCCAAGAAGCAGCAGATAATAGAAAATGCTTTTCGACAGCTTGCTTTGGATCGGAAAGCATTGGAGTGTGAGCGCCTGAATCTTGAATATGAAAAAGGTAAATTTGCAAAGCAGAAATTACATTCCCAGGCAAATTCTGATTCTATGGGTGCAGGAACATTTGAAAATAATTATTGCGGAAGCTGCGTATTTTTCAGAGGCGTAGATAATGAGCTTGCCTTGCGAAAGAGATATAAGGAACTGCTGAAGATTTTCCATCCGGATAATCGGTGCGGTGACACTAAGACTTTATTACTTATTCAAAAAGAGTATGAAAAAATGAAGAGACAGTACTATGAAGTGTAGTACTGTCTCTTTTTGTAATTAAATTCTGTAAACTAAAAACAAGCAGGCAAACCTACTTGTTTTTTAAAATAAATTATGCTCTTTCAACGCTTCCGGATCTTAAGCAGCTTGTACAAACATGCATTCTCTTAGTAGCTCCGTTTACTTTGCATTTTACTCTTTTAACATTTGAATTCCAAATTGCGTTGGATCTTCTATGAGAATGGCTTACGTTGTTTCCGAAATGAACGCCCTTGCCACAAATATCGCATTTTGCCATAGTTAGCACCTCCTTGACTAAACTAAGTCATTCGACTCACAACATTAGTATCTTACCAAAAAAACATTCATATTGCAAGCAATATTTTTAAAAAGAGTAAAAAATATATGAATTATATAGAAATATAGGTTTCTTTTTTGCTCATTTGCGGTTATAATAGAATCGAATAATTTTAAAGGAGGATTTCTATGAAAGGTTCAATGAATACCCATTTGGGAAATATTGTTATTGATCCGGAAGTTATCGCACAGTATGCAGGCAGTGTAGCTGTTGAATGCTTTGGCATTGTCGGCATGGCATCCGTTAATGTGAAAGATGGCCTGGTGAAATTACTTAAAAAAGAAACTATTACTCATGGAATACAGGTTAATATCGTAAATAATAAATTAATTCTTGATTTTCACGTTATTGTTGCATATGGTGTCAGCATCATCGCTGTATCTGATAACCTGATTAGCAATGTGAAATATAAAGTAGAAAATTTTACAGGTCTCGAAATCGAAAAAATCAACATCTTTGTTGAAGGCGTTCGAGTAATAGATTAAGGAGGATTCTAGAAGTGGGCTTAAATATAATCGACGCGCAAATGCTTTCAAAGATGTTTCTTGCCGGTGCAAAGAACTTGGAGCATAAGAAGGAATGGATCAATGAATTAAATGTTTTCCCTGTTCCTGACGGCGACACCGGTACAAATATGTCTATGACAATTATGTCTGCTGCTAAAGAAGTGGCAGCAATCAAGGAACCTAATATGGCTGCCTTGGCTAAGGCAATTTCATCAGGTTCTCTTAGAGGCGCAAGAGGTAATTCAGGTGTTATTTTGTCTCAGCTGTTCAGAGGCTTCAGCAAGGTGATCAGTGAATATGATGAGATTAATGTAGCAATCCTTGCTTCTGCATGTGAAAAGGCTGTTGAGACAGCGTACAAAGCAGTTATGAAGCCAAAGGAAGGTACGATTCTGACTGTAGCCAAGGGCGCTGCCAAAAGAGCTAATGACCTTGCTGTAGCAGGTGAGAAGGATCTTGAGATCTTCATTAGCGAAGTGATCAAAGAAGCTGAGGTGGTTCTGGCACAGACTCCAGAGATGTTACCTGTCCTGAAACAGGCAGGCGTTGTAGATTCAGGTGGACAGGGTCTTGTAGAAGTATTAAAGGGTGCTTATGACGCATTCCTTGGTAAAGAGCTGGATCTTACAATTGAAGCTGCACCTTCCAAGCCGGCAGCCAAGGGCTCCATGTCTCCTAATATTGAGGCACAGGCGCAGGCAGAGATTAAATTCTGCTATTGTACACAGTTCCTGATTATGCTTAATAAGACATTTAACATCAAACAGGAAATGGATTTTAAAGAGTATCTGGAATCTATCGGTGATTCTATCGTTGTAGTTGCCGATGATGAGATCGTGAAAGTTCATGTTCATACAAATGACCCAGGACTTGCAATGCAGAAGGCACTCTTGTATGGCTCTCTGACAACTATCATTATTGAGAATATGCGTCTTGAAAGAGATGAAAAAGTCTCAGATATGATGGAAAGAGAGATGCAGCAGCCGGTAATCGAGAAAGAAGATACACAGGAGCAGGAAGCACCTGCTGCCACAGCTGAGCATAAGGAAACAGGTTTTGTTGCTGTATCTATTGGTGAAGGAATGAATGAAATCTTCAGTTCTCTGGGTGTTGACTACATCATTGAGGGTGGTCAGACAATGAACCCAAGCACAGAAGATATGTTGAATGCAATTGATCAGATCAATGCGGATAACATATTTATTTTCCCTAATAACAAGAATATCATTCTGGCAGCGAACCAGGCAAAGGAACTGACAGAGGATAAGAATATTATCGTTATTCCTACTAAGACTGTTCCGCAGGGAATTACAGCTATTATCAACTATGTTCCTGATATTTCCATAGAAGAGAATGAAGCAGTCATGACAGAGGAAGCACAGAATGTTGCTACAGGTCAGGTTACTTATGCAGTACGTGATACTATGATCGACAACAAAGAAATTCATCAGGGCGATTTTATGGGAATTGGTGATAAGGGAATTTTGTCTGTTGGCACAGACCTGCAGGAAGTTGCTTTTGAAATGGTATCAGAAATGATGAAGGATGATTATGAACTGATCAGCATTTATTATGGTGCAGATATTTCTGAAGAGCAGGCACAGGAACTTGTGTCAAGAATTCAGGAGAAGTATACATCCTGTGACGTAGAATTACAGTTTGGCGGACAACCTATCTATTCTTATGTAGTTTCTGCTGAATAATATAAGATAATAAATATATAGAAGGCAAAGGGAACGGTTATTCCGTTCCTTTTTGTCCCTGTGGGTATTTTTATGAAATTAACAGATCCTATAACAAACGTGAATGGCGTAGGGGATAAAACAGCAGCCCTGTATCATAAATTAAATATCTATACGGTATATGATCTGATAACACATTATCCAAGAGAATATGAGGAATGGCAGGATATTACGCCTATTTCTGACATACAGGTCAATCAGGTGCAGGCAATACATGCTACTGTAATCAGCGTACCACAGACTTTGCATGTAAAACGTAATATGTCTATTACCACTGTTCATGTGAAGGACAGTACAGGACAATGTGATTTGGCTTATTTCAATATGCCGTATATCAAAAATAATCTGCAGCCCGGCAAGCAGTATATATTGCGGGGGCAGGCTGTTATGCGCCGTAATGTCCTTACACTGGAACATCCAAAGATTATTACGGGAGAAGAATTTATAAAGCATCTGCATACGCTGACACCGATTTATTCTACGACTAAGGGGCTGACGGTACAGGCAATTGCCAAAACAGTCCGAAATGCCCTGGATGAACTGGCATTTTATGATTATTTCCCGGACTTTATGCGTACAGAATATGATTTGCCGGAGTATGCACAGGCAATGCGTGACATTCATTTTCCGGAGAATCGTACGGCTTTGATTGCAGCCCGTAAAAGGCTTGTATTTGAAGAATTTTTCTTCTTTATCCTTTCTGTTATGACATTAAAGGATATGTCTGAGAGATCGGTGAATGATTGCCCTATGATGAGAATTGATGCATGTCAGGAACTGATAGACAAGCTGCCATATCAATTGACTGGAGCACAGACGAAGGTCTGGGCGGAAATCGAAAGAGACATGTGTTCTGCACATCTGATGAATCGACTTGTGCAGGGTGATGTGGGATCAGGTAAAACGATTGTTGCAATACTGGCTATGTTTATGTGCGTTATGAATCATAAACAGGCGGCTTTTATGGCACCTACAGAAGTGTTGGCAAAGCAGCATTATGAATCTATATCTCAGATGGCGGATCAATATAATCTGCCTTTTCTGCCTGTGCTGTTGACTGGTTCACTGACTGCAAAGGAGAAAAGGATTGCAAAAGAGAAAATCAGTCAGGGTTTATGCAATGTGATTATCGGAACGCAGGCATTGATTCAGGACAATGTGGATTTCTATGATTTAAAGCTGGTTGTCACGGATGAACAGCATCGTTTTGGCGTAAAACAGAGAGAAACGCTGGCTATGAAAGGGCTTTCACCACATGTACTTGTCATGAGTGCAACACCTATACCGAGAACACTGGCACTGATTCTGTATGGAGATCTTGATATATCTGTCATGAATGAATTGCCGGCGGACCGCCTTCCTATCAAGAACTGTGTGGTAGGGACAGATTATCGCTTCAAAGCGTATCAGTTTATTGCCAGGGAAGTGACTGGCGGCAGACAGGCTTATGTCATTTGTCCGATGGTTGAACCGGGAGATGAGGAGAGTGAGCAATCAAATCTTGAGAATGTCATAGAATATACAGAAAAGCTTCGGGCTGCATTGCCTGAGTCGATTCGTATTGCATATTTACATGGGCAGATGAAACCCAGGGATAAAAACCGGATTATGGAAGAATATGCAGCACACAATATAGATGTTCTGGTATCGACTACTGTAATTGAAGTAGGTATTAATGTACCGAATGCAACGGTTATGATGGTTGAAAATGCTGAAAGATTTGGACTTGCACAGCTTCACCAGCTGAGAGGGCGTGTTGGAAGAGGAAAATATCAGTCTTATTGCATTTTTATCAGTACGACTAATAATAAAGGTACTATGGAGCGATTGCAGGTATTGAATAAATCGAATGATGGCTTCTTTATTTCATCGGAAGATATGAGATTGCGTGGTCCTGGTGATTTATTTGGAATCAGGCAAAGTGGACAATTTCAGTTTCAGATAGGCGATATCTATCAGGATGCTACAATATTACAATCAGCACAGCAATGTGCTTCACAGGTATATAAAAGTTATATACAGAATGGAAAAGTACCAGAACCACAGTATGCGGAAATTTGGCAGCATTACGAAGAGAATATTGCCCGTAGTGTTGACTTTATAAGCATCTGACAGTAGAATAAAAGAGTGTAGCTGTTGTTTATGATACTTCTACACAAGAGTAAGAGATACACAATAGGGGGTTAACTATATGTCAAGAATTGCAGTAGTTACTGACAGTAACAGCGGCATTACACAAGCGCAGGCTAAAGAATTAGGTGTTAGTGTCATTCCAATGCCTTTTATGATTGATGGAGAGACTTATTATGAAGAGATCTCTTTAAGCAGAGATGAATTCTATGAAAAACTGGCAGCTAATGCAGATATATCAACTTCACAGCCGTCTCCAGAATCTATACTTAATTTGTGGGATTCTTTATTAGAAAATTATGATGAAGTTATTCATATTCCAATGTCAAGTGGATTGAGTGGTTCCTGTCAGACAGCAATTATGCTGTCACAGGATTATAATGGTAAAGTTCATGTTGTGAATAACCAGAGAATTTCTGTTACACAGAGACAGTCAGTTTTAGATGCGCTCGCATTGATTGATGCAGGTAAGAGCGGAGCTGAGATCAAAGAGATTTTGGAAGCTGACAAATTCAATTCTACTATCTATATTATGATTGATACATTATATTATCTGAAGAAGGGTGGAAGAATTACACCTGCTGCGGCAGCACTGGGAACTTTACTGAAATTAAAGCCGGTACTCCAGATTCAGGGAGAGAAGCTGGATGCTTTTGCCAAAGCCAGAACGGTAAATCAGGCAAAGACTATTATGATGAATGCAATAAAGAGCGATATAGAAAAGCGATTTGGAGGCGTATCGAAAGATAACCAGATTTATCTGCAGATTGCACATACACAAAATGAAGAAGCTGCAAAGGCTCTGGCACAGGAACTTCATGAGGTATTTCCAGATTACCCGATCTATATCGACCATTTATCATTAAGTGTTTCCTGCCATATTGGACCAGGTTCATTGGCGATAGCATGTTGTAAGAAAATGTCTATTTAATAATTGATATGGATAATAAAAAACAGCCGTTTGAAAAACGACTGTTTTTTTGTGCGCCTTATGACGCACAGTATATTTTATAGGATTTATTTTATGCAAGAGCTGCTGTAATGATAGCCATGGAATATACTTCAATAGCATTGCATCCACGGGATAAATCATTGATAGGTGCATTTAAACCTAAAAGGATAGGACCATATGCTTCGAAGTTACCCATACGCTGTGCAATCTTGTAACCGATATTGCCGGCATTGATATCAGGGAAGATAAATGTATTAGCATGACCTGCGACTGCAGAATCCTTGCACTTTGTACGTGCAACACGAGGAGATACAGCTGCATCGAACTGAAGTTCACCTTCGATAGGAAGCTCTGGATATTTAGCTTTGGCTTTGTTAGCAGCATTGCGCATCTTATCAACGTCTTCGCCCTTACCTGAACCAAGAGTAGAGTAGCTTAAAAATGCTACCTGAGGATCCATGCCAAATACTCTGGCACATTTTGCTGTTTCACCAGCGATCTCAACTAATTCATCTTCGGTAGGCTTGATGTTAATAGCACAGTCACCCATTGCCAGAACTTCGTTTTCGCCTGTTGCAGATGGACGAACAAGAATGAAGCAGGAAGATACAATGCTGTTACCTGGCTTAGTCTTTACAATCTGAAGAGCAGGACGAACTGTATCAGCAGTTGAATATGTAGCACCGCCAAGAAGAGAATCAGCAACACCCATCTTAACTAACATGGTTCCAAAGTAATTAGGCTGGTTTAATACCTTTCTTGCTTCTTCAGGAGTAACACCCTTGCTTTTGCGAATCTCGCAGAAAAGATCTACCATTTCATCGAAGCGGTCATAATTATTAGGATCAATGATAAGAGCACCACGAATGTTGAATCCGCTTTCCTCAGCTGATTTATATACTTCTTCTTCATTACCGACAAGGATCGGATGAAGGAAACTACTTGCTAAAAGTCTGGAAGCAGCCTCCAGAATACGAGGATCAGCGCCTTCTGTAAACACGATCTTCTTAGGGTTCTTCTTTAAAATTTCAATCATTGTTCCGAATCCAAACATATTAAATTCCTTCCTTTTCTTTAGGTTATTATTGTTGTTTCTATGTAAGCGTTTACACCGTTATTTTATGCAGCGTTTCGCTATGTCCTAACTTTATTGTATACAAATTTTTTACATTTGCAATCCTTGTATTGAAATAAATGCACAAAATTTTCATTTTTTTACATGGATTCTTTATTTGTAATGATAGAGATATTCTGAATTTGTGATAGTGGTTACATGAAATCAGTTACATTTGAAACAACACATGTAAATAAAGTGTTACAATATCAGAAAACATATGTTTGAATAATTGGCATTTTTTGTTTGCAAACACTGAAAGATATGCTATAATCAGAGAAGTGCGTTATGTATACATAACGTATTATATTTAGAAAGGCTTAGGTTTTACAATGGCAAAATCAACCAATGTATATGACGCATCAAGTATTACCGTTCTGGAGGGACTTGAAGCAGTAAGAAAAAGACCTGGTATGTACATAGGCAGTGTATCGACCAAGGGTCTGAACCATTTAATATATGAAATAGTAGATAACTCTGTAGATGAACATCTGGCAGGGGCATGTACGAAGATCGAAGTTACACTGGAAGCAGATGGTTCTGCGACAATCAGTGATAACGGACGGGGCATCCCTGTTGGTATGCATGCGAAGGGAGTTAGTGCAGAACGAGTTGTATTTACAACATTACATGCCGGCGGCAAGTTTGATAATTCTGCTTATAAGACAAGTGGAGGTTTGCATGGTGTTGGTTCTTCAGTTGTGAATGCGCTGTCTACACAGCTTACAGTTACAGTAAAGAGCGGTGGACTGATTCATCAGGATAAATATGAATATGGCAATCCTGTTATAGAACTGGTAGATGGTCTGCTTCCTGTTATCGGTAAGACCAGAGAGACAGGAACTACTATCAACTTTACACCGGATCCTTCTATATTTGACAAGACCTGGTTTAAGGCAGAAGAAGTTAAGAGCCGTCTGCATGAGACTGCTTATCTGAATCCCAAGCTTACAATTGTATTTCGCGATAAGAGACTCGAAACTCCGGAAGAAATCATTTATCAGGAACCGGAAGGTATCGTTGGTTATGTGAAAGACCTTAATAAAAATAAAGAAGCAATTCATGACATCATTTATTACAGTGGAAGCAGTGATGGCATTACTGTAGAGTGTGCATTTCAGTATGTAAATGAATTCCATGAAAATGTTCTTGGATTTTGTAATAATATATACAATGCTGAGGGTGGTATGCATCTGACCGGATTCAAGACCATGTTCACGACCATTATTAACAATTATGCGCGTGAGCTGAATATCCTGAAAGAAAAGGACGTCAATTTTACCGGTGCAGATGTGCGTAATGGTATGACAGCAGTTGTTTCCATTAAGCATCCGGCTCCAAGATTTGAGGGACAGACTAAGACGAAACTGGATAATCAGGATGCTGCCAAGGCAGTCAGCAAAGTGACCGGGGATGAGGTGCCCCGTTATTTTGACCGTAATGTAGAAGTTCTGAAGAATATTATCGGCTGCGCAGAAAAAGCTGCAAAGATTCGAAAGACAGAGGAAAAAGCCAAAACCAATATGCTGACCAAGCAGAAATTCTCCTTTGATTCCAATGGTAAGCTTGCAAACTGTGAATCCAAAGACTACAGCAAATGTGAGATCTTTATCGTAGAGGGTGATTCTGCCGGCGGCAGTGCGAAGACCGCACGAGACCGCAGCTTTCAGGCAATTCTTCCCATCCGTGGTAAGATACTGAATGTGGAAAAGGCAAGCATTGACAAAGTTTTGGCAAATGCAGAGATTAAGACCATGATCAATGCTTTTGGGTGTGGTTTCTCAGAAGGATATGGCAATGACTTTGATATCACGAAGCTTCGCTATAATAAGATTGTGATTATGGCGGATGCCGATGTGGATGGTGAACATATCAGTAATCTGCTTCTGACTCTATTCTACCGTTTCATGCCGGAGCTGATCTATGAGGGACATATCTATATTGCAATGCCGCCTCTTTATAAGGCAATGCCGGCAAAAGGCAAGGAAGAATATTTGTATGATGATAAAGCACTGGAACGTTATCGTGCGAAACATAAGGGACCATTTACACTACAGCGATACAAAGGTCTTGGTGAAATGGATGCCCAGCAGCTGTGGGATACGACATTGAATCCTGAAACAAGAATTTTAAAACAGATTGAGATAGAAGACGCCAGAATGGCATCTGAAATAACCGAACTGCTGATGGGTACAGATGTTACACCACGTAAGACATTTATCCATGAACATGCAACAGATGCAGAACTTGATATTTAAACATGAGGTAATAAATGGAAGAGAAGATTATTAAAACAGAATATTCTGACACCATGCAGAAATCTTTTATCAATTATGCAATGAGTGTCATTATTGCCCGTGCTCTGCCGGATGTCAGAGATGGGCTTAAACCGGTTCAGAGACGTACACTCTATGATATGTATGAACTGGGAATCCGTTATGACAGACCATACCGTAAAAGTGCGCGTATCGTCGGCGATACCATGGGTAAATATCATCCCCATGGAGATAGTTCTATTTATGATGCACTTGTTGTAATGGCACAGGATTTTAAAAAAGAGATTCCACTTGTAGATGGACATGGCAATTTTGGTAATATAGAGGGTGATGGTGCTGCAGCAATGCGATATACAGAGGCACGCCTCCAGAAGATAACACAGGATGCCATGCTTGCAGACCTGGATAAGGATGTAGTGGATTTTGTACCTAACTTTGATGAGACAGAAAAGGAACCAAGCGTACTGCCTTGCCGGTTTCCAAACCTTCTTGTAAATGGTTCTGAAGGTATTGCTGTTGGTATGGCTACCAGCATTCCACCACATAACCTTGGTGAAGTAGTTGATGCAATGAAGGCTTATATGCAGAACGAGAACATTACGACCAGGGAACTGCTCCATTATGTAAAAGGACCGGATTTCCCTACAGGCGGCATTGTATGCAATAAGGATGAATTGCTGGACATTTATGAGACAGGCGTTGGTAAGATCAAGCTTCGCGGTGTAGTAGATGTTGAAAAAGGCAAAAATGGTAAATTGAACCTGGTTATTTCTCAGATTCCATATACTATGATAGGAGCCAATATCAGTAAATTCCTGCAGGATATTGCGGCTCTCTATGAATCCAAAAAGGCACCGGAGATTGTTGATATTTCCAATCAGTCTTCTAAAGAAGGAATCCGTATTGTCATTGAACTGAAGAAGGATACCGATGTAGAGAATTTCAAGAATTTACTGTATAAGAAGACACGCCTTGAAGATACCTTCGGAGTGAACATGATTGCCATAGCAGATGGCAGACCTGAAACACTTGGACTAAAGAGCATTATTGCGAAAAATGTAGCATTCCAGTATGAAGTCGCAACACGTAAATATACCAATCTTCTGAATAAAGAGCTGGAGAAACGTGAGATTCAGGAAGGTCTGATCAGAGCCTGCAATATCATTGACCTGATCATTGAGATTTTGCGTGGCTCCAAAGACAGAAATATGGTAAAAACGTGTCTGACCAGCGGTGTTACTGATGGGATTCATTTCCGCTCGAAAGAATCAAGAATCATGGCATCGCAGCTTAATTTCACTGAAAAACAGGCGAATGCCATTCTTGATATGCGTCTGTATAAATTGATTGGGCTGGAGATTGATGCCCTGATGAAAGAACACGAAGAGACAACAGCCAATATTTATCGTTATGAAGATATTCTGGAACGCAGAGATTCCATGGCTCAGGTCATTATGCAGGATCTTGACAATCTGAAGAAAGAATATAATTCTCCAAGACTGACAAGGATTGAGAATGCCGAAGAAGCGGTTTACGAAGAAAGAAAACAGGAAGAAATGGAAGTTATGTTCCTGATGGATCGCTTCGGATATTGTAAGACAATAGATATGTCTGCATATGAACGTAATAAAGATACTGTCCAGGCAGAAATGAAATATATCGTAAAGTGTAAAAACACCGGAAAAATATGTGTCTTTACCAATATAGGACTGTTACATACAATCAAGGTATCTGACATTCCTTTTGGAAAGTTCAGGGATAAAGGAATGCCGGTAGACAATATCAGCAATTATGATTCTGCAAAAGAAGAGATTATTACCATTACAAGCCAGTCAGAGTTGAATTTATATCGCCTATTGTTTGTGACAAAGCAGGCTATGTGTAAGATCGTAAGCGGCGGTGAATTTGATGTGGCAAAGAGAGCTGTAGCTGCTACAAAGCTGAATGAAGAGGACGAGCTTGTCAGTGTTGTTGTCCTGACAGAACAGCAGAATGTCATTTTACAGAGTGCAAATGGATTCTTCCTGCGCTTCCCGATAGAAGAAATATCTGTTATGAAGAAAAATGCGGTAGGTGTACGTGGAATACGTTTGAATGAAGGCGATTATATTGAAAATGTCTACTACACAGGCATGGAAAATGACCAGAGTATTACTTATAAAAATAAAAATATAGAAATAAGCAAAATAAAACTCGGAAAAAGGGATGCAAAAGGTACGAAATTAAGAGTATAATATATCTGTTAAAGAGACTAGGAAAGGAATTTATAATATATGAGAGTGATTGCAGGATCAGCAAGGAGACTTCTTTTGAAGACTCCTGATGGCTTAGATACACGTCCTACTACTGATAGAATTAAAGAAACATTATTTAATATGCTTATGCCATACTTATCTGGCGCAATTTTTGTAGATCTGTTTTCGGGAAGTGGTGGTATCGGCATTGAAGCACTGAGCCGTGGGGCACGTAAGGCTTACTTTGTGGAAAACAGTCAGAAAGCAATAGACTGTATCACAGACAATCTGCAGCATACACATCTAAATGAACAGGCTGTTGTTGTAAAGCAGGATGTTTTTGCTGCAATCAGAGGAAGCATCCGTGAAGATGCCGTGGACGTTATTTTCATGGATCCTCCATATGACCAGCAATATGAGAAGAGGGCATTGGAAATCCTGAAAGACTGCTCTTTTGTAACAGAGGATACATTAATTGTGGTAGAAGCTTCTCTTGATACAGATTTAAGTTATGCAGAAGCTCTTGGCTACACGATTGAAAAAGAAAAAATATACAAAACCAATAAACATGTATTTATTGTAAGGAGTTAAAGCAATTTTATGAAAGCTGCAATATACCCGGGAAGTTTTGACCCTATGACATTAGGGCATCTGGACGTGATCAGAAGAGCGTCCAAAATGTTTGATACTCTGATTGTCAGTGTGTTAGATAATAAAGCTAAGAATGCGTTGTTTTCTGTGGAAGAACGTGTTAGTATATTAAAAGAAGCCACGAAAGATCTGCCTAATGTTCAGGTAGATTCCTTTCAGGGGCTGTTGATTGATTATGCAAGACAAAAAGATATTCATGTGTCTGTCAGAGGACTTCGGGCTATTACAGATTTTGAATATGAGCTTCAGATTGCACAGACTAACAGCAAGTTATCCAATGGAATGCTGGATACGGTATTTCTGACTACAAGTCTGGAATATGCTTATTTAAGTTCTTCCAGTGTAAAGGAAATTGCTTCTTTTCATGGAGATATCTCCCAGTGTGTTCCTGATTTCGTTGCTAAGCTTGTATATGAAAAGTATAAGGATAATTCCAATGACCGCTTAATAAAATCAGACAAATATGGAGGAGTGCTATGAGCAGCAGAATCGAACAATTAATTGATGAGATTGAAGCATATATTGATAATTGTAAGTACAAAGCCTTTTCAACAGATGTTATTATGGTGAATAAGGCTGAAATTGATGAATTACTTCGTGAGCTTCGAATGAAGACACCGGAGGAAATCAAGCAGTATCAGAGAATTATCAGCAATAGGGAAGCTATTTTGGATGATGCCAAGCAAAAGGCAAAGGAACTGATTGATAATGCCACTGTTCAGACTAATGAACTGATCAGTGAACACCAGATTATGCAGCAGGCTTATGCACAGGCTAATGAAATTGTTGAACTGGCAACGAAGCAGGCCCAGGAGATTCTGGATAATGCTACAACAGAAGCTAATAATGTGAAGATTGCAGCTATGCAGTATACAGATGACATTCTGGCTAATCTGGGTAATATTATTACACATTCTATTGAAGTTTCTACAAATGATTATAATACAATGCTGGCGAATCTGAGACAGATTGACAGTATTGTTTCTGCTAACCGTGCTGAGCTGAATCCACCAGTGGAAGAAACCAATACAGCACCGGAAGGTGAGACTGAGAAGCTGGATGTCATTTAATTCAAATGAAGTATCTATAAACAAACCCACAGATTACTGTGGGTTTTGTCGTAAGAAAGGGGATTCTATGAGAAAACGATTATATGCACTATTGGGTATTATTCTTTTTGCAGTTGCGATACAGACAACTATGTCTGTACAGGCTGCGCAACCGCTTGTTGTTGTAATTGATCCTGGACATGGCGGTGACAATCTTGGAACAGATTATCTGCCGATACCTGAGAAAGACTATGATTTTATAGTTGCCATGTATATGAAAGCATATCTGGAACAGTACCAGGATGTAAAAGTATATCTGACCCGTACTGGTGATGTGGCAATGTCTCATAAGGAAAGAGCACAGTTTGCCAAAAGTGTAAACGCTGATTTCCTGTTTTCACTTCATTTTAATGCATCCATAGAGCATACATATTATGGGGCAGAAGTCTGGATACCATCCAGTGGTTCAGCGTATAGCCAGGGATATGGCCTGGCAAATGAATTCCTGACAGAATTCCAGGAAATGGGTATTTATAACCGCGGTATTAAAACAAGAATTGGTAAAACAGGGAATGATTATTATGGAATCATTCGACAGTGTGCACTGGTTAATATTCCATCGGTCATTGTTGAGCATTGCCATGTGGATCATCCATATGATGTTGTGAATTTGCAGTCAGATGACAGATTACGGGAATTTGGAGAAAGAGATGCAAGAGCAGTTGCAAGATATTTTGGATTGACTTCAATAGATAATAAAACCAGTTACAAAGACTATGCACCCCTGGCAGTTCCAACACCACAGGGCAAAGTCTATCAGGATTCTACATCGCCTGAAATTGCTATTGCAAATTTGGTAAAATACGATAATTCCAATAAAACATTGACCTGTAACTTGACTGCATCAGACAATGAAACCTGCATTCAGTATTATGCATATTCTTTTGATGATGGACTCAGCTGGTCAATATTATGCCCGTGGAACGGTACAAATAATACTATGACTATAACAGTCAATAACGTACCTGCGTCTTCGGGAACAGTTATGTTTAAGGTATGGAATCAATATGACCAATCTACAGATACGAATGTGATTACCTATTAGGCAGGGATGATAAGCCATAATGTATAATAAAAAAGTGATACGGTGAAAATGATTAATTTGTGCAGGATATAATTAACAACAGACAGATTGGCTTTTTCTAAAAAACTGATTGTCTGGAGCAAACAGGATATTCCATTGAAGCTCAGAGCGACCATAATCCAGAATACTTTATAGGTATCTGGCATTGAAGTATGATAGACTGCGGGGATTCCACCAATGATTTCAAGAAAACTGCTAAGAACAGCTTTTATGTTGGAGGAAAGTGGAAAACAGTCAAAGATACTTCGCATTGCATTGATTAATGTAACGTATCCGCCAAGCAATAGAATGGATTCTATGTTATTCATACAGATTGCATTGAATAATCCGGCAGCAGATGAATGTTCTGGCTTTATGATTGCCAAAGAAGCTCTGGCTGTATTATCATCATCATGCTTCGACAGATTACAGAGGGCAATGCCATATAATATGGGAATGCCATACATGCCAAACACAAACGGTAAGACATTTGTATAGCCAAGACTGCAAAGCAGCGGAAATACCAGCCCAAGAAAATAAGCAGGCCCGATATTGTTGCAGAAACCGACTAAATGCTGAGCTTCTTTTCTGGAGAGCTTGCGTGCAGAATATAATTCACTTACAACCTTTGCCCCCATGGGAAAGCCACAGAGAAAACCGATAAATATGGCATAGCTTCCATATGCGCGTATGGGAATGATGATTTTCCACAGCTTTGACAGCAGCTTACCCAGTTGTTCATCTGCCCCACTGCATATCATAAGAGAACTTAGAATCATAAAGGGAAACAACGTAGGTATCATACGCGTTGCCCATTGTGTCAGCCCTTCCAATGCATAATGACAGGTTCTGGTCGGTGAATACAGTATAAATGCCATAAATGACAACAGAATCACAGTTTTTATTTTGGACAAAAGTAAATCACCTATAGATTTTTGTTATCAATTTATGAATCATTTACCGGATTCAGAACATAAAACAGCCGGCATAAAAGAAAGGAATTACCATGAGACTTGATAAATTTCTGACAGAAGTGCAGATTGGCTCTCGAAGCCAGGTCAAAGATTATATAAAAAAAGGAAGAATAAGTGTCAATCAGGTCACGGTGCTAAAACCGGAAGCACAGATTAAGGAGAACAGCGATACAGTTACATTTGACGGAAAAGAACTGCAGTACAGTCAATTTCATTATTATATGCATCATAAACCCGCAGGCGTTATTACTGCGGTAAAGGATGATAAAGATGTGACAGTCATGTCACTTTTGCCAAGAGATGCAGGCAGAAATCTTTCGCCTGTTGGACGTCTGGATAAAGATACGGAGGGACTTCTGTTGATTACAAACGACGGAGAGCTGTCCCACAGATTATTGTCACCCAAGAAACATGTTGCCAAGACTTATTATGTGGAGTGTAGAGGTGGTATATCAGAATCGAAACTGGAAATGCTTAGAAAAGGCGTAGACATAGGCGATGATAAAATGACATTGCCTGCACAGGCAGAATTGATTCAGCAGGACGCTGATTCTTATAAAATCTATCTTACAATCACAGAGGGACGTTTCCATCAGGTCAAGCGTATGATACAGGCGGTTGATGGAGAAGTGACTTATCTGAAGCGTATCTCTATGGGACCATTGACTCTGGATGAGAACCTGCCCAAAGGTGCTTACAGGCAGCTTACAAAAGAAGAAATACAGCAATTATATATGGAGAGGAAGTAAATATTTTGTCATTAGAAAACGGATTCCTGCCAGTAAATATGGCAGAAGTAGAAGAACTTGGATTAAAACAACTGGATTTTGTCTATGTATCGGGGGATGCCTATGTAGATCACCCTTCTTTTGGACATGCCATTATTACCAGATTGCTGCAGGCGCATGGGTACTCTGTAGGCATCATTGCACAGCCGGATTGGAAGGATGATGCCAGTATTACAGTATTGGGAGAGCCACGACTCGGCTTCCTCGTTTCTTCCGGCAATATGGATTCCATGGTGAACCATTATTATGTATCCAAGAAGCACAGGGAAAGTGACGCTTATACACCGGGAGGTGTTCCTTATAAAAGACCGGATCACGCAGTAGTAGTCTATGGCAACCTGATTCGGCATACTTATAAGAAGACTCCTATCATTATCGGAGGAATTGAGGCAAGCCTGCGTCGTATGGCGCATTATGATTACTGGTCAGATTCTTTTAAACGTTCTATCTTGCTTGACAGCCAGGCAGATATTATTTCATATGGAATGGGAGAAAAATCTATCATAGAGATTGCAGACGCCCTGAATAGTGGTATTGATGTTAAGGATATTGGATTTATTCCCGGTACGGTCTATAAAACAAAGGACATATCTGGTCTGTATGATTATGAACTGCTGCCTTCTTACACAGATATGGCAGCTGATAAGACCTTATATGCCAAGAGCTTTAAAGTACAACATGAGAATACGGATCCCTTTAATGGCAAGATTCTGGTAGAGCCATATCCGAATGGAGTTTATGTAGTGCAGAACGTGCCACAGACACCACTTTCCATGCAGGAAATGGATGATGTCTATGCATTGCCATATGTTAGAAATTATCATCCTATGTATGAAAAAGATGGTGGAGTTCCTGCAATCAGGGAAATTAAATTTTCACTGATCAGTAACAGAGGCTGCTTTGGAGGCTGCAATTTCTGCGCATTAACCTTCCACCAGGGACGAACCATTCAGGTCAGAAGTCATAAGTCAATTATAGAAGAAGCCAAGTTAATCACGGAAGATCCTGAATTCAAGGGATACATTCATGATGTTGGAGGACCTACCGCCAATTTCCGACAGCCTTCTTGCCAGAAGCAGTTAAAAGTCGGTGTATGTAAGCATCGTCAGTGTCTATGCCCGAAACCATGTCCGAATCTGGAAGTAGACCATTTGGATTACCTGTCCCTGCTTCGCAAATTAAGAAAACTGCCTAAGGTAAAGAAAGTATTTGTACGTTCAGGTATTCGTTTCGACTATCTTTTGTTAGATAAGGATGATACTTTCTTCCGAGAACTGGTAGAGTATCATATCAGCGGACAGTTAAAAGTAGCACCCGAACATATCTGTGATGCTGTCCTTTCCAAAATGGGCAAGCCGGAGAATGCAGTATATGAAGCGTTTACCGCAAAATATAAGAAGCTGAATCAGAAAATGGGCAAGAATCAGTTCCTGGTACCATATCTGATGTCTTCTCATCCTGGCTCTACTTTGAAGGAAGCAGTTGCATTGGCTGAATATTTAAGAGATCTTGGCTATATGCCGGAACAGGTGCAGGATTTCTATCCTACTCCATCTACTATGTCTACGGTGATGTATTACACAGGTATTGATCCTAACACGATGCAGCCTGTCTATGTCTGTCATAATCCTCATGAGAAGGCGATGCAGCGAGCACTGATCCAGTATCGTAATCCCAAGAATTATGAGCTGGTAAAAGAAGCATTACATCTGGCAGGAAGAGAAGACCTGATAGGATTTGACAAGAAATGCCTGATCAGACCAAGAAAGCTGGCAGCGGATGCAGAGGATGCTTCCAGCAGATATAAGAAGAAGGATAAGATCAATAAAAAACAGCAAAAACCGGCAACAAAAACATCCGGGAGAACAGGTAAAATATCTCAATCAGGAAATAGAAAGAAAACATCAGTAGCTGCTAATGGCAGAAGAAGATAAATATATAAAGGAGTGACTGGCATGAATATTATAATGATTACCGGAGCATCATCCGGCATGGGACTTGAGTTTGCATTACAGTTAGATAATGTATTTGATTCGATTGACGAGATATGGCTTATTGCCAGAAGAAAAGAAGAAATGCTGAAGGTTGCTGAATGCATGGAGCATACAACGCGCATATTGGATATGGATGTGACCAATGAGGCACATATGAAACGTCTGGCACATCTTTTGCAGGATGAAAAGCCTGTGATTCGTATGCTGGTCAACTGTGCCGGCTATGGTGTTATGGGAAACTTTACTAAATTAAACAGAAAAGAAGAGCTTGGCATGATTGATGTGAACTGTAAGGCACTTACAGATATGACATATCTGTGTATTCCTTATATGCGCAAGAACAGCCGTATTATCCAGCTTGCTTCCAGTGCGGCTTTTATGCCACAGCCATATTTTGCAGTATATGCGGCATCTAAGTCTTATGTATACAGCTTTTCAAGAGCCTTATCAGAAGAACTGCGCAGCCGCAGGATTTATGTGACAGCAGTATGCCCTGGTCCTGTTGATACTCCATTTTTTGATATTGCAGAGAAGGACGGCAAGACCTTATCTATCAAAAAACTGACACTTGCGTCACCGGAAAAAGTGGTAGAACGCGCAATTGCAGATTCCTTCCATAAGAAGAAAATCTCAGTCTACAATCCATATATCCGGGCATTTCATGTATTGGCTAAGATAGTGCCTCATCAATGGATTCTCTTTATTATGCGTTTCCTGAAATAATATTGTTTGGAAAGGATTTTGTCACGATACATTTATGAAAAAAATTAATTTACCACAAAAGGGAGAACCGGATTATCTGATTCGCCAGAAGAAATTATCCACAATAAAGACTGCCATCAGTTTCGCAGCCGCAATTATCATCTTTATAATTGGATATGCAATTTATCATACCAGAGAAAATATTTTTACGATCATAGCAGTTCTTGCATTGCTGCCGGCAAGCAGAAATACGGTGTCCATGATCATGTTTTTAAAGACACCGGCTTATGACACAGGGATCTGCAATCAGATTCAGCAGATTGCAGAGATACCGATGCTGTATCACCTGTATCTGACTTCTTATCAGAAGAATTATGCCATGACATGTATGACTGCGAGAGGTGGTAATCTGATTGGATTTTCAGAATTTGATAAATGTGATGTGAACTCCTGTAAGGAGCATATAGAAGGAATACTGACACAGAACGGCATTAAGAATATTAATGTAAAAATATTTGGTAAGAACGATTATAAAATGTTTGAAGAAAGGCTGAAACAGCTTCAGGCACAGGAAGCCGGCAAACATGATGAAGAGCTATTATCTTTAATGTGTGACATCTCTTTATAATAGGCAAAAGGAATTAACAGTATGCGAGTATATCAGATCGGTGCAAATGAAGCACAGCAGAGACTTGATAAATATTTAAAAAAGCTTCTCAAAGAAGCACCGGACAGCTTCATTTATAAAATGATGCGCAAGAAGAACATTGTATTAAATGGGAAAAAATGTGATGGAAAAGAAAAGCTGGAAGCAGGAGATGAGGTAAAACTGTTTTTGGCGGATGATACTCTGGATAAATTCTGCGGAACTGTAAAAACGACACAGGTCAATGAATATACAAAAGCCTACGCAGCTTTATCACAGCTCACTATTGTATATGAAAATGAACATATACTTGTAGTAAACAAACCGGCGGGAGTTTTATCACAGAAGGCATCCCCAGCAGATATGAGCGTGAACGAATGGCTGATAGGATATCTGCTCCAGAAGAATGTTATTTCAGAACAGTCTTTATCTACGTTCAAACCATCTATCTGTAATCGACTGGACAGAAATACGTCAGGTATGGTAGTGTGCAGCAAATCATTAGCAGGAAGCCAGTATATGAGCCGTATTATCAGGGATAAGGAGCTGGCGAAATACTATATCTGTATTGTACAGGGCAAGGTAGACAAGCCTTTCAGAATTCAGGGGTATTTATATAAAGACTCCCATACCAATAAGGTAACAATCTATGATTCTTTAGAGCGGATTCCTGACATGCAGCGTAAAGAAGCATCTTTTATTGATACACAGGTAACTCCACTGATTAGCAGACAGGATATATCAAAACTGGAGATACGTCTTCATACAGGTAAGACGCATCAGATACGAGCACATATGGCTTCTACAGGACATCCTCTGATAGGGGATTATAAATACGGATCGGCCAAGGTGAATCAGAAGTATAAAATGCAGGGAGTCAACAGCCAGCTCCTTCATGCATGCAGGCTGGAGTTCCCGGCAGATACACCAGACGGTATGGAAGATTTGTCCGGACTTGTATTAAAATGCAGGGAACCGGAGATTTTTGAACAGATAATAAATCATTAAAGGGGAATAAATATGGCAACTTGGAATTCCAGAGGCTTGCGAGGCTCGTTACTGGAAGAAATGATTAATATGACAAATGAGAAATATCGCAATAATGGACTGGCATTGATCCAGAAAATTCCAACTCCCATTACTCCTATAAATATTGATAAAGAGACCAGGCATATTACACTGGCGTATTTTGATCAGAAAAGTACGGTGGATTATATCGGAGCTGTGCAGGGAATTCCCATTTGTTTTGATGCAAAGGAGTGTGCAGTGGATACTTTCGCCTTGCAGAATATTCATCCGCATCAGGTTGCTTTTATGCAGGATTTCGAGAAGCAGGATGGAATCGCCTTTTTTCTGATCTATTATACGCACCGTGATATCATGTACTATTTATCTTTACGGGAACTGATGATCTACTGGAACAGAATGGAACAGGGAGGACGCAAAAGTTTTCGAATTGATGAACTTTCTCAAAACTATTTTTTCCCTAAAAAAGGCGGGTTTGTTGTACCTTACCTTGACATGATCCAGCGTGATCTGAACGAGAGAGGTTGACACAATCTCAAAAAAAGTGTATACTACGGATAATTCGCCATGCTACTACGGTAGTTAATTATCACTTTAAATCACTAAAGTAAAATAAATAACGAAGAAAGGTTTAGGGCATAATTATGGATTTTATGGGAAAACGACTTGTACATACACCTGAGGGTGTTCGTGATATTTACGGAGCTGAATATGCCAGCAAGCTTCAGATCGAGAATCTTTTGCATGATGAGTTAAGAAGTTTTGGATATCAGGATATTCAGACACCTACTTTTGAGTTTTTTGATGTATTTGGGCGTGAGATAGGAACAACACCTTCCAAGGAATTATATAAGTTCTTTGATAAAGAAGGAAATACACTGGTTCTTAGACCTGATTTCACTCCTTCTATTGCCAGAAGTGCAGCAAAATATTTTATGGATGAAACAATTCCTCTGAGATTTTGCTACTGTGGCAACAATTATATCAACACCAGTAATTTACAGGGTAAACTGAAAGAAACGACACAGATGGGAGCAGAACTGATTGGGGATGCAAGTGCACAGGCAGATGCAGAGATGATAGCACTCCTGATCAAATCACTTCTGAATGTAGGGCTGAAGGAGTTTCAGGTATCCGTAGGACAGGTAGATTATTTTAAGGGATTGTGCAATCATGCCAGCCTGGATGAAGATACAGAACTGGAATTAAGGGAATTTATTTCCAATCGTAATGGATTCAGTGCTGAGGAATTACTTTTGAATAAAGATGTATCAAGAGAAGATGTTGATGCGCTTTTGCGTGTCAGTGAACTCTTTGGTTCCTATGAGGTTCTGGATGATGCCATGGAAAATGCGAATAATGAGCAGTCCAGAGCAGCAATTGAGAGATTGCGCAGTATTTACGAAGTATTAAAGTTATATGGCGTAGAACGTTATGTATCATTTGACCTTGCAATGATCAGTAAATATCATTATTACACAGGCGTAATTTTTAACGCATACACTTATCAATCAGGAAGTGCCATAGCAAAAGGTGGTCGTTACGATAATCTCCTTGCCAGATTTGGTAAGCCTTCACCTGCTACCGGTTTTGTAGTAGTGATAGATGATCTGATGAATGCCATGACACGCCAGAAGATATGTCCATCTCCTTCCAATCGTAACCTTTTGCTTGTATATGATTGTACTTTACAAAAGGCAATCAAGGCAGCAGAAGAATATCGTGCACAGGGATTTTCAACAGTACTGATGCATCAGGAAAAGGATGCAAAAATGTATGAAAAGTTTGCAAAAGACAATAACTTTGCACAGATTAAATTCCTCGGCGAATAAGAAAAGGAGAGTATGACTGTATGAGCGAAAATATGAGATATCTGACCTTTGCACTGGGCAAAGGAAGACTTGCCAATAAAACACTGGAATTATTAGAACAGATAGGAATTACCTGTGAAGAGATGAAGGATAAGAATTCCAGAAAACTGATCTTTGTCAACGAGGAACTGAAATTGAAATTCTTCCTTGCAAAAGGACCGGATGTGCCTACCTATGTAGAATATGGAGCAGCTGATATTGGTGTTGTTGGAAAAGATACGATTATGGAAGAGAACCGTAAAGTATACGAGGTTCTTGATCTTGGTTTTGGAAAATGCCGTATGTGTGTCTGCGGACCTGCAAGTGCCAGAGAGCTTCTGCAACATCATGAAATGATACGTGTAGCCAGTAAGTATCCTCGTATTGCCAAGGATTATTTCTATAATCAGAAACATCAGACAGTTGATATTATCAAATTAAATGGTTCTGTTGAACTTGGACCTATAGTCGGATTGAGCGATGTCATTGTAGATATCGTAGAGACTGGTTCTACACTTCGTGAGAATGGACTGGAAGTACTGGAAGAGATATGTCCGCTTTCCGCAAGAATGATCGTGAATCAGGTAAGTATGAAGATGGAATCAGAACGAATAAAAGAGATTTTACAGGCTTTGAAAGCTGCATTATAATAAAAGAGGAGGCACAACATGAGGATTGTTACATTAACATCAGAGACAAAGCAGAATCTGCTTGAGAATTTGTTAAAAAGAAGTACGAATGATTATGGGGAATATGAGAAGGTCGTTGCAGAGATCATAGAACAGGTAAAGAGCCGCAAAGAAGAAGCTATCTTTGAGTACTCTCGTAAATTTGACAAGTGTGAACTTACAAAAGAGACCTTTGAAGTAACCAGAGCTGAGATAGAAGAAGCCTATACACAAATTGATGCACATTTTATCGAAGTGATGAAGGCTTCTGCTGCCAATATTCGTGCATATCATGAGAAACAGAAACGTAACAGCTGGTTTGATGCCAAGGAAGACGGTACGATTCTTGGACAGAAGATTACTCCCATGCACAGTGTTGGTGTATATGTTCCTGGTGGAAAAGCTGCATATCCTTCCACTACACTGATGAACGTAGTACCTGCCAAGGTTGCAGGTGTTCCCAATATTATCATGACTACTCCGGCAGGAGCTGATGGTAAAGTAAATGCAGCTACCCTGGTTGCAGCTGATATTGCAGGTGTTGACCGCATTTTCAAAGTTGGTGGTGCGCAGGCGATTGCAGCACTGGCATATGGAACAGATATGATTCCAAAGGTAGATAAGATTGTAGGACCTGGTAATATTTTTGTTGCTTTGGCGAAGCGGGCGGTATACGGACATGTCAGTATTGATTCTATTGCAGGCCCTTCTGAAATTCTGGTGCTTGCTGATGAAACAGCAATACCGCGCTATGTGGCAGCAGATCTGTTATCACAGGCAGAACATGATGAAATGGCAAGTGCTATTCTGATTACGACCAGTGCAGAGCTGGCACAGAAGGTATCTGATGAAATTGACGGATTCCTTACACAGCTTTCAAGAAGAGCTATTATAGAGAAGTCTCTGGAGAATTATGGATATATTCTGGTAGCACCGGATATGAATACAGCAATAGAAGCCGTAAATGAAATTGCTTCTGAGCATTTGGAGATTCTGACCGCTAATCCTTTTGATACAATGACAAGAGTACGTAATGCAGGAGCAATTTTCCTGGGTGAGTATTCTTCTGAACCTCTTGGAGATTATTATGCAGGTCCCAACCATGTATTGCCTACAAATGGAACTGCGAAATTCTTCTCTCCTCTGAATGTGGATGATTATGTGAAGAAATCCAGCATTATTTCCTATTCAAGAGAAGCTTTGGAAAAAGTACATGAGGATATTGAGCTTTTTGCTCAGAAGGAAGGGTTGACAGCACACGCTAATTCCATTCATGTCAGATTTGAATAAATGAACAACGATCCAGATGGAAATATATGCCAGTATTTTTCCATCTGGAAATATTATATAATCCAATATGCGGCTTAGGCGGAAAGGTAGGAAAGTATGGGCAGAAATGCAGCCGTAACCAGAGTTACGAAAGAAACAGATATACGGATGAACCTCGAACTTGATGGTAGTGGCAAGTCTTCTATTGACACGGGAATAGGTTTTTTTGATCATATGTTGGAAGGATTTGCCAAGCATGGCTTCTTTGATCTGGAGGTTGCCATCAAAGGAGATCTGCATGTGGACGGACACCACACTGTGGAAGATGCAGGAATCGTGCTTGGAACAGCAATCAGGGAAGCAGTAGGAGATAAGAAGGGAATCAGACGCTACGGATATTTTATCCTTCCTATGGATGATGCACTGGCATTGTGTGCAGTAGATCTGTGTGGACGTCCTTTTTTAAACTTTGAATGTAATTTCCCTAATGAAATGGTAGGCTCACTCGATACCTCTCTTGTGAAGGAATTTTTCTATGCAGTATCCTACAGCGCTGCAATGAATATTCACATCAAAATGTTAAACGGTGAGAACAGCCACCATATGATTGAAGCTATCTTTAAAGCCTTTGCCAAGGCACTGGATATGGCAGTATCTACAGATGACCGGATTGCAGATGTGCTTTCTACCAAGGGCAGTTTATAGAAGAGGAGTATACGAAACATGATAAAGAAACTTTTTTGCGCATGTATCTATTTATATCAGGGGAGTGCTGTAAGAAATCTGCAGGATCACACAGTTGTAGATAACGATGCTGCCAGGCTGGCTGCTTACTATTGCAACAATAATGCTGACAGAATTATTGTATTTGACCAGTCTAATACAGATGAAGAACATGAACTTGCACTTGATACGATCAAAAAGATAGCAATTGCCTGTGAAGTGCCTGTAATAGGTGCAGGCAATGTGAAAAGAATGGAAGATGTTAAAAAACTTCTTTATGCAGGATGTGCCAAGGCAGTGTTGAATTATTCCAAAGAATCCAATATTGAGATTACGGAGGAAGTATCCCAAAAATTTGGCAAATCCAAAATTCTTGTATCCTATACTGACACCGGTTCTTTGGAAGCACATAAAGATCTTCTGAAAGAATATGTGTCTGAACTGATCTGCCTGGATAAAAATCAGGTAAAGAATAATACTGGTATTCCTACTATTTGCAGCCTGGAAAAGGCAACACCAGAGGAAGCAAAAGAAATTCTTCTGACAGATCATGTAAGTGGTTTGACTGGAAATGTAATCAATGATACAATAGAAGATACATTTTCACAAAAAATCAGTCTGGCAAAAGAAGGTGTATTGGTCAGTGCCTGCGAAGCTGCTATGAAGTGGAGCGATTTTAAGCTGAATTCTGATCAGATGTTGCCTGTTATTGTGCAGGATTATAAGACAAATGAAGTTCTTATGATGGCATATATGAATGAAGAAGCATATAACTCTACGATTACTACTGGTAAAATGACCTACTGGAGCAGAAGCCGCAACGAATTATGGGTCAAAGGTGAGACCAGTGGACATTATCAATATGTAAAATCTCTGACTGCAGACTGTGATAAAGACACTTTACTGGCGAAGGTATCTCAGATAGGTGCTGCATGCCATACCGGAAGCTATTCCTGCTTTTTCCAGCAGATATTACAGAAAGAATATAATGATACTAACCCATTAAAAGTCTTTGAGAATGTATATGCTGTCATTGCAGACAGAAAAAAACATCCTAAGGATGGCTCATATACCAACTATCTGTTCGATAAGGGAATTGATAAGATACTGAAGAAACTGGGTGAGGAGGCAACAGAAATCGTAATTGCTGCCAAGAATCCCAATGTGAATGAAATCAAGTATGAAATATGTGATTTCCTGTATCATATGATGGTTCTCATGGTAGAAAAGGGTGTTACCTGGGAAGAAATTATGGCTGAACTGGCAGACCGATAAAGTATGATAAAAAGGGGAATGCAATGCAAATGTTCACAAAAGCAAAACACAAATGTAAAAAGGGAATTACCCGATTTCTCTGCGCTCTGTTGGCAACGATTATGCTGGTTGGAGTTCCTTCATTCCAATCTGATGCAGCGGTCGTTTCACAGGGAATCGACGTATCCAAATGGCAGGGAGCCATCAACTGGGCAGCAGTTGCCCAAAGTGGTGTTTCCTTTGCCTTTATCAGAGTCGGCAACTTAAAAAAGGGACTGGATGAATATTTCTATTATAATATGATGTCAGCCCAGGCTGTAGGTATTAAGACCGGCGTTTATATTTATTCTTATGCGACCAATGTGCAGGAAGCTGCCATGGAAGCAGAATTTGTTCTGAATGCAGTTCAGAATCTTCCGGTGTCATTCCCGATTGTATGGGATGTGGAAGATGATTGTCAGGCGGGATTATCCCCAGATACACTTTCACTGATGGCGAATACTTTCTGCGCAATTATTGAAGCTGAAGGATATTACCCTATGGTATATGCCAATAAATATTGGTATACCAAGAAGCTGGGACCTATTTTTTACGATAAGTGGGTGGCTCAGTGGGGAGCAGCCTGTGATATCCCTGATGCTGCTGTATGGCAGTATAGTGAGACAGGACGAATCAATGGTATTAATACCAACGTAGACCTGGATTATTGTCTGAAGGATTATTCAACAAGCATTGTAGACACCGGATGGGTAGCAAGGAAAGGTTTCTTGTATTATTATATTAATTATAAAATGCAGAGAGGCTGGCTGGATTTAGGCCTTGCCAAGTATTATTTGAATCCATACGGTCAGATGATGACTGGCTGGCTGACATTGGAAGATGGCATTTATTATCTCCAGCCGGATGGTGTCATGTCTGTTGGCTTTACTCCAATCGGAGCTGGAATGTACTTCTTTGATGCAAATGGTAAAATGCTTACAGGTCTTCAGAATCTGAGCGGACTTACCTACTATTTTGCTGAGAATGGTGCTATGTATACCGGATTCCTTGATTTGCCGGATGGAAAGAGATTCTTCACGACAGATGGTCATATGCTGACAGGTTTGAATGTTGTTAATAATAAGTATTATTATTTTGATGACAAGGGTATCATGCAGACCGGATGGCAGACAATTGGAGATGTTACTTTCTTATTTGCAGCAGATGGTTCTATGGCATATGGCTGGTTTACAGATGGTGTATACCGCTATTATCTGTCAACAGTAGACGGACATAAGGTAACTGGCTGGAATACAATTGAAGGCAAGACATATTACTTTGATGAGAATGGACATATGCAGACAGGAGCAGTTACACTCAATGGTTTATCTTATCTGTTCTCAGCAGATGGTTCTCTGTATACAGGCTGGTTCAACGATGGTGTAACAGCCAGATATTATGAGATAGATGGTCATATGGTAACAGGTCTTGCAACAATTAATGGAGCTGTATATTATTTCGATGATGCAGGTGCAATGCAGACAGGTATTGTTGAAATCGGCGGCGTTCCTTATCTTTTTGATGTAGACGGTAAAATGATAACAGATCCAGCAGTTCTGCTTCAGCTTCAGATGGCAGCTGCAAATTAAAAATTAATAGACAAAATAGTCAGCCTGTGATAAGCTTAATAGCTGCACAGGCTGGCTTTTGGTTAGTCTGAAATTCTATAGAAAAGGTATGAACATGAGAAAATTAGCCCTTAGTGATGATATTTTATTAAAAATTGAAAAGCCGGCACGTTATATAGGTAATGAAGTCAACAGTATCATGAAAGATAAGGAACAGATTGCGATTCGTTTTGCAATGTGTTTCCCTGATGTATATGAAATAGGAATGTCTCATCTGGGAATCCAGATTCTTTATGATATGTTCAATCGTTTTGAAGATACATGGTGTGAACGAGTTTATTCTCCATGGCCGGATCTCGATGCAGTCATGAGAGAACGCCACATTCCATTATTTGCGTTGGAATCCCAGGACCCGATCAAAAATTTTGATTTTCTTGGAATTACGATTCAGTATGAAATGTGCTATACCAATATTTTACAGGTATTGGATCTGTCAGGAATTCCATTGCTTGCGGTAGAACGTACATGGGATGACCCGATTGTAATCGGAGGAGGACCATGTTCTTACAATCCTGAACCAATTGCAGACTTTTTTGATATTATTTACATTGGCGAGGGAGAAACACAATACCGTGCACTTTTAGATTTGTATAAACAGGCAAAGGCAGAAGGTAAAAGTCGTAGAGAGTTCCTGATTCAGGCAGGGCAGCTGCCAGGACTTTATGTGCCACAGCTTTATGAAGTATGCTATAAGGAAGATGGTACGATTGCGTCTTTTACTTCGAGTGTAGAAGGACTGCCAGCGACCATTACCAAAGAAATGGTAAAGGATGTAACGAATACCTATTATCCTGAGAAACAGGTTGTCCCTTTTATCAAATGTACACAGGACAGAGTAGTACTTGAGATTCAGAGAGGATGTATCAGAGGCTGCCGTTTCTGTCAGGCTGGACAGCTCTATCGACCGGTTCGTGAACGCGACGTCAATATGCTCAAGGAGTATGCACTCAAGATGCTTGACAACACCGGATATGAAGAAATTACATTAAGTTCTTTAAGCTCCAGTGACTATTCCCATCTGGAAGAACTGGTGAATTTCCTGATTGAGCATTGTAAGAATAAAAAAGTCAATATTTCTTTGCCATCCCTGCGTATTGATGCTTTCTCACTGGATGTTATGCAGAAGGTACAGGATATTAAAAAGAGCAGCCTTACTTTTGCACCGGAAGCAGGAAGCCAGCGTCTTCGTGACGTTATTAATAAGGGATTGACAGAAGAAGTGATTCTCAAAGGTGCTACAGAAGCCTTTGAAGGTGGCTGGAATCGTGTAAAGCTTTATTTCATGCTTGGACTTCCAACAGAAACAGAAGAAGATATCAAGGGAATTGCAGAGCTTTCCAATAAAATTGCTGCTGCATATTATGAGACAGTTCCCAAGGAAAAGAGAAACGGTAAGGTACAGATTGTAGCCAGCACATCTTTCTTTATTCCCAAGCCATTTACTCCGTTCCAGTGGGCTGCACAATGTACGAAGGAACAGTTTATTGAAAAAGCATACACAACACGTCGTGCTATCAGTGAACAGCTTAACCAGAAGAGTATTAAGTATAACTGGCATGAAGCAGATGCTTCTGTAATGGAAGGAATTCTTGCAAGAGGAGATCGTAAGATTGCCCAGGTTATTTTAAAAGCATACCAGAAGGGTTGTATTTTTGATGCATGGGGAGAATATTACAAACATGACGTTTGGATGGAGACTTTTGCAGAATGTGGTGTTGATACAGATTTTTATACCACAAGAGAAAGAGAACTGGACGAAATCTTCCCATGGGATTTTATAGATTGCGGTGTAACGAAAGATTTCCTGAAAAAAGAATGGATGCGTGCGCTGGATGAGAAAGTGACACCAAATTGCCGCCAGCAATGTAATGCATGTGGAGCAGCACGGTTTGGATGTGGTGTCTGTTTCGAACCACATACTGGAAAGGAGGAAGCACATGAAGCTTAGAATTAAATTTGCAAAATACGGAGCTTTGAAGTTCATCGGACATCTTGATGTCATGCGTTTCTTCCAGAAAGCAGTCAGACGTGCTGATATTGATATAGCATATACAGGAGGATTCAGCCCTCATCAGATTATGTCATTTGCAGCACCTTTAGGTGTTGGACTGGAAAGTAATGGAGAATACATGGATATTGAAGTGAACTCCGTTACCAGCTCCAAAGATATGCTGGAGGCACTTAACCGCCAGATGGTAGAAGGGATTCATGTACTGGAAGTAAAGATGCTTCCTGATGATGCAGGTAATGCAATGGCGAGTGTAGCTGCTGCAGCTTATTCTATAGGATTTCGTCAGGGATATGAGCCTGATTTTGATTATCGCAATGCCCTGCGTGCCTTCTATGAGCAGCCTGAAATCATTGTAACGAAGAAAACCAAACGTAGTGAAGCTACTTTTGATATGAAGCCATATATTTATGAATGTACTACAGAGGAAGATGGTCGTATTCATCTTACTGTAGATGCCAGCAGCTCAGGTAATATCAAACCGTCTCTGGTCATTAATGCCTTTTATGAGCAGAATGGAGCTACACTTGATGAAATTGCCCTGCTGATTACAAGAGAAGAGACTTATATGAATATTGGAAATGAGGAGCAGAGAGAACTTGTTCCTCTTGGCTTCATCGGAAAGGAATTCTAAATGTCTGATAATCGGCTGGTTCTGACAAATTATAAACACGGTGTTCTTTCTTTTCTTATGCAGAACAACAGAATGGAGTCCGTTTCTTTCTGTAAAGAGCACAAGGAAGGTGATATTGGTAATATTTATGTGGCTAAAGTCATTAATATAGTTCCTAATATTAATGCGGCATTTATTTATTATCAGCCCAATATGAGAGGCTATCTTCCAATCAACCCGCGTTACACACCAATTATGTTGAATCGTACGTATGATGGCCGTATTCTTGCCGGAGATGAAATTATAGTGCAGATGGAAAAGGAAGCCATTCGTACGAAGGATGCTGTTTTCACAGTGAATTTGTCTTTGTCAGGTAAATATTGTGTTGTGACAAATGCAAACAGTAAAAAGAGTGTATCCAATAAAGTAAGTAAAAATTATAAAAATGCATTACAGCAGACGATTCCTGCTGATACAGAACTGGGAATCATTGTGCGGACCAATGCACAGCAGTTGATTGAAACGACGCCGGAGTATGCAGAGATTCTTCAAAAGGAATATCAGATGCTGATAGATCAGATGTACAGACTGATACATGATGGGACACATCGGACATGCTACAGCCTGTTGTATAAGGCACCCGATGCATATCTGACAGATATCAGAGATGCTTATTTTGATGAGTATGACAGTATTATTACGGATGACCGGCAGCTGTATGACCAACTGTCTGATTTTCTGCAGATCTATTCACCCAAGATGCTGAGTATGCTGTCTTTATATAAAGATGAGTCGTATCCACTTAGAAAGCTGTACAGCATTGATACGAAGATACAGGAACTGCTGGTTCCAAGAGTCTGGTTAAAATCCGGGGCTTATCTGGTCATAGAACAGACAGAAGCCATGTATGTGATTGATGTAAACTCAGGTAAGAACAATACCAATAAAAATAATGATGAATATATCTGGCAGATCAATGCAGAGGCAGCCAGAGAAATCATCAGACAGATTACACTTCGTAATCTGTCAGGTATCATTATGGTTGATTTTATCAATATGGAGAGTCAGGAGAGAAATGAGCGTCTTCTGGATGAACTGCGTCATCTGGCACATAATGACCGCATTCTGACCACTATTGTAGATATGACACCGCTTGGACTGGTAGAGATTACACGTAAAAAGACAAAAAAAGCATTAAAAGAACAAATAAATTAAATAAAACTATTGACTTATTAGAAAGTCGATGATATTATTTATGAGTATGCCGCATAACTAGGTTGAAGTATACGAATATGTATCACCAAAGTTAGCGAGTAATTATTTAGGAGGTGCAATATGTACGCAATTATTGCAACAGGTGGAAAGCAGTACAAGGTTTCCGAAGGTGATGTTATTAAGGTTGAGAAGCTTAATGCAGAAGCTGGAAATACTGTAACTTTTGACAACGTGATTGCTGTTAGCAATGATTCTCTTAAAGTTGGCGCTGACGTTGCTAACGCTACTGTAACAGCTACTGTTATGGAGCAGGGCAGAGGCAAGAAAGTCATCGTTTACAAGTACAAGAGAAAGACTGGCTATCACAAAAAGAACGGTCATAGACAAGCATACACACAGGTTAAGATTGACAAAATCAACGCTTAATAGATGTTATCGGTTTACTTATTATGACTACGATTACCATTTATAAATCCGATAAAGGTAGCTACAAAGGTTTTACCTGCAAGGGTCATGCCGGATATGCTATGTCAGGCAAAGATATTGTATGTGCTGCGATTTCGATTCTTGTAATTAACACAGTAAATTCTCTGGAAGAATTAGTTCATGAGGAGATGGAGCTGATTAATGATGAAACGACAGGTTATATTGATTGTCGTTTTCCAAACGAGATCAGCGAACATGCAAAGCTTTTGATAGATTCTATGATATTGGGTTTAGAAAGCATTGTTTCACAATGCGGCAAGAAGTATTTAAGACTCAAATTCGAGGAGGTGTAAAACCATGATGAAATTAAACCTTCAGTTTTTTGCTCATAAGAAGGGTGTTGGTTCTACTAAGAACGGTAGAGATTCCGAATCCAAGAGATTAGGTGCAAAAAGAGCAGACGGTCAGTTCGTAAAGGCAGGCAACATTTTATATAGACAGCGTGGAACAAAGATTCATCCCGGTGTTAATGTTGGTATCGGCGGAGATGACACATTATTTGCATTAGTAGATGGTGTTCTCAGATTCGAAAGAAAAGGAAGAGATAAGAAACAAGCTTCCGTTTATCCTGTAGAAGAGAAATAAGACGTAAGGCTTCAGGTTGTACCCCTGAAGCCTTTTTAACACTATATATAACTATTCAGAAAGGTTAGAAATCGATGTTTGCAGATAGAGCGAAAATATATATCAGAAGCGGCAAGGGCGGAGATGGTCATGTTTCTTTTCGCCGTGAAAAATATGTACCTAATGGTGGTCCTGATGGCGGCGATGGCGGTCATGGCGGCAGTGTTATTTTTGAAGTCGATGAGGGTCTTAATACTTTGACAGATTTTCGCCATATCAGGAAGTATTCTGCTGAAGATGGTGAGCAGGGCGGCAAACGTAATTGCCGTGGTAAAGATGGTAAGGATATTATCATCAAAGTTCCTGAAGGTACTGTTATTAAAGAGCTGGAATCAGGAAAAATCATAGCTGATATGTCAGGTGATAACCGCAGACAGGTTATTTTGTCTGGTGGTAAGGGTGGTAATGGTAATCAGCATTATGCTACATCAACGATGCAGGCGCCAAAGTATGCTCAGCCAGGACAGCCCGCTAAAGAACTGAATCTGTTTCTGGAATTGAAGGTGATCGCAGATGTTGGATTGGTTGGTTTCCCTAATGTAGGTAAGTCAACATTATTATCCCGTGTGACAAATGCAAGACCTAAGATTGCAAACTATCATTTTACAACATTGAATCCTAATCTTGGAGTAGTTGATCTGGATGATGGTAAAGGTTTTGTAATTGCAGATATTCCTGGACTGATCGAGGGTGCATCAGAAGGAGTTGGACTTGGTCATGAATTCCTTCGACATATAGAGAGAACGAAGGTTTTGATTCATCTGGTAGATGCTGCATCCACAGAAGGACGTGATCCTATTGCGGATATCTATGCAATTAACAAGGAATTGGAAGCTTATAATGCTGATATTGCTCATCGTCCTCAGGTAATCGCTGCTAATAAGATTGATGCAATCTATACAGAAGATGGTGAAGATCCGGTTGCAAAAATCCGGGCAGAATTTGAACCCAAGGGAATTAAAGTATTTCCGATTTCTGCTGTATCAGGCCAGGGACTTTCAGAACTCTTGTATTGTGTAAGTGATATGCTTGCAGATATCAATGAAGCACCTACAGTATTTGAGCCTGAATTTAATCCTGATGTTGATATTGTAACTGGTAATGAACCATATAGCGTAGAATATAATGAAAAAGACAATGAATACGTTGTAGAAGGACCTAGAATCGAGAAGATGTTAGGTTATACCAATCTGGATTCTGAGCGTGGATTCCAGTTCTTCCAGAAGTTCCTGAAAGAAAATGGCATTCTGGATGAATTAGAGGCTCTGGGGATTCAGGAAGGCGATACAGTACGTATGTATGGTCTTGCTTTTAATTACTATAAAGAATAAATAACTACTAATGGAGGTATGATAATGACAAGTAAACAGCGTTCTTATTTAAAGGGACTTGCTATGAATCTTGAACCGGTATTTCAGATCGGAAAATCATCTGTAACACCGGAAAATGTAGAAGCAATTTCTGAAGTATTCAATACAAGAGAACTTGTTAAGATTTCAATTTTGAAGAATTGTCTGGATGATCCTAAGGAAGTAGCGAATACAGTAGCAGAACGTACTCGCTCTCAGGTTGTACAGGTAATTGGTAAGAAGTTTGTTTTGTACAAGCCTTTTAAAGAAAATCCTAAGATTATTCTTCCAAAATAAAGAGGTACGTTATGGAATCACTCAATAAAGTAGGAATTATGGGAGGAACTTTCAGCCCTGTTCATAATGGACATATAGCTCTTGCACAGTGTGCATATGAAACGCTTTCTTTAGATAAGGTTTTATTTATGCCCAGTGGCAAGTCTTATATGAAAAATGACGTTCTGGATGCAGAACATCGTATCGCCATGATTGAAAGAGCAATTGCTCCTTATCCATATTTTGAACTTTCCAATATTGAAGTGAATCGTGCAGGTAATACCTACACTTATGAGACTCTGGAATTATTAAAACAGCAACATCCGCAGATCCGCTATTACTTCATTATGGGAGCTGATTCATTATTTCATATAGAGACCTGGAAGAATCCGGAAGTTATATTTTCTCTGTCTACTCTTGTCTGCTCTGTGCGTGATGAATATCATATGGAAGAGTTGGAAAATAAACGTGACGAACTGATTCGCAAAGGGGCTGATGTTATCCTGTTGCAGATGCCCAAAATTGATATTTCTTCTTCTGATATTCGAAATCGTGTTGCCAGAGGGCTTACTATTAATGAATTTGTTCCAGACTCTGTTTCCAGGTATATTTCACAGGAGCATTTATATGAAGAAGATAAAGAAATATCTTAAAAAGCATCTGACAAAAGAAAGATATCATCATACAGTTGGTGTTGCATACACAGCAATGTCCATGGCTATGAAATACAATCCTCAGCCTGATAATAATGAGTTCATGATTAAGGCTGAAATTGCAGGATTATTGCATGATTGTGCCAAATGTATGGACAACGATAAAAAAATCAGGATATGTAATAAAAATCAAATATCCTACAGTAAAATAGAAGCTGAGAATCCCTATCTTTTACATGGTAAAGTTGGAGCATATATAGCTCGAAAGGAATTTGATATTTTGGATGAGGATATTCTCAATGCTATAACCTGGCATACAACAGGGAGACCTGATATGTCACTTCTGGAGAAAATTATATTTGTAGCGGATTATATTGAACCATCAAGAAGACCTATTCCTGAGTTAAATCTAATCCGTCAACTTGCTTTTACAGATATTGATCAGGCAGTCATTAAGATACTTGAGAATACGCTGAAATATCTCAATGAAAAAGGCAATCCTATTGATGGCATGACACAAAAGACATATGATAGTTACATACGCACAGAAAGAGAGGATTAATCTATTGACGAGTAAAGAAACAGTAAAACTTATTATAGACGCTTTGGAAGATAAAAAAGCAGAAAACATTCAGATCATTGATATCAGTGAAGTTTCATCTGTGGCAGATTACTTTATCATTACCAATGGAACGAATAAAAGCCAGGTACAGGCACTTGCTGATAATGTAGGTGAGAAATTGGACAGAGAAGGAATTCATGCAAAACAGGTTGAAGGATATTCTAATGCTAACTGGATTTTGCTGGATTATACAGATATAGTAATTCATGTATTTGATCGTGAAAGTCGTGGATTCTACGATTTGGAAAGAATCTGGAGAGACGGTAAACTGATCAGCGCAGATGATTTTTCATAAGCTGGAATTAAGCATTGAATATTGTATCGTTACGAAAATATAATATGTGATATGAATAAAATAAAAGGAATCTATAGATGATAAAAATTATCTATAGATTCCTTTTTGAAATGTGTAATCATTATAACTATTCAGTACAGTTACATTACATTAATGATACAGGCGGAAAACACCAAATACTTTACCCAAAATATCAACATGATCAACAATAATAGGGTCCATTGTATCATTCTCAGGCTGTAAACGGTAATGACCATTCTCTTTATAATATGTCTTAACAGTTGCAGAATCATCAATTAATGCAACAACAGTGTCTCCGTTTTCTGCAGTATTACAGCAATTCACAAATATCTGATCCCCATTGAAAATACCAGCATTAATCATGCTGTCTCCTTTCACCTTTAAAATGAAAGTATCACCACTTGGAACCATCTCTGCCGGAATAGGGAAGTATCCCTCGATATTCTGTTCTGCAAGAATAGGCAGACCAGCTGCTACCGTACCAATGATAGGAATACTTGCCATTTCGTGTCTGACCATCTGGAAACTGTCATCCATAATTTCAATTGCACGGGGCTTGGTCGGGTCTCTTCTGATATATCCATTCTTCTCCAATGTCTCCAGGTGTGAATGAACAGAAGAAGTGGACTTCAAATTAACGGCTTCGCAAATCTCGCGAACAGCAGGCGGATAACCCTTCTTTAAAATTTCTGCTTTTATGTATTCTAAGATTTCTTTTTGTTTTGCTGTAATTTTTCCATATGCCATTACATATACAACCTCCTTTTTTATAATCATATCACAGGCTACATAAAAATGCAAACATATATTCCAAATATTTGTTCGCAAATTTGTGGTAAAAGTATTGACATCCAAACAGACATTCTGTATAATCGGTGTAAACAGTTGTTCGGAAACTATGTTCGGAACCTGCGTTCAGGATATGTGTTTGAAACTGAGGTTCCGCATATGTATACTTTTGAGGAGGTCAATGCCATGTTGAATGAAGATACTTATTATTTACGATCCATATCGAAACGTAGAGCACGCCAGAAACAGGTACGTCGCAATATTTTATTGCTTGTTATATCTGTATTGTTTATTTTTGTCAGTGTTTTCTTTGTTGCTTCTATTTCTACACAGGCGAGTGATAAAGAACATATGCCTTCTTATAAGTATTTTCGGAGTATCGAGATTTCTTCCGGTGATACATTGTGGTCTATTGCTGAAGATAATATGGACGCACGTTATTATAGACATACAGCAGACTATGTTGCTGAGGTGAAAAGAATGAATTCTCTGGATACTGATCAGATTATTGCGGGAAGTTATTTGATTATTCCTTATTATTCTACAGAGTTTGTCGGTTCCACAGATTGATTTTTAATCTTCGTTTTTATTTTCTCGTAATCGAACGACATTAGCAGCCATCCTGCGGCGATCGTCTTCAATTGCTGCGTAGTGTTTCCTGGTTGTATTGACATCTTTATGACCCAGAACATCTGCAACCAGGTATATGTCACCAGTTTCACGGTAAAGGGATGTACCGTATGTACTACGTAATTTATGAGGTGTTATTTTTTTCAGGTTTGTTACAAGAGAAGCATATTTCTTAACCAGTTTTTCAACGGCTCTAACGGAGATTCTTTTATTTTGCAGGGAGAGAAATAATGCATTTTCATTGCCTTCTGCAGGAATGATATGATTGCGTTGTTCTAAATAATCTAGAAGAGCAGTTTCTACTTCTTCACCAAAATAGATTACAGCTTCGTAACCACCTTTACGACGTATTTTGATACCATTATTTTTAAAATCAATATCCTGTAGATCAATACCAACACATTCAGATACTCGGATTCCGGTCCCAAGTAAGAGAGTAAGTAATGCAATATCCCTTACCTTGGTCTTCTGATGATAATAAAGCTGTTGTTTGGTCAGATTTTCACCAGATTCTACTTCATCTAATAAAAGAGCTACTTCATCGGCTTCTAAACGAATAATTTCTTTTTCGTGCAATTTAGGCATTGGCACTAATGCAGCAGGATTTTTTTCGATAAGTTCATTTCGGAAGAAATAATTATAGAAGCTTCGAAGGGATGCCAGTTTCCGGGCTTTACCACGTTCATCATTCATATATTCCTTCCCGTCCTTTACATAATAGGAGCAATATTCCAGATATTCTTCAATATCCATTCTGGTGATCTGATCAAGAATATCTATTGTATATTCTTTAATATCTTTCTTACCGTAAATGGGATTATTATCATGCAGATACTCAAAGAATACACGAATATCATAAGCATAGGCAACTCTGGTTCTGGAAGCTATATATTCTTGCATGCCTCTGAAATACTGTCCGCAGAAGGGAGGAAGAGTAGCGAGAATTTCGCGTAAATGCACGATATTTTCTTTGTTTTGCTGTTCATGATAATTAGTTGTATTATTCTTCTCCATGATTTATTGACCATCCTTCCATATTGCTGTTTAGAATTGCGGTAAACATTCTGTCTTTCACTCCGGGATTTTCACGGTTTAGTTGTTTTAACAGCTGATTGATGTATTCACGTTTGGTATTTCCGTCTGCTGGGCAGGGACTCTTTACCACCGGTACATTATATTTATGTACAAATCCGATTACGTCAGATTCCTGCATATAGATTAAGGGACGAATTACTGTCATGTCTGCGCGGTCAAGATATGTAACAGGAGAGAAGGTATGAAATCGCCCTTCATAGATTAAGGACAACATCATAGTAGTTACCACATCATCTTTGTGATGAGCGTAGGCTACTTTATTACACCCTAATTCTTTCATGGCATTATTTAGAGCACCTTTTCTCATTTTAGAACATAAGGCACAGGGATTTTCTTCCTGACGTTCTTCAAATATAATTTTACCAATATCTGTTTTAATAATACTATATGGAACATCTAATTCCTGACATAGGGCTGTAATCTGGTCAAGATTCATATTTTGAAATCCAAGATCTATTGTTACAGCATGTAAAGAAAAGTATTTAGGGTAATAACGTCTGAGACCGCTTAAAGCATAAAGCAGGGTTAAACTATCTTTGCCACCTGAAATACCAATGGCAATTTTATCGCCTTCCTCTATCATTTGAAAATCATCAATTGCTCGACGTACATGACTCATTACTTGTTGTAGTTTCATATTTGTACTTTTCCTTCTTTCTGTTTTTATTAATTTTTTATGGAGAATAGGACGTATACTCTTAAAAAATGTGTTATAATCATACTTATAAAGCAAAATGAATTGCTAAAGAATATGATTAAGAGATAATTGAACACTTGCAGATTGGAGAGTATGAATGCCTATGAATCAGGATAACAAAAATAAAAATTATATTCGGTGGGGAGTTACGGCTTTTCTCGTAATTCTTGCAAGTATGATTGCCTATTATATTATCTTTAATTTGGATAATTTTAAAGGAACAATTGATAAAGTATGGGTAATTCTCATGCCGGTTACAGACGGATTGATTCTTGCATATTTGTTGACACCACTCTTGAATGTGATTGAGCGGAAGATAGTAAAGCCTTTTTTTGCATTTATAAGGTGTGAAGCCAAACATAAACAAATGCGTTTAGTATCCATATTGTTGACTATCATTCTTGTCGGTTCAATTACTTATGGATTTTTTGCTATGGTAATTCCTCAAATAGTAAATAGTATACGAACTATTATCATGCAGTTTCCAAGTTATGTAGATACCTTGACTTACTGGATATCTAAATTGCTGGAGGATAATCCGGATATTGAAAATTTTGCCAATGAAATGATTTCCAAATATTCTACAGAATTTGAAGATATTATTAATGCCAAAGTTCTGCCACAATTAAACAATATTATTGTAATGGTATCTACCGGTGTGTATTCTTTTTTAAAGGAATCTTGGAACTTCATTATTGGTTTCATTATTTCCATATATGTGTTAGCAAGTAAAGAGCTTTTTGCTGCACAATTCAAGAAAATCACATATGCATTTATTCCATTAGAGGCAGCCAACCGTTTTGTCAGCAATGTTCGTTTTTCCAATAAAACCTTTGGTGGATTTTTTGTAGGAAAAATATTAGACTCTATCATTATTGGAATCTTGTGCTTTGTATGTACCAGCATTATAGGAACACCATTTAATGTTTTGATTAGTGTAATTGTAGGCGTTACCAATATTGTACCATTTTTTGGACCGTTTCTGGGAGCAGTTCCTTCTTTAATGTTGATATTATTTATTGATCCTGTACAGGCACTGTATTTCCTGGTATTTGTATTCTTATTACAACAGGTAGATGGTAATATCATTGGACCAAAAATTTTAGGTAATTCCACAGGACTTTCCAGTTTCTGGGTCATTTTTGCCATCACATTATTTGGCGGACTATTTGGAATCGCAGGAATGATACTTGGAGTTCCGATATTTGCTGTAATCTTTGCATTTATGAAATCCACTGTAGAATCCCGGCTTAATTTAAAAAATTTACCACCAGAAACATCTAATTATTTGAAATTACTTTATATAGAGGCTGATACAAAGAAAATGGTAACATTCTCTGAAAAGGATAAAAAACCATTTTCTGAAATTACCAGAATACTGGTAAAGAGTCATGAGCATATAAAACAGCAGGAAATAGACTGGCATAGTCTATATAAGATTATAAGCCATGACACAAAAAAAGATGATGCAACACAAAATACAGATACAGATGAAACAAATTCTGATACAAAAAAATAATAGTTATAATATAAAAGGCAAATCAGACCAAAGGATTTGCCTTTTATAATTAGTATACAGGATTTGCACACTTTTTTCAATAATAAATTCGTTAAACTTGTCTTTTGCGAATAGTTACGCCTTTTTAACCAAGGGACTCTCCAGCTAAAAATTCATCTATTAAGAGTCCCCAGGTTTGATTTGAACTATATTTAAGTCAGTAAAGAAAATTATGCGTCAGGATTATCTATAATTCCAATAAATAGAGGAATCTGATTGTCCATGTCCATAATCATATACAGAAACGGTTTGTCGAAGGTAACATTTACAGGTTGTTCTATATCCAGAGAGGTTGCTTCAACCATTGCAACTTCCGTGGCTGCAGCGGCTTCTGTACCTTCTTCATCCAGGCGGATGTTGGCTTTTTGACGTACCAGATCAATATATAGATTGCCATCCTGCTTAGTTGTTCCTAAATCTGTAAAATCGGCTTTGGCTTCATCAAATGCAGTTTGCAGTCCCATATTAATTAAGCTGTCATTTAATATCTGATCAAATGTGATATCGAATTTGGGCAGCGTCAGGTTCATGTAGGTACTCTCCTGCTTCTCATTTAAGAGACTGGAGATAGCTTCTGCTGTTAATCTGCTGCAATAATCCCGTATGGATGTATTGCTTTTGGATTTTAATGCTATGAAAGCAAGATTACTGTCTGAATAGGGAAGAATTACACCATCTACCTGATCATTTGCTAAATAATCAAAGTATACCTTATTCTGGTGCATCATTGCTGTTTCTTTCTCTTCTCCTTCCGTTGTGGTAAATGTTTGATCATAGGTCATTTCGTGGATAAATGGATCACGCCAGGTACTCTTAAAGTATAATGTATTAAAAAGTACCAGTCTTGCTTTTTCATCCAGAGGCTTTTCTATCATTTTTTTTATCAGACCTTGTGTATGGTCGCAGACCCATTGATTCATCGCATCCATGGCTTCTGAAGTGGATAGATTGGCGTGATAAGCCTGCGCATCATAGAGAGAAGAAATGGTATTGAGCCACTCCTGCTTTGGAGTGAATTCGTCATCTATCCAGGCAGAATTAGACAAATTAAGTTTAAGATTCTCTGTGTCGTGAGAAAATCTATTTATCATATCATCAGATAATGTAGTCATTTCTCCGTTTTCACCCAGTAATTTCAGAAATTCATCTTTGGTTGCACCATTTGCCCCATTTCCCGCCATTGTTAAGGCAATATAGGCGGATACCGGTGATAAAACAGGATTAGTTGTGCCATCCAGGCTCTCCTGGAAAAGGCGATAACCAAAGTCATTGACAGGTGCATAGGTATTAATGGAATAATCAATATTTACTGATTCAGCAACGGTATCTGTTAAACATATCACCTCTGATTTCTGACTGCTGTTATTTGATGGAACAGTCACGCTGTCGGATGTGGAAGAATTTCCGCAGGCGCTAAGTAATCCGGTGATCAGTGTAGTTGTTAAAATAAATGTAAGTGTTCTTTTCTTCATAAAAATCCTCTTTTCTATTGTTCGTTTGCAAATCCAATTACATAGCCATATTCAGAATTTACAGGAAAATTCTGCAACTCTTCTTTCGTTAGTATGCCACTCATTTGATAATCTGCTGATAAGGTAACATCCAAATTAAGACTTTGCAGACGCTGACATTCTTGTGTAAGAAGATCCTGATTGGCTTCTGTATCGCCATAGACGTAATCAGCACTTTCAGTAGAATCATTTTCATAGGTAAATAGATTAATACGCACTTTATATGCATATGGCTCATTTTTATTCTGTGATAGTGTTTCTTCAAGGTAGTGATACAGGAAATAGCTTCCTTTTGCCGGAGCACCATAACAATATATGGCATCCATATTACCAGGATATTCGGAGATAATCGTATATGCAGACCAGTCATGTTGTGGTACAGTATCTGGCGCATTATTACTATCCTCTACTTCTGCATGGAGCTGTGGCGCACTGTCTGTTGGCAAATTGCATTCTGCATCAGCTGACTCGTCCATAAGATAAGCGGCTGGAGCTTCAGACATGGAAGCGTCACTTTCCTGTGAGAATGCTTCGACAGGAGTATTATAGGATTCAATACCGTATGTAGCTACAGCTGATTCAGATGTATTCTGGGAAGATTGATGCATCCGGTATGCTGAGATACTGACAGCGCCGATACATAGCAGACAGGCTGCCATGCTTCCCCATTTCAACCAAGGTTTCTTAGTGGACCATTGGGCTGGTGTGGAATCGGCTGTATTGATATAAGCCTCATGAATTAGGTCGTCATCAATATCGCCGATGCTTTTTAACAAATCAGTTCCATTCATAATGTAATCCCCTCCTTTTCTAAATAATCTCGAAGCTTGCCACGCGAACGAAATAACATGGATTTTACTTTACTTTCACTAATATTCATATTCGCAGAGATATCGTGGATGGAATCCATATACCAGTAGCGACGTATAAATATTTTACGTGCAGATTCTGGCTGCTCCCGAAGAAACTGACTGATTAATTGCCCTAATTCCTGAGATGCAAGCTTTTGCTCGCAGTCATTGGGACTTGTGATGCAATTTTCCAGTTCTGTACTAAGGGTAACAATTTCGGCATCACGCTTCTTTGCCTTTTGATAATCTAATTTACCGAAACAGAAATTTCTGGTGATTTTAGCCAGATAGGCAAAGAAATAGTCCGGACGTTTGGGAGGCAAGGTATTCCATGCGATATGATATGTATCATTGACACATTCTTCAGAATCTTCATGATTGTATAGAATACGCTCGGCTAATGTATGAAGCTGTTTTCCGTATTTAATGGAAGTTTCAACAATTGCCTGTTGTGAGCGATTCCAGTATAGTTCGATAATCTCATTGTCTTCCATGGGGTTATCCTCCTTTGTTCGTGGTTATAACGCTTCTTACCTATATAGAGGGATTTTGATCGCTTTGGTTGCATTGCTGTGAAATATTTTTTATAAAAAAATCTGATACATTAATTGCTTATTTAGCTTAATGTATCAGATTTATATTTGCAACTGTTATTTAAGATTATTCATAAAAAATAATTTTGGTGATGCACGTATCATTCCATTTCGTACCACTGAAAATACTTTGAATTGTGAAAGTCAGATTGTCTATCAACAAAGGATTTTCAAAGACAATATATTGTGGTTGCATGTCGTCTGTTAATTCTACACATAAATCATCATCAAATATGGTAAAAGAAGCAACACGATTATTTTCAAAAAAGGCTTTCTCACTCGTCTGCTTTCCATTATAGATGCACATTGCACTGACCATGAAAGATGAATCAAAGGTAAAGTGAATGGATTGACCAATTCCACCATCTTCTTCTCCTTCCTGCCATGAAGTTCCTAAACTGGAATCCAACAGATTTTTCGCGCCATAATAATTTCCTTTGGAAGAAACGTATTCAGATGTGGAACTGATTCCTCTTACAGGAATTGTTTGAAAGCCCAGAGATTCAAAGACCGATTCAGATACTAAAGTATAAGTAACAGGTTCTTGAACTTCAATAGTTGGTTTTGTAACAACGACAGGTTGAGGCGCTGGCGTTTCTTTTTCTATGATTGTAACTTTGGGTTCTATTTTATACCGACCAGCGTAATTGCTATATTCATTCAATAAGTAAGAACCCAGAAAATAAACAGTACCGCATACAATCAGACACGCAATGACTATATAAAACGCAAAGGAAGTAAATTCTTTTCTGTTATTCTGTAGTAAGGATAACATTTCCCCGGCTTCTGTTTCATATTGTGGGTCTATCTTTTGCAACTCTGTATAATACTGACAGGATTTTGCATAATGTCCTAACTTTTTCTCAGCGGTAGCAAGTTTTAAGTAGGCATCTGTCAACACAGAATCATTCAACAAATCTTTAGAAGACATTGTATGAACAAAAATATCCAAATATTTAATTGCCTTGTGTACGTTTTTTATACATCCAGTTCCATATAAGTATAATTGCCCTAATATGTAGTACGATTCCACATAACCGTGTTTAGAGGCTTTTAATGCATAATGATAGGCTGCACAATAATCCTTAATATTCTTTGCATGTGAAATATGCCAGCTTGCTAACTGAATATAGGCATAGGTATCTCCATCTCTGGCTTTTCGCTGTAAAGCATCATAAGAATCTGTTTTGGATATGGTCTGACACAAATACTCTAAAACCATGTCCTCTTTGTCACCAGTTACATTTTTGTCTGATAAAGATTCCTTTAATAAATCTTCGATATCTATATATTTCTCTTCTTTTTTGGTAGCCTGACTCCCCATAGTTCCCTCATTTCTGTGCGAAAATGCACACAGACAGCAAACGTTTTCAGTAACCAAATAATATATCAATATTTAGTATAGCAGTTTTGACAGATAGAAGCAACTAAGTTTTCAGACAATTTAGCTTTTCTGTTGATCTTGAAATATCCGGGTTACAGAATGGTTACCTGTTTATCAAAATCATATTCATGAGGAGCCTTGTGATCTGTTTTATGACCTACTGCCAGTGCTATCTGGAAAGAATATCCTTCTGGTATCTGGAATGCTTTTGAAAAATAGTCCTTCTTCTCTCCATGTAAAGCATCATAGATACATCCAATGACCAGGTTACCAAGACCAAGGCTCTGCGCAGCCAGTGCCATATTTTCGACAGCGATACCTGCATCAACCTGACTCCATCTAAAACCCTCCTCCGCGCTCAACAAAATAAGTACAGGTGCTTCATAGTAGAAATTGTGCGGCTGCTTTTCCTGACTGCGTAATCTTCTTTTCTCTTCGTCTAATTCTGATAAAACAGGATTGTCACCTTTTACTACTGTGAAATGAATCTCCTGTTTGTTCATACCGGTAGGTGCCATAAGACCTGCGTTCAAAACTGTATTTAATTCTTCCTGTGTAAGCTGTTCTGGGCTGTATGCTCTTGCAGAACTGCGTTCTTTTATTGTTGTTATTACCTGATTATTATTCACAGTGATACCACTTGTCCTTTCTAAATATATTGTGTTATATAACGTTTTAAAGCCAATCTCGAAACGGTGCACTGGTATTTTTAGATTTTTGCACATACAAGATCATATAATGCTCTCATCAGTTCTTCACCTTTACGACATTCTGCAACAAGTGATACAACAGCATTTTTTTCAGGCAGAACCATCGTAATCTGAGAGTATTTTCCATCAGCCCTAAAGGAATTATGTTCACCTCTCCAAAAAAGATAGCCATAGTCATCTGTATCAGAGGCACTTGTGCTTTCTTCTATCCATTTTTCAGACAAAATCTGTTTCCCATTCCAACTGCCCTTGTTAAGGTAGAATAATCCAAATTTATGAAGTTCTGAAAGCGTAAGAAATAACCCTCCTGCGCCAAAGCTATTTCCAAGGGGGTCTGTTTCCCATGTAGGACGCTTTATCCCAAGATGTGTAAAAAGTCTTGGGGTAAGATATGAAACCAAGTCACATCCTGAACGCCTTTGTACAAGAATTCCTGCAAGATATGGGCCAACGTTGTTATATACAAAATGTGTACCTGGTTTATATTTGAATGGAATGGCTAAAGACATTTTTACCCAATCATCCTCTTTGTATAATGGGCGTTGTGCGCCCATAAGATTACCCTGTTCCTGTCCTAAACACATTGTTAGCAAATCTCGAACAGTTGCCATTTGTAGATTATCATCAATTTCAATAGGCAGGTCTTCTGAAAAAGCGTCTACCAATTTTTCATCAAGAGATAACAGTCCTTCTTGAACAGCAAAACCAACGGCACAAGAAGTAAAACTCTTTGTTGCTGAATAAATATTTCTACGGCATTCTGCTTCACTATACCATTCCGCTATAAGTTCACTATCCTTTGTAATCTTTATGCCAAGAACATTAAGTTTTTCCGCAACTTCCACAAAATCAGATATATCCATAATAATTACCCTGCCTTTCCGTAACCTGCAAGCTTTGACCCGTAGGTATAAAGCTGAGTGTGAAAAATTTTTTCACACTATTACATCCTATTTTTATAGTATTCCCGGATAATGGTTCTTGTATTGATGTCAGCATCTTATCCAAGTGGGGAAAAATAAACATTAGCAAATGAGACACCTACATATAAAAATATGCAGATGTCTCACAATATTAAAAAATAATCATTTGATTAGAACTTACCAGCCTTTGCTGCTTCCTCGATGGAAGCTGTCGCATGCTGTTTTTCTGGGTTTTTCGCGCCTTTTGTGTATTGCGCGTTGTTTATGTTCCGGTGTTACCCGGTTTTCAAAGGGCTTTCACAGCCGCGATCAGAGCCGCACGCGTCTTCTTTCCGCATTTCTTGTCCGGTTCCTTGGTGCTGTACGTTTCCTTGTGTGCTGTCTGGAATGCCACCAGTGCTGCTTCTGTTCTCTTGCCGAAGGATCCGTCAAGATTGCTTTTTCCTTCTGCGGTGTGCGATTTCAGAACGCCTACTTTGATCAAGTGCCACTGTAACCATTTTACATATTCCACCTTCTGTGCCAGTCTTCCCCGGTACAGTGTATATGTCGGTTCTGCATACGGCGTGCTGTAGTCCTTCGGGGCTTCGTTCTGCTCCAGATCTTCGTAGATCAGATCGAGGTCAACGCTTGTGCTGATTCCGTCCACGCGTCCTGTTGAAGAATACTGCCATCCGAAAAGTTCCTGTGTGATCTGCGGCTTGTATTTATCGTTCGGCGTGTCTTCCAGCTGCATTTCCTTTTTTGACGGATAGCGTGCCACCCAGAATCTACAGGAAAACGCTGTCGGATCCAGTACGTTTTTGTACCAGTCCACATTGCAGTAAATACCGAATTCATACCCGGCGGCTTCTATGATCACTTTAGCAACTTTTATAAGTGCTGTCAACTTCTCTTTTCCCAGCTGGCGCAGCGTCTTGTCTTCCATGTCCCACCAGACTGTGCAGTCCTCGACGCCGCATGATTTCAGCAGATCAACGACCTGCTGTGCTTCCGTCTTCTGTTTTTCCGGTGTGGTTCCGTAGCTGTACTTGTAGACGTCAAACGGAATCCCCTGCGCCCTAACTCCAGCCAGATTGTTGTGAAACTGATAGTCTGTTTTCCCGGATCCTCTGACCGAACGCAGTACAGCGAAGGCGACGCCCGCCGCCTTCACCTTCCCCCAGTCGATCACTTTCTGATTGTCCGAAACGTCAATCCCTCTTCTGGTTCTCTGTACTGTCATTTCCGAATTCTCCTTCCTGTTTTGCATTCATGATCTTTTCTGTCACTGCAAGTCCTTTTACAAGAACATGCGGTACATTGTAACCGCATTCTACAAGGTTCTCCAGAATGCTTCGTGCTTCATTCACGATCAGCATTGCAACCACCCACCATCCGATCATTGTCAAGAATGCCAGATTGATTCCCAGCACGTCGTTTCCTAAGTGTACGAACACGCCGGAAATAATGAAAGCCACAAGAATGATCGCCCAGTAGCCCAGCTTCTTTACAATGCCGATCAGTCCTGTTTTGCTGCTTTCTTCCTTCTTCTTGTGCGATTTATACCAGCCAGTAAGCCAGTCAATCACATTCAGCAGCAAAAAGGCTGCGAATACATACCAGTAAATACCGAATACAGCTGTCAGAATCGCTACGGCTGCGCCTGCGATCGCGTTGTACTTGTCCATGAATCCCTGTGCATAATTAGTCATTTTTCTTGTCCCCCTCTACATGCTTTCGCCGTTTTCGTCGTAGCCGTCCGCTTTCAACGCTTCGATTACAGCTTCTTTGTGTTTCTCCGGTACGTCGTCGATCGTGATATATGTTTCTCCGTCCTCTGCGCCCTTCTCGATCACACGCTTTGCAACTTCTACAATATGTTTTGTAGGAACGCTGCTGATCTCTCTGGATCCAACAATCACCAATTTTACATATACGCTTGTCATACTTTGTTTTCCCCCTGTTCGTAAATTTCCGCGATCCCTTCCATGATCGCCCGCTGGTTGTCTGCTGTCTTCATTACCTCTTCGTACAGCGCCGCTACAGCTTCCAGCTGTGCTGTTGCGTTGTCCTGCATCTGTCGTGCCAGCGGCGTGTCAAGCTGTGCCACTTCCGCTGCGTATTCTTCGTACTGTGCCAGCGTCATGTCTGCATATTCATATACCCAGACTTTCTGCTTTCCTGTTTCGGTTGTGCGTGTTTCTCTTGTGATGTTCCGGCGTACTTTGATACGACCTGTTCCCATGATAATTTCTTCCGGGCGTGCCGTTTCGGTAGTTTCACCGGGTTTCCAGTTAGGCTGCTGCATAGTTCGCACTTCCTTTCTTTCCATGTTTGGAAACTTTCTTTTTCAGCTGCTTTATATTTATAAATGGACTGATCCAGCATGCAAAGACGTTGTACGAATTTGTATGCTTAAAATAGCCCATGCGGCTGATCATGCTGCTGGCGTCCAGCCAGTTGATCTTCTGCTTTTTACTTATTTTCCTTGCTTTTCGTGTGATCCTGTACAGAATCGCTTTTCTGATCGTCGTTCGTGTCCTTCTGAACAGAAAGCCCATGAAGTCCAGTGCGCGTCCGATCTCCCTTGTTACTATTTTCTTTTTCCCGTGTCTGTCGATTGTCTCCACTTCGTATTCCTTCGATAATGGGAATATCTGTTTTGTGTCTTTTATGATTAGACCCAGCTTTTCTTCGCAAAATGCTTCGATCCTCTCCAGCGCGACTTTCAGATCTCTTTTGTTTGCTCCGAAACACACTATATCGTCAACATACCGGACGCCATATTTTACGCCGCAAGCATATTTCGGCACTTTCCCGGCTGTTTTCCCTTTTCTCTTTGTTCTGGCGATATATTGCGCTGTCTTCTTTTCCTTTTCCGGTTTCCAGATCTCCTGTTTTATGTAATGATCTAAGTCTTGCAAATAAAAATTCGCCAGCCATTGACTTGTATAATAGCCCAGCGGCAAACCTTCCGGCACAGCGTCAATAATAATGTCCAGCAGGCGCAGTGTTTTTTCATCTGCAATCACTCTACGCAGTTTTGCTTTTAATCTGTCGTGTGGTATGCTCTCGAAGAAATGGCGAACGTCAATTTTCAAAACATACTTCGTGTTTTTCCGGTCATTTCTGATCCAGCGTTCAATGTATTTCTTCCCATAATGCGCGCCGCGTCCTTTTATGGATCCGCAAGAAAATTCATACGCGCCACGGTTTAGAACCTTTTTCAAAGTCGGATCTTTTGCAAGTTCTTCTGGTTTTGGTGCTAAGATCTGTATAATTGCATGGTGTACCACCTGTTCATATTTGTAGTACGGCTTTATGATCCTGCGCTTTTTCTGCTTGAATCCGTCGTTGATCTCTTGCGGTATGTGGTGCGCTGGTCTGAATTCTTCTTTTTTCAGTATTTCATGCAATATGCAGACATGTTCGTCTATATTATTCAGAATCTGGCGCACATCCCGTCTGTTTTTCTTTCCTTTTGCTGCTGCATAGAATGCCTTTTTCAGATTTTCTTCTGAAATAATCTTTTCGTATAGATTTTTGTAGGTTTTCATGGATCTTCCTTTCTATTCCCTCTAGGGCTTTCCACTCTGGTACTTGCCCCGCCTACTTCGGGGTATCATTTCAAGCCGTTGGCTTCCGAATAATGTGTGCATTATGTTATTGATCCATTTTTTACAGAAATGAGCGCGCGGAAATGTTCCAGTTCGTATTCGACACAAGATTGTTGACATTCACAGCGCCGCCGCAAAGCAAGGAATTGTTGCAGCTGCCGTCCACAATCGCGGCAGGCGACGGAAAACCGCACAGACGCACACATAACCCGTGTATCTTTCGTATAGTGTAGGGTACACGGGGGCTGACCGCCCCCGATCCCCCGTTTTTAACTGCTAGGCTTCTATATCAGAAGCCGTCGCAGTTGTAGGTGTTTTACAGTAAGGGCGCGCGGAAACGTTCCAGTTCGCAGCCGACACAAGATTGTTGACAGTCACAGCGCCGCCGCAAAGCAAGGAATTGAAGCAGCAGCCGCCCACAAGCGCGTGATCTACCTGTCCGGCGTTGTACCAGCCACCGCAGCAATAATATGTGTCACTGCTGCCCCCTAACTCCGTAGGGAAACAACCTTGCTTCGTCATTACCTGTTTTTTGATGTAACCGCCAGACGTGCCGGACATTGAAAGCCCGGTGTTTATATATCCGTCTCCAGTCTCGTTGTACGGTTCCGATTCTTTCACGTAATACTTACCGCCCACGTAAAGCAGCCCGTTGATTCTTTCCCATGCTCCCGCCTGCTGCTCGCAGTGCATAAACTTTCGCGGCTTGTTTACTTTTGATCCGTAACCGTAAAATCTGCCACCAGTCAGCAGTGTTCCTGTTCTTGACAGGTTGTTTGCCTGTGTGCCGCCCGTATAATTACCATATCCGCACGCATCCTGCTTGTTTGTGGATCTTGTGAACAATGTTTCCAGTTCCCAACGCAGCTGCACGATTGAAAAATACCCAGTATTCCACAATGCACCGTTGTTCTTTGCGAATGTGATTTCGTTTGTGCCCGTCTGGCTGGTCATTTGACCTTGACCAGCGATCGACCGCAGCTTGTTTAAAATTAAGCTGCCCGTAAACATAGGGTAAAAGGTGTACGGCTCGATTGATCCGTCCGCGCGTGTGAACGCTCCAGCTGTGAAGTCGTCGTCCAGCTGTGTGTCGCAGAATAAATGGTACTGTTTGTTGTCTTCTGTGTATCTCTTTACCCAGATCAGCGGTATGGTAGCCATGGCGTTTCCTGCATAAGTCGCATTTGATACGTCGGAAGCTGTCACGCCGTCGATTTTCTTTGAATAGTCCGTGTGACACAATTCATAGTCAATCGTGCCGTCATTTTTCACCATGTACGGACGGTTCCCGCGCAGGATCCAGCAGTTTTCTTCGCTCCATGTTCCTTCTGTCCAGCCGCCCGTATTGTCAGCCACAACGCGCATGGGTTCAAAGCCTGCATTCATTTCAATGTAGTGGATCTTTGTTTCCGGGTTGCTGTCTGTCAGATCGTCATAATATCCAAAAAGCGTGTATGCCTGCGGCACAACCTTTGCTACGTTTGCGGCGTTCCGATTGAATAACCCGTAATCATTGAATGGAAATGCTGCCACATAGTAAGTCGTGCCATTCACAAGCCCAGAATGCAGCAGCGCGTTTGCTTTGTACTTGTCAAGCTGCGTCACTTCTTCGATCAGCGTTCCGTCGTCCTCTGTTTCCGGTGCTGTTCCCTCTTTGATCAAAAGTCTGTAGCCTTTTACGGTACAGATCAGCTGATTGTCAATCACTGTGTCTTTTGGCGGTCTTACTCTGATCTTTGCCCCGCCGTCCATTGCCATGACGTTGATCGCTTCTACATTGTCCGGCGCAATTCCATTTTTCATGTTATCCAGAATATACTTTGCTGCTACAAAATCACTCATTTTTCACAATCCTTTCTGTTATGCCGTTTGATCCGAATGTCGTTGTTTTTGTGTATCTGTCGCCGGACGCCAGCACATATTCTTCGTTTATCTTCTGTTTTGAAACAAAAGTCGTGGTCTTTACATTCCCGATCTTGTCTGTCTGTGTGATTGTTCCGTCTGTATTGAATGTCGTGTCGCATGCAGTGAACCCGGCAAGTGCTAAGTTCAAGCCGTCTTCGATCTCCAGATATGCGACGCCGCCTGCTGCCCCGACGGTCGCTTTCTGCATTTTCTCGTTGATCAGTAAAAGCAGATTTCCGGCTGCGTTTCCGTCCAGAATATTTTTGATTGATTCCACCCACGCTTCAAACGCCGCCTTTTGCTGCTGTTCGTATGCCGTGAATTCTTCGTCCATGCTGTCATATCGCGTCTGCGCCTGTGTCTCCAGCGAAGCGATATTCTGCAAATATGCTGCGTATTCTGCCGTCACATCCGCTTTGTATGCTGCAAAAAACGCGTCAAACTGTGCTGTGATCTGCGCGAAGCTGATCTGCTGCACTGCTCCACATACCCAGCCGCACAATTCATCATTCATTCTGGTGTCTTCGATCATGTCCTGTGTGATCGCTGTCGTTCCTGCTTCCACATTCACGCGGGCAATAATCAGATCGTGAATTGTCGCTGTGATCTCCGGTTCCTTCGCTGTGGCTGCTCCCGAATAATAGTTTCCAGTGACTGTCAGTGCTTTGATCCATCTGTTTGACAGATCCAGCTGTACGACGATATTGTCTATTCTGTTCATGTTTCCGCTTGCCGTCTCCAGATCCACTGTCAACGGCTCTGTCAAGTGGTATGCGTACCCGTCGATCCATGCGTAGCCCGGCGCGATTGTCGCTGTCATATTATCATTTGCAGTTACTGCAAGCCCGCCATTAAACACACCGCTTTTGAATAACGGGTAGAAATAATCAGCCCAGTGCCGCGCATTGTATACGCGGTCATGGTCTTTTGAATTAAAAAAACTATATTGTTCTGCCATGCTTGCCCCTTCCTTTTAGTTGTCCGATAGATCTACACTATCCGGCAGAGGATCCCCGAACGTCGGGACAATGGAAAAGCCGCCGTTTTCGTAGATCTCCTGTATTTCCGTGATCCTTTTGTCCATTTCGATTCCCCATGCTTTCTTTCTGACCGTGACTATATCGCCCAGATCATAGTCTTTCTTGTATGAGAAATTCACAAACGGCAGCGTGGCTGCTTCTAAGCATTCCACGATCCCGCATTCTGCCAGCTTTTCTGTTCCTCTCTGGATCAGTGCCGCTGTATATTGCTGTGTCGTCATGTCTGTTCTTGATATGTCGCGGGCGTCTACCATCAGTTCGCGCCTGTTCCATCCTGTCGCCTGTTCGTCGATTGTCGCTTCCGCAACCGTTCGCGCCGTTCCTTCGCCGTCCCCGCATACGATCGCATGTGTTTTGTATAGCTGATCGTTTGTGGTGAATGTGGCTTTGTTAATATTTTTGTACACTTCCGAAAAAGTCACGCGCTTGTTTCCTGTCTGGTTCTCCGTGTGGTCTTTCCCTTCGTAGACTTCAAAATAATAGACTTTGTTTTTGAAATCTGCCCGGACGCGAAAGCCTAAGTTGCTACACGCTGAAAGTTTTGTCAGATATGTGTACAAGTCTTTGTATGACACTTGGAAGGTCACAGCTTCGCCGATCCCCTTCTTTTCTCCCAGCTGTAGCAGCGGAAGTGGTGACGTGACGCTGATCGCTGCCTTGTCCACCAGAAGCCGCATGGCGTCTTCGTATGTGCCAGACGTGAACGCGATCACTGTTTTTATACCTCGCCTTGATAACCCGGAAGAAAGCATGCGTCCCGTCGCCGTGATCTCGTTGCTGTAATCGTCCACCGCCATTCCTTCTACAAAAGCGCTTTCGACGGATCCTGTCATGGTTAGTATGTTTCCTTTTTGTAAAAGTTCCAGATTTTTTTCTGTCAGTGCTGCGTGCAGTTCTACCGTTCCGGCTTCTTTGTATTTCCGCGTCCAGATCAATGATCTGTATACGTCGATTACTCCCTTTCTTTGTAGGGCTTGATCGTATATTTTTACCTGTTTTTCCTGTCGCATCAATACTGCTGCGCTTGCCTGTGCTGTTGCCTTTGTCTGTTCCATAATCACACCCCCTTACGGCATAACATAGCGATTTTCAAAGTCAAAATTGACGTTCATGTAATCGCCGCCGCTGTCTGCTGTATAGTTGATGTAGTTTCTTCCTGTCTCCAGCTGTACATATCCTTCGTTGTCTTCGTCCACTGTGTAGTTATAGTCGTATTCTTTGCCGTTCCTTCTCAATACCACGTCAATGTTTCCCTGTTCCGTCGTGATCACGATTTCATCATCTGGAAGCATTGTGCAAAGCAGTTTCAGTGTTTCGCCTGTCGTTACATTCATAATGGACGGATTGACCACTGTGTCTTCTGCTATTATTGTCATTTGAATACCGATTGACGTTGTGCTGTCGTTGTCCACGACCTTGATTGTCTCTTTTGATCTACTACCGAATTCCATTCCTGTTTCCGGTATCTCTACTGCAAATTCAAAGCCGCTTTCCCAGCTTGCCATTTCAATGTGTGTCGCTGTGTTGTCTTTGAAGTACGGATCTGGACAGATCAGCGATATTGTGGCTGCTCTTATGATCCCCGTTTCCTCAATTTCCAGCGATTCCACATAGTATTCTATTTTCCGTGTTTCTCCGTCCTCTGTGTGGTAGAAAACGCCTTGCGAATGTACCTTGAAAACCCGCGACAAAAAGTCGCGGTTTTCTCGGTAGTTTCTGCGAATATTTGCAGTTATCACAATATTTCGCTGTTGCAAGGCTTCCCCAGAATAGCTTGATCCGTCTGTGGTGGCGTTCTGGCTTGTGTTTACCGTGTTTTTGATGCTGTATACGCCGTCAAGGCTGACCAGAAAATATTCTGTTGAATCGTGATCGTATGTGAATACGGCTGAAAGTCCGTTTTCATTTACGCATTTTACTGATTTCATGCCTTGCCCCCTTTTTATGTGGGTTTTAATTTCAATACCATTTGTCGTGTCGCGTTCCGCGTCTGTCTGGCTGTTTCTGACGGTGAAAGTTCGCGTGGGCTGTATATGTTTACATTCTGTGTGAAGCCGCCCTGCTGCCCCTGCTGCGCTGTCTGGCGGTTGCTTCCGCTGCCTGCGGCAATATATCCGTCAATCGTTGTCGGTACGCTCTTTCTGGAAGCCTTGGCGAACGCGTCCGCGTTGTCTTCCATACCTTCTTCATAACCGATCAGCTGACCAGCCGCCATCTGCTTTCCGACTTGATCCCGGAATACCCGTGACGGGCTGTGGATCCCCAGCGCTTCTTTTGCTGCATCCAACGCGCTTTTTGCTGCATCTGCCACTGCACTTGCAAGGTTTTTCGCCGCATTCACTACACCGTCTTTGATGCCGGAAATGATATTTGATCCCAGTTCGCCCCAGTTTACATTCTTGAAGGTTGTAAATATTGCCGTCACAATCTGCGGTATTGCAGCGACAAGCACCGGGATTGCCTGTATCAGTCCGCTAATGAGCGCGCCGATCAGCTGTATTCCTGCTGATATAATCTGCGGCAGATTCTGGATCAGCACATTTATGATCGTTGTGATGATCGTCGGCAGCATTGCGATCAGCTGCGGGATTGCCTGTATCAGACCATTAACAAGCGCCGTCAGTATCTGGACGCCAGCATCTAAGATCTGCGGCAGTGACTGTATGATCACTGTAATAATTGTCGTGATGATCGTCGGTAGCATGTCCACCAGCTGCGGGATTGCCTGCACAATGCCTGTGATCAAAGAAACAAGCAGATTCAGTCCTGCTTCTACGATCTGCGGCAGATTTTCTGCAATCGCCTGTACAATTACAGGGATCAGATCGACTATGGATTGTATAAGTGTTGGGATTGCTTGCGTGATACCATTTATCAGATTTACAAGGATCATTGCACCTTCACTGATAATGGATGGTAGATTTTGTGTGATTGTTGATGTTATCGTCGTGATCAGCTGCGGAAGAATTGCCGCAAGCTGTGGTATTGTCTGGTTTAGTCCTTGCAGTATGCCTGTGAATAGCGTTACTGCTGCGTTTAATACTTCCGGCAGTAGCTGTGGAAGCATTTCTATTGCCGTCTGGATCAATGTAAAAAAGCTGTTCGTCAACGGTTCGATCAGTGATTGTCCCAGCCCTTTTGCTTCGCCTGCAAGTTCCTTCGCTGCTCCAGATAACCCGGTGATCAGCTGTGGTACTGCTTGCAGGATCCGCGGTACTGCTGCCATGACGCGTGGCGCTATGTTGTCGATTACCGTTACCACGGAATCAACCAATTCCCCCACCAACGCGTCAAGATCTGCGTTTTCGTCCGCAAGTCCTGTCTGTAGGTTCGTCCACGCCGCTTTCGCAGAAGCGATTGACCCTTGAATGGTTGTGGCTGCTTCTTTTGCTGTCGTTCCGGTGATTCCCATTTCCGTCTGTACGACGTGGATTGCGTCTACTATGTCGCCATACTGCGATATATCGTATTTTACGCCGGAAATTTTCGTTGCATCATCCAGAAGACGCTGCATTTCTTCTTTTGTGCCGCCATACCCCAGCTTCAAATTGTCAAGCATTGTGTAATTTGCTTTCGCAAAGCCAGAATATGCGTTTTTGATGGATTCAATGTCTGAACCCATCTTATTTGCGTTGTCTGACATGTCAGTGATTGCCATGTCTGCTTTTTCGGCGGCTGCTACGGTGTCGCCGTCAAGGCTCTGGATCAACGCTGCGGACATGCTCGTCACGGTTTCCATGTAGTCGTTCGCTGACATTCCCGCCGTCTTGTATGCCCCGTTTGCTTTTTCGATCACGGCTTCTTGTGCCTTGATCAAGTTGTTGTACTCGTCTTTTGCTTCTGTTGTTGTCTTTCCTACGCCCTTTGCGTATTCTGATAGGCTTTGCCCGCCTGCTCCGAATAGTGTTTCCACACCGCCTACCAGCTGTTCATAGTCGCCGTAGTTTTCCACGGCTCCTTTTGTAATTGCCACCATGGCGGTTGCCGCTGCTGCTGAAAATGTCGTAAAAGCCTTGATCGTGCCGCCGACTGTTGTTGTCAGCACTGACCAGCCGCCCTTCGCTGCGGTAGTAGCTGCGCTTCCTGCTGCCTGCACTACCTGTGTTACGCTTGGCATTTTCCCTGCCAGATCGCCTGCTGCCGCTTTTGCTTTCCCGAATGCGTCCGCAACTTTCTGCACTGCCGGGTGTGCGTTTTTGAAGGCTTCCACCTTCTGCCTTGCCCCGTCAACCGCAGTTCCGATTGTTTTTACAGTCTTGCTTTCCTTCACCGTCTCGGTGATCTTCTGCTTTGCATTTCCAAAAGCTGTCGTTAGCTTATTCACTCCGGGGATCTTCTGCGCTATGTTAGCAAGCGATTTCCCGAAGTTCTGCGCCCCGGTCTTCATTTTATCGAATGTACTGATCTGACTTTTTAGTGAATCCAGTTTCTGCGCTGTGGCTGCGATCTCTCGCTGCAAGTCTCTGTATGCGTCGTCGTTTACATCTTTTCCTGCTGCTGCCATCTGCTTTTCGGCTTCTGTCAGCAGTTTCATTTTTTCTTCCGTTTGCTGTACTGCCTGTTTCAAAAGCACTTGTTTTTGTTCCAGCAGTTCCGTGTTTTTGGGATCCAGCTTCAAAAGCGAATTGACGCCTTTTAGTTCTTTTTGCAGGCTGGCTGCTTCGGCGTTCGGCTTTTCAAGCGCTTTCACAAGGTTTTCAGTGCTTCCGTTTATCTCGACTGTGATCCCTTTCAGTGCCTTTCCCATTTTACCTCGGCTTTCCGAAAAGATCACGCAGCCGCTTTCTGTCTGGCTCTGTCTGCATCAGTGTTCTTGCGTTCTCCAGATACTCGCGCCCCTCTTCCGAATGATTGCACGAATGTATAAAAGCGTCCCGCCTGTACTGCAAATAGTCGATATACTCCAGTTCTTCAATTTCATTCATATTCAGTCCTGTGTACTCATGTACTAAATGTTCCCAGTACGTCGGGATTTCAAAGAAGTCTTCTTCATCCGTCGGATAGAAGGGCGGGTTTAGTTTGGGTCTGTGTCCGGGATCTTTACGAAACGCACATACTGTGCGAAGAATGCTTTCATGTCCTCAATGTCCATGTTTTCTTCTACCCAGTCTTTGCTGATCGCTTCGCCATTCAGATTGTTGGAAAGAATCTTTGCAGTCAGTGTGTACAATTCTTCTATTGTACGCCTGTTTGCTCCGCTTCTTTCCTTTGCGTTCTGCGCTTCTTCTCTTTCTGTGATCGTGTCCTGCATGTCCATAAGTGCGTCAAAAACCTTCTTTTTCGGCATTCCGACGACAATTACCTTGACGCCCTTTTCGCTTTTGGGATCATCAAAGGTCAATGTCATGTAGTTACGCTTTACTTTTTGAAAATTTACTGATAAATCCATTCTGCTTTCCTTCCTTTCGATTCTGCGGGGCTATGTATCACATGCCCCGCATTTCCTTGATTGTTAGCCTTTTGCTGCTGTCTGTGCTGCCAGAAATTCTGTGATGATTTCGGCTTTTGTTGTCTTTGTGATCGTGTAGCCTTTCGCTGCTGCAATGGTCTTGATCTGATCTACGGTCAGCGCGTTCAATTCCTCGCTTGTGTATTCGTTCTGGTACTCTTCTTCGTACTCTTCGACAAATTCAATCAGCGTTCCGCGGCTGTCGTGCGGCTTGCAGTTGAATTCTGCGTCAATTACTGTCGCTGAATCCGCAGCAAAAGTGATGGTGAATCCTGCTGTATTTCTTCCGACGATCAGCAAATAGCAGTTTCCTTCCACCGGATCTTCATGTACAAACAAGATCACATACTGCTTGCCGTCGTCGTTGGCTGTGCCGCCGACCTTCAAGCGTCTGTACTTCTTGCCGTTTTCTCCATCCTCTGTGGTTACGACTGCCGTTGCGGACAGCTTCGCCAGTGAATTTGCATTCCATGTGAAAAGACCTGTCTTGAAGGTTGCTTCTTCGTCCGTCAAGATCTCTTTTACGACCATCCCCAGATCGTCTTTTTCTGTTGTCATTGTGGGCTTATACTCCACGCTTGCGCCGTTCTTGATCCATCCGGTGTGGTTTTCTTCTGTCATTACTTTTTTCAGAATCTCTGTGAATGTCTCCGGCAATGTTCCTGTGTATAACATTGTGTACACTTTGCCGGATCCCAGCACAACTTTTTCCTTTGATCCTTTCATGCCTTTTACCTCTTTTCTATAAAATTCATAGTGAAAATTGTTTCAAACATTTTTTCATCTGGAAGCCACTGTCTTTCCTTCTCAAATTTCCAGTTCATCTTTTCAAAGGCTTTTTCCAGCTTCCCTTCGTTTTCGTTGTCCAGTCTTTCTGCGTAAAATTCTACTGTCAGATTGTGTTCGACGATCCGGGCGTGGAAGTCGTCGCCGTCCTGTGCCGTCTTGTCTATGAACGCCACAAAAGGTAGCTTCTGTGGTCTATCAAACGCCGTGTCTGCTACTGGCAGTTCTGTTTCTGTCTCCAGATATGTTTTGATGTCTGTCATTCCCACAGTCCTTTCATTTTTTCGTCAAGCACCTGTTCTGCGATCTGTCTCCCGTATTTGATATGCTTTACGGCTTTTGTTCGCTTTGTTCCGTCGCGTGTCAAGTGTCCATTTTCCAGCAAATGTGTCAGCCTGTAGTGTGGCGCTTCCACATGCCATGTGGCACTGTAGCTGTGTCGCCCTGTCAGCTGCCGTTCTATTGCAAAATGTCGCTTGTACTCGCCTGTTTTGTAACCATGCCCCGGTGTCAGATATTGTCCCGCCGTTTCGTTGCATGCGTCGGCTGCGTCGTCAATCGCCCGGAAGAATCTTTCTTCGTTCTCCCGCTCCCATTCCAGCAGACTTTCTGCAAGCGTTCCGGTCAGCTGATCTGGTCTGATTTTCTTTGTCGCGCCTACGTTCATGCAAAATCCTTTCGTCTGTGTTTTTCATACTCTATCAAGGACAATTTTGTGATCGGTGGCATGGCATCGTTGATCTGATCGACTTTTTCTATGTCGAATTGATCTTCACCGATCACAGCGACTTCATGCGCTTTCAGATCCTTTCGCTGCTGAACATGGATCACTTTGTCAACCCGTGTGTCTGCTGCCTGTGCTGCATAATGCCGTTTCATACTGACGTTTTCTTCTCCGAATCGCAGTGGCTTTTCGTATTTATCCACCAGAAGTCCGTCATTGTTCACAGTGCATATTCTGGCGGTTCCGTCGTTGAATTCCTCAAACTTTGCTTTCATTTTCTGCCCCGCTTTCCAGCGTTGCCAGTGCTTCGTCAAGTGCAAAGCCTGTCAGCTGTGACGAAAAATCATGTTCAAACTGTTCTATGGCGTTGCTGCGTCCATATCTACAATACGAAAAAAGCAATTCACGCGCCTGCTGATTCTCTGCAAAATCAAGCTGTTTGCCACCGATCTTCTCGATCCGGGCTTTTCCGCGCTGCATGATGTCTTTTATCTTTTTCTGCATGCTTTCGTCAGCCAGCGTCATGTCCAGTTCATTCAGAATATCTTCAAGCAGCTGTTCGTCTGGCGTTTTTGTTGTTTCTTCTGCCATGCTGCACCGCCTTTCAATTACAGGCAGCAAGGTTTTTCACCCTGCTGCCTTTGCTTATCCCTTACGCCGTAGCTGCGGTCTGTGCTGCTAAGAATTCCGCGATCACTTCTGACTTTGTAGTCTTTGTGATTGCGTAGCCCTTATATGCTGCCAGTCCCTTGATCTTCTCCACGGTCATTGCGTTCAGTTCTTCTTCCGTCCATGTGGTCTTTTCTACTTCCACGGTGTCGGTTCCCGTCACCACGGTGTATGCCGCAGGCTGTAACTCGTTAATGTCAAGCAGCAAGAATGAGCTGTTGTCCTTCGGGCGACCATTGCCGTACAGGAACGCTGCGTATACTCTTTCACGTTTCAAAAACCGCACGCTGTCGTCGTACTCGATAGTACCTTCTTTTCCAGTTCCGATTCCTGCAAAATACTGTTCTGCAATTCCCAGAATTGCTTCACCCTTTGTCAGCGCTTCTGTCTGAATGATTTCTGTCGGGTACGGCAGGACATTGTTTGCGAATGTTCCGTCCGGGCGCTGCACCGTTGTTGCGGGCATTACTTTTTTCCAGTAATCTTCCGGGCTTACCAGCATGATCAGTGATGCAACCGTTCTGGGGCGACCGTTTCTTGTCACTGCTAATTTGCCAACCAGCCCGCCGTATGTTTCCGGTGTAAACTTTTTGACTTTGATCGCAGTCTTTTTCACGTAGCTTTCGCCGTCTCCGTGTGCCGCTTCAATGTCTCTGTTCATTCCGATAGGCATTTTCACGCCTGTTCCGCAGACGATACCTTCTTCCAGACCGACGTAGATCGCATCTTTCAGCACTTCGCGCACGTAGCTGTCTAACCATGTTGCGCCCAGATCCAGCATGGACTTTGCAACCGGAAGAAATGCGGTCAAGCTGTACATTAACATGTCCAGCTTCTCGAAGGATCCTTCCAGTTCCTTTGTAATCTCCGCTGTAATGTCGCCCCAGATCGCTTTCTGCTTTCCGTTTTTGTTCATGATCCATTCTGTGATGTAGGATGTGTTCTTGAAGTCGATTTTCGCAAGAAGCGGGTGTTCCAGCTTCAAGCTGTCGTATACGTCTTCAAAAACTGTCTTCGGCATTGTCACGTCAAGGGACGCAAGCGCCTGTTTCGGGTTCTCGGACTTCATGGCGCCGATCACCGCTTCATAATACTTCTTTTCCTCGCTGGTCAGCTGGCGAAGTCCGCGCGCTGCCATTGCCTGTGCGTCCAGCTGCTCGACTGCTGCCACATCTTTTGCACGCTGTAAGATCTCTTCCTCGATTCCTGCTGCCATTTCTGCCATTGCCTGTGCCACCTGTTCGGTGTCTTCGGTTTTCAATGCTTCATTGAATTTCTGCGCCAGCTGCTCGCGTGACAGCTGTTCAATGTCTTTGTTTTTCATGCCTTTTACCTCTTCGCGCGGACTTTTGCGGCTGCTTTTGCTAATAAAGCCGCCATTTTATTTGTAGACTGCTTCGGATCAGAATTGTTTTTCTGATTCTTTTTATCGTCGTTGTTGTCTTCGTCGTCGTTGTCCTCGCTGTTATCCTCGTCGGATCCGTCGCTTGCTTCGTCGTCTTCGTCCTCGTCCTCTGTGCTGTCCTCGTTTTTCTTGCTTGCCTGCTTGCAAAATTCAAGCATCTGTGTATTGATTGCTTTCTGGTTCAGCATTTCAGTTCGCAGCTGCAAAAGCTGTGTCTGTAGCTGCTGCATGACCGTTCCGGCTTCTTCTCCGGCTTTGCTTGATACTTCGTCTGCGAAGCCCTGTTCTACCGCCTGTTCTGCTGTCAGATACGTTTCAACATCCATCATGCTTTCCAGTTCTTCTTCTGTGATGTTCACGCGCTCCATGTAAATTTTTCTGTTTCCTTCCATGAGCGTGTCCAGATCGTCTGCTGCTTTCCGCAGCTGATCTGCATTCCCGGAAACCGTCGTCCACATGTTGTGGATCAAAAGGCTGGTTCCCAGCCCCATGACGCGTCGATCTGCTGCCTGCAAAATCACAGAAGCGACCGACCATGCGAACCCGTCAACGTATGCTACAAGTTCTTTGCATTTCTTCTGTTTCAGAAGGTTGTAAATTGCCACTCCTTCGCCTACGTCGCCGCCATTTGAATTGATGTGTACTTCTATGACGTCCGTTTCCGGTATCTCTTCCAGAACCTTTCTGAAATGCTGTGCGCTTGTTTCGCTTTCGCTGTAGTTCCACGTCCACCAGTCAAAGTCGCCGTACTTTGTCACATCATCATAAATGTACAGCTTATGTACATTGCTTCCTGCTTCCTGTCGCAAGCTATAATGTGCTTTCTGATTCTTCAAACCTTATTCACCCCCTTTCACGTCTCCTAAGTGTTCCATTTTTTCTGCTTCTGCATAGTTCTTGGTTATGTAATGCTTTTGTGACCAGTCAGTCTTCAAAGCTGTATCACCCAGTTTCACACGCAATTCGTCGATACAGTACAGCCCGGACGATAGCAGCTTGTCTGAATTCGTCGCCTGCTCGAAAATATCAATATGCTGTATGCAGTTCGTGTTTACGTCCATGTAGTTTCCCTTTGCGAACTGCTTTTCCCCATATTTTTTGCGTGTCACTTCGCTTCCGATCCGCTGGCATATCGGATCAATAGCGAACGTCAAAAAATTCTTCGTGATCTTCTCGACGTCCGATACATCCCCCAGCATAAGTGCTTTCGGGATCTTGTACGCCCTGCCAGCCATCTCGAATTCATAGTTTATGCGTTCGTTCAGATCTGCTGGCGTCGGCGCTGTTGTCTGCTTCGTTACGTCCGTGTATGTGTACCCCGTCTGTAATGGTAGCACCGCTGAATCTGTATCATAAAAAGGCTTGAATCTGTCTGTGATCAGTGTTTGCAGCTTTGTTGTGAAATCCGGCTGCGCCGCTGTCTGTGCATCAATATTCAATATTCCTTTTTGCGCCCCAGCACGAAGCACGCTTCTGATTGCTTTTGCTACCGTCTGCCCGTATGCTGTGTACGATCCTTCCAGCCGCCGTCTGGCGTTTATGTTGTCCAGTTCCAGATATATGACCTCATGCGACAACATGGATCTTTGCATGGTCAGATCTCCGATCGTGATGTTGTTGAAAACGTCTTCGCGGAAGCTGTAATGCGTCCGTGTGAAACTGTCAGCAACGTACAATTTCCCGCCGACTTCTACGATCAGCGCTGCGTTATCATATAACAGATTTGTGACAAACTGCTGCCAGAAGTCCCCGGCGTTCTGGTTCTGGTTTGGTTCGTAGTTCCACAGGTAATATTCGCCCTTTTTCTCCGGGATCCCTTTTATAAATGTTCTGAACTCGCATTTGCTGATCAGACTTGCGATCATATTGATGGCGCATGCTGTCGCAAGTTCCTTGAAAAACACTTCTGTCAGTTCTTCTTCGATCTGTGTTGTAACGTTGATCGTTGATTCTCTCCCGAATGCCCGCAGAAAATAATCATTCATGTTCATTCTTCCTTGCACCCCCTTTCTACATTGTGAAGAGTGGCAGCACGTCCGCTGATCCCTGCTGCTCCGGGATCAATTCATGCTGCGTCATGGCTGCTACGAATGCGAAAAAGCCGTCTGTCTTTCTGCTTTTCGCTTCTATCTTCTGGTATTCGTAATTCCCGTATTTTTTTGACTTCACTTTTTTTGTGTTGTTCGTATACCACCGCATGATCGACGAATCGCCGTATACTATGTTGTGATTTCTGAATCCGCTGTCTATGATCGGCTCTACTTTTATTTTGTCCGAAGGTCTGACCAGCTTTATATTTTTGTTTTCGTAAGTGAAGCCGTAACGTGCAAGCGCCTGTTTCATCAAAGCGAATCTGTAGTCGTCCAGTGCAAGCATGGGGATTGAATAAAAGCCCATCTGCTCGCCTATCCACTCCGCGATCAGTTCCGGCGCAATCTCCGGGGCGTCTACGAATTCCAGTTCCCCGGCTTCTTCTGCTTCATGCAGCGGGTATTTTATCCGCGGCAGATCTGCGCTTTTTAGACACACCCACGTTTTTTGCTTCCAGACTACCTTTTCACCGCGTTTTGTAAGCACTCCAGCTGACGCAAAGTCATTGATCTTCGTGTAGTCAATGCCAGCCACAGCAATTTCACGCGCTTTCGGCGGTTCTACTTCCTGCTTTGTTGCCATAATATTGTCCCAGCTTGTCAGTTCCACTTCTCCGTTTCCCTGTCTCCAGTTCATACGCTTTGTCATAAAGTCGCTGGAAGACGATCTGTTTTCCAGCCATTCTTTGTATTCTTTTCGCGTCTCTTCAAGTAGGTTCGGCAGATACTGCAAGGACGGGTTCGGCTTGTGCCAATTTTCTTCGACGTGTACTTCTTCTGGATCGTCCAGCATACAGATAAACGGCAGGAAGCCGTTGTCTTCAATTTCTCCGTCCAGAATCTTTTTTGCTTTCTCGATCAGATCATCCAGTACACCGTCGTTGACGTCTCCGTTTGTTGTGATATAGGTTCGCCGCGGGTGTGGTTTTTTACCCAGCGCTGTTGTAAATACTTTGATATTGTCGTAACTTTCATACGCGTGTACCTCGTCAAAATCTACCTTCCCGGATCGCAAGCCGTCTTTTGACTTTGCATTGTTTGTCCGGTATTTTATTTTCGATCTTGTCTTTCTGCACTGTATTTCAGATTTTGTCCAGCGAAAAAACTTGATCAGCTTTTTTCTGTGTTTCTCCAGCACGTTGTAAATGTCGTCAAAGGACGTCCGCGCCTGTTCTTCTGCTGTGGCGCATATATCGACGTCGTACTGCTGCAAATTGCTGTACGGACTGATCATGGCGAAGTCTTCAAACGCCAGATAGCCGTTTTTTCCTGCTCCCCTCGCTACGAATATTAACAGATCCGGGAAACGCGGCAGCCCATCTTCACGGAACACGCAGCAATGCAGTGTGAATACAAATTGTTCCCACTCGAACAGTTCAAAATCGAAGTATTTTTGCAAACCCATGTACTTTTTCAGCTGTTCTGTATCTATGGTCAAATTTTCGTTTTCAAAGCACTTTTTAACGAATTTTATTAGTTTTTTTTGCCATTTGCAGCACTTTTTTACACCGTTTTTGCCCTCATTTTCGACCAGATCTATGTACTTTTGAAGTTCTGGGACGTCTCTATAATTCGTCGTCAAAATCTCCACCACCTATCGTGGCGTTTGCTTTCAGCCCCAGTTCAGAAAGTAGTTTCAGCATTTGCGCGTTTGTCTTATTAAACATGTCCACTGCTTCATTTTTCTTATAACCGGACTGACCGCCGCCGTTGTTGTATTCCACGATAGTTCCGCGCTTTTGTATGTCTGCGATCAATAATGTTTTCGTGACATACATAGCCATGTAATCGGCGATCATATCTTCAAAAAATTTGCCGTATGTGCCGTTTGCTTCCAGCTGATCCCGCAGGTCTTTTTCGATCTCTTTGTACGGTTTTGATCGCGTGATTTTTTTAACTTCCGGCTTTCTTTCATCTGCCATATATACCACCCCCATTACATGTGCGCGCGAATCTGTTTTGTCTACCCCTTGCCCCGTTTCCCTTCCGGCAGCAAAAATCTGTTTCTTTTTGACCGGGGGGATCGTCACCAGCGTTCTTCGTTTGTGAAATGTTTCTTTTCACTGGTGATACGTTTGTCTGGGTGCTGTTCGTTGTGGCATGCTTCACACAATGGGATCAAGTTCTGATACACTACGCCGTTGTAGGTGTACGTCCTCGACATAGCAAGTCGCGGGTGTTTCCTTACCCACTGCACATGATGGACGCTGCGCGCTCTGGTGTGGATGCCTTTCTTTTTACAGAACTGACATTCATAATTGTTTTCTTTCATCACCTGTGCGGACAGTTCCCGCCACTCATGCCACTTGTAAAACTTATATAATTTATTTTCTTTTATCAGCTGTTTGATCCATGCTTCCAGCTGGTCTTCTGTTATCGTCATGTCGAATGTCCTTTCGTGATACGGTGCAAGCGGCGACGCCTGCACCGATCGAAGGAAAGCTGCAAACAAAAAAGACACACTGCACAAACCTTTTCGTTGTCTGTGCGTGTGTCTTTGTCTTGTTTACTGGCTTATTATACCACTCTGTACGTTTTATTGCAATTTCTTTTTCCTGCCGCCTGTGCGGCTCTGTGGCGTCTCCAGCGTTGCTTTATTGTGCGCCTGCTCCCACCTTTTACGAAAACGGTAGTTCTTCGTCTATTCCTTCCGGTATGTTCATAAAACCGTTTGCGTCTGTCTCCGGCTGTGCTGGCGCTTGCTGGTTTCCCTGCTGCCCTGCTGCCGCTTTGCTTTCTGCAAACTCCCATTCCTCGACAATGACGTCTGTTGTGTATACTTTGCCGCCGTCTTTGTTGGTATAGCTGCCCGTCTGTATTCGACCGGAAATTTCCAGCTTTGTTCCTTTCTTGCAATACTTTTCCAGACTTTCCGCACTCTTCCCGAATGCTACGCATGATATGAAGTCTGCGCCTGCATCCTTCTTCCGTCTGTTCACCGCCAGTGTGAAGCGTACAATGCAGATCTGTTCCTGTGATTCCTGCCCGTTCGTCCAGCGTGATTGTGGATCCTTCGTCAGTCTTCCTGTCAAATCAACTTTGTTCATTCTTCCCTCTTACTTCTTCCGTCCGATCCATGCCATAAGCACCAGTGTTGCACAGATGATGGCTGTCATAATTACCATAGTGTAGTTGATCATGTTACTTCCTTTCTGCTGCCCTTGCAGCGAATAATATTGCAAACGTGACCGGGAATGCTACGCCAGCAATTATGCTGTATCTTGTCAGCTGCTTTCGTTCTTCCTTTGTCGCGTCCTGCTTCGTCTTCTTTCTGGTAATCAAATACATGTAGTACCCTGTCCCGATTGCTGCTTCCACATACAGGATTGCTGCTGCCGCAATCGCTATCACTGCCGCCGCGTTCATCCTTCCTGCCTTTCCGTGTACTGGATCAGCTTTTCTGCCATGGCTGCTGTCTGTATCGCTTCTGCTGCCATATCCCGTGCGCTTTCCCTTATTGCTTCCGCAATCTCTCTGATCTGCTTCGGTGACTGATTCATCCGCGTTGCCTGCCACAGTGCATTCAGATTCATTCCCGTTTTCCGCATTTCGTCTTCCGTTTCCTGTGCTTCTTCCAGAATTACTGCATACCCTTCATGCGTACTGTTAAATCCGGGGAACGCCTTATTTGCTGCTGATAATTCGTTTTCAATGGCTTCTGTCACTTCTTGGATCAATCCATGTCTCATTCTTCTTGTCCCTCTCTTTCATATAGTCCCGTAATGCTTTTACTGCTGCCACGGCTGCTGTTGTTGCCGTGACCATCACGCCTGCTGCCATAACCGCTACAATGACAATCGCTGCTGTATGCTGCGTCATTTTCCGTCCCCTTTCTCTGCTCTGTCCTTCCTTGCCTGTGCCTTGTTCACGATCAGACGTATTTTAATTACTTCTGAATCTTCCAGATATTCGCACACGTTCGCAAGATCTGACGCTACGGCGAAGCGCTGTTCTTCTTCCTGTGTTACCTCGCGCCCCGCGTCTCCGGGCGGCAGCGTTTCTGCTGCCTGCTCCCCGGTTGTAATTCCTGCCACCTTCTCGCCATTCAGATTGATGTTGACTGTCACTTCAATTCCATTCACCTTGTTTCGTCTCCCTTCGTCAAATTGTAGATCCGCAGTCCAGCGCCCCGTATTCCATTTTGCGTCGCTTGCAATCTTGCAGCATTGCTTCAAGGCAGCGCAGATCGTCTTCGTTCAAGTAGATGTAGTATTTTTCAAGCATTTTCAGTGCATGCAGACGCCGTGCATTCTCTTTTTCTTCTTCTGTTGTGTCGGTATCCGACGCCGACGGCTGCATCTGTGCCAGTGTGGCTTTTGTGTGTTCCTCTTCTGCCTTTTCTTCCTGCTCTCCGGTTGCTTCTTCCGGCTCTGTGTCTTCTTCCGGCTCTGCTGCCGCTGCCTTCTTCCGTTCGATCATTTCCTTGATCTCGGTTCCCTTTATGTCTTCGCCTGCTGCCGCACGCTCTGCAATGTCGTTCTGTTCCTCTTCTGACAGACTGCTTGCAGCTGCTGCCGCCGTCACTCCGATTGTTCCGGCTTCAAATTGTTCTTTCAGTGCATCTGTTCCGTTGTTGTTAATCCTGTTCCAGTCTCCCACGACTGCTGCCGACGTCTTCATGATCTTTGCTATGTAGTCCCGGACGCGGACGCCTTTTTCCGGCAGGAAAGATCCTTCTTCCTTCGCCTGCGTCAAAACTTCTTTCCACTCTTCCGCTTCAATCATCTTGTCATAATCGGTGTAGTGCCTGTTGAATGTGTTCCCGATCAGCATGTACAGTCTGAATTCTGTTTCCGTCATGTCCTTGTATTTGCAAGGTACTTCCCGGTATTCTTCTTTCCCGTCCTTCACAAGCAGATCTACTGCTGCGTATCTTCTGTGACCGCCAGCAAGTTTGTATTCTCCGTTGACGCGTCCCAAGATCAACGGATCCAGCAGCCCGCCCGCCATTTCAATTCCTGCTGCCAGATCTTCAATGTCGTTCATGCTGTACTTGTTTTTCCCTGTGATCACAATTTTTCCGTAGTCCAGCTTGATTTCCTCAAAATCTTCTGTGACTGCGTTTTCGGTCTGTGCGGTTGTCTGTTTGTTCAGTATCTTTGTGATGTCAAAGCCTGCCATTTCCTTTCCCTGCCTTTCACGCTTTCTTTGTGCCTGTGTACTCTTCCATGAATTTTCTGTAATCTGTCGCCGCTGCGGATCTTGGCGAATATGTTTCAAGCGGCTGTTTGTAATATGTTGCTGACACTGCCTTGTCGCTGTGTCTGATCCTTCTGCTGAATACGTTGTATTTGCAGTTCTTCCGCAGCCATTCTTCCGCAGCTTCATTTTCGATTGACTTTTTGTAGTCCGTCAGCAAGATTCCTGCTATTTTCAAATTACTGTTCAGCGCTTTCAGCGTTTCGATCTGCTCCGTTATCACTTCCACGCCGTCAATCGACCAGTTATCAAGCCGCACTGGGATAATTACTTCATCCGCAGCGCACAGCGCGTTGATTGTACACATCAGAATTGCTGGCGGGTTGTCAATGATGCAGTAGTCATATATTGACGCCGCCTTTTCCATGTACTCTGCAAAACGGTTGTCTTGCCTGTCTTCGCTGGTTCGCAGTTCGTTGTCTGCTTCTAGCAGCGTCATATTTGCATTGATCAGATCCACGCCTGCTGCCACGTCAGCAAATATCCCCGGTCTTTCTCTGTCAAGTATCTTTGCTGCTCCGCATTTTTCATCTTTTCTGTAACAGTCAAAGAACTGGCTTGCGTTTCCCTGTGGATCATTGTCTATCAGTAATACATTTTTCTTGTACTTCGTCCCCAGTAGCGTTGCCATGTTCGCTGCCGTCGTTGTCTTCGCTACTCCACCTTTTAAGTTGATCACCGCTATTGTTTTCATGGTCTTTCCTTCTTTCCTTCGCCTTTTTGTTTTGATATGCTGCTTTTTGGCTCGTTCCGTTCATGTCAGCCCATTCACATGTCTTCGCCTGCTTCTTGTCGCCGTATTTCTTCCCGCAGACTTCGCACATGTACGGAAAACGCCGTCTTTTTGAATTCCAGTCAATTATTGCTTTCGGCATCCTGCCACCTTCAATCGTATTCCGCAAAGGCGACATTTTGTAGGACACATGCACAGCAGTCTTCGTGTGTCTCCGCTTTTGGACTGTCTATGCAGCACTTCGGTACAAAATCGCTACCGAATACGCAGGATCCTTTCGCTGCTGCCATGCACAGCGCTGATCTTATGTTTTCCGTGTCCTCGCTGCTGCAATATATTTCAATGCGCTTCTGTGGCTTGCAGTTTTCATTCATTGGATCTGTCAGAATTGTTCTGCTGCCCTGCAAGTACGCTTCCAGTTCTGCTGTTGCTTCTGTGCCGCCATAGCATACCGTCACTTTGTAGCCGTATTCCTTTAGGTTCTTGATCCATTCTTTCTGCGCTGCCGTCGGTTTATTGTTGCTGTACTTCATTTCGATATACAGCCCTGCATACCCGTTCATGGGTACTGGCAGACACAGATCCGGGACGCCTGCTTTCACTCCCATTGCCTTGAAGCGTGCCGCTTCTGCCGGGTTTCTCTTTCCACCGTTCGGCACATGATAAAGCATTTTCAATTCTGGGAACCTCTGCAAATTCCAGTTCGCCCAGTCAATAACGCCCATCTGCTCCGTGTCTTCTCCGCGTTTCAGATTTCCGTACATTCTTTTTGCTCCTTCCTGCTTTTATGCTCCGTACATCAAGCCTTTGTCGCGCATTTTCTTTGCAATTTGCCGCGATAACGCCTGCTGTATGCTCTCGCTGTCCACGAATGCAGTTTTGATTGCTACTTCCAGCTGTTCCGGTGTTGCCAGCGCGGCTGCTCCCAGTGCTGCGTCTGCTGCTCCCATTTTTAGCGGCAGCGCTGATTCTGCGTACATTGTGAAAAGTTCCACGCTGTACCAGCATTTCTGCTGTTTGTCGTTCTTCAAGTATACTTCCGACGCTTCAAACCCTTTCTTGCATCTAACGTCTTCAACGTCATACTTCTTCCCGACTGTCAGATTGTCTTCTGGTCTTCCTGCTTTGTACTTTGCTTTCATTGTCCTTTTTCACCTTCTTTCATGCTTTCGATCAGCTGTTCAAGATCTTGTATGTTCCCATGTGTGCCGCATCCTTCGCACCTGTCCGCTGGTGCGTTTCTGTCCGGGCAGCTTTCGCAAGTTTCTTCTTCCTGTTCCAGCTGCTCCAGTAGTTCTTCAAAGTCTTTCTGCTGTGGTTCTGTCATTGTGTTTTTCTCCTTTTCTTGTTTTTCCGCTTCTTTTTTCCGTCGTTGTTGTTTCTTTGGCTTAAAATGCAGCCTGCACATATTGATAAACCTGTGAACACTGCGGCTTCTATTGCAATTATTCCGCATGCAGCCATAATTGCCGTTATTCCTTCAAGTTGCACTTTTGAATGCCCCCTGTATTTCCATGATCTGAATTGACAAGTTGTGGATTGTGTCGCGCACGCTGCAATTTTCACAATGTTCTTTTGATCTGAATACATGATAAGGACAACGCTTGCATTCAGTTTCTTTCTGTCGCATTCCAGCTTTTAGCTGTTTCAGTTTTCCTTCTTCCTTTTCCGTCATTGGTTTTCTTCCCTTTCTGTGCTTTCTAATTCCTCGATCATTCTGTTTGTTTTACACAATTCACAGCGTTTCATGCAAAGTGGGTATTTTTCGCACTCTCGCTTCAAGACTTCTAAAAGCATCTTGTCATTTGCTTCTTGTATTCCTGTTTTTGTTGGAATACTCGACAATCCCAGCAGATAGTCGCATGTGCATTGCAAAGCTTTTGAAAGTATAGGGTAATCGGTCGCAAACGGTGTCCTGCTTCCGTTTACCCACCTGCTGATCGTCGTTTCTGTTTTTCCTGTCTTTTCCGCAAGTTCTCTTTGCGTCATATGTAATGTTGCAAACCGTTGTTGTATTCGCTCGGCTGTGATATTTTTGTTTTGTTTATTCATTTATGCTTCCTTTAGTGGTTTTCTGTATTCTCTTAATTCTTCCAGAATCAGATCGCGTGGTAATATGTCTCGGCAGAAGTACGCCGTTGCAAAGCTGCTGCCTTTCTTGTATTCTTCCATGCTCTCTGCGTTATGGAACCCGATCCGCTTGTCGAATGTCAGAATCTGGATCCCGTTTTTGAAATACCTGTATCTACCAACGCCCTGCAAGCTATTAAGCGGCAGCAATACCGCAAACGGCTTTTCCAGTTCGTACAGCCTTTCGATCACTCTGTCTTTCTGCGTGTATGGCGGGTTGCTCACAATCACGTCGAAGTCTTCCGGCTGATATGTGAAGAAGTCCTGCCCGTCGTCTATGCTGCTACGCTCGACTTGCCACCCCCCCCGCTTGAATGTCTGGAAGTACGCTGACCATTCACAATCGAACGGACACCAGATTTTTTTCGTTTTCGGTATGTATTTTGTGATCGGATCGACCGCATAGAACGGCGTGTACTGTTCGTTTCCCTCTTCCGTCCTTGCCGCTTTCAAATATCCTGTATTCAGTCCCATGTTTATTTCCTTCCTGCTGCCTTTTGCAGCTTTTCTGTGATTTCTACTTCCCCAGTCTCCAGATTCAGCAAATAACTTTCTGATTCATCCTGCTTCCGGTATCTTCCGTCATAGATTAGCGTGTATGTGAAGTACATAAAGCCTGTTACTTCGTGCCATGCTTCCCGTATGCTGTCTTTGTCCAGATACCAGCCCGAAGGAACCTTGACAATGTGGTTAAATGCGTTTCTGGAAGAAACTGTCTTTTTCTGTGGCTCCGGGATCACAAGATTCTTGCTGCTGTTGTATCTTCTGCCCGTGAACCCTTCACATGTTTTCATGGTTTTTTCAGAGTATTTCACAAAGTATTCTGCAAGTCGCCTGTATTGCCCGTTGTCGTCCATGGGCTTTATTGTGATCCAGCCCTTGTCCCAGCACTTTTTCAATAGCTGTGTGTCTATGGCGTTCAGCGTCATGTGGATATGTACTGCCCCGCGTTCCCCTACTTCTGGAACCCAGACGATCTTTGCTTCCTTCCCAGCTTTCTTGTATATCCGGCGAATGTTCCGCAGCAGCTTGTCAACGTCTGTCCGCAGTGCTTCTTTTGTGGCTGGTCGGTTCTCCTTCATGTATTCCCATGTGATGTACAGTGATGTTCCGTCGTAGTTCGCATTGAGGATCCACGTCAGCTTCTTCACTGCCTGTCTGCTGTTTACCTTCTTCTGTGCTTCACAGGTCTTGTTTTCCTTCTGTCTTCTGCTCCCTTCCTTTGTGTCGGTTCTGACTGCATAATAAAACGTGTGCTGCTTTGTCTTTCCTGCTCTGCATATTTCATGTTTGTACGGCATTACTGATCCCCCTGTTTGTCGTTGGAATAATAAACTTATCAAGTGTGAAAAGCGGCTGTAATGCCGCTATTTTCTTGACTTTTTCGCCGTACAATGCTATACTTTTATTAACGTTTTATTTTTATATTGTTTGTACGGTTCGCCGCTCGGAATTGCAGTTCCGGGCGGCGTTCTTCTTTTCCAATCTTCATTTTGTGTCGGTTGTGGATCGTGTCTGCTGTGATATGCCGTCAGATTCCGGCTGTATGGTTTACTGTGTGAACTCGTCTGTGTTGGACGTCTCGCGAACTATCTTGATCTTATCCTTTGCCATCTGCATGATTCTTGCGCGCAGGCTCGTTTTGATAGTAATAATGATCTGCTTTGCTTTTTTGTCGCATACTTGGTCAATTCCTGCCAGAATGTATGCCAGCGTATCATCCGGCTGTGCATACTCTCCAGCGTCTTTTCCGAACAGTTCTTCTGCTCTCTGTTTTGCCACGGTTCTTCTGTTCGCCGTTTCTTGGTATGCCATAGCCTTTTCGCATGTGCATTGCATTGTTGCCGCTTCTTCCAGCTGCGGCGCTGTCATGTCTGCGCCACCTTCTATGATCGAACTCTGACCACAGAAGCGGCAGTTTCCCGTCTTGCTTTCTCCTTTTGCCATGTTTCTTGTCTCCTTCCTCAAAATAAAAGATTTAATGCTGCAATCACTCCGTATGCAGCGAATATTGATACAACCGCAATCGCAGCCGGGATCAGCTTTTCTGCTTTTGCTTTCCGCAGCCGCCGGATCCACGCACGTTCCTTGACCGGGTTTGTGGCTTTGTCGTCTATGTACTCATGTGCAAAGATCTTTCGGCTGTCATTGCCCCACTTTTCCACATTCTCTGGCACGTTCTCGTTGATATAGTCAAATTCAAGCCCATGTTCCTTGCACCATTCGACCGCGGCTGTCAGATCTTCCCCGCAGCGGCATGTCCACAGAATCAAAATGCAGCCTTGCTTTTTCAGTGCCTTGCAAATTGCAATTTCATTCCACTTCGGTTCAATGATCGTCGGAAACTGTGTGACTGCCAGCGTGCCGTCGAAGTCTACTGCAATGATCTTGCGGTATTCTGCGGCGCTCATAAGACAGCCCCTTTGAAAATGCGGTGAAATACAGACTTTCTCTTTGCGTCCAGTTCTGCCAGTCTGTCGCTTCCTGCTTTGTTCAGCATGTCCACCAGTTGTGCCAGTTCGTCTTTTGTGATCAGCCCGGCGCGCAGGATCCCGTTTGCGAAGCCTGCTGCCAGTCCGGTTTTTGCAAATACGCTTTCCCGGTCTTCTGCGTGTCTTGCTTCCTGTGCCAGCTTTGCGAACTGCTGCATTGCTTCTTCCTGTTCTTTGATTCTTCCGCGCGCCGCATGAATGAAGATAGAATCCTTCTTCACGGACATTCCGCTGATAAAGCGCATAAATTCTTCCGTCTGGCGTCTGCTCATTTCATCCAGTACAATTCCTATCGTCGGTCTTTTTAACATGTTTTTTCGCTCCCTTCTGTTTTCTGTTCGTCTGTATCTTCTGCAAAGCCCAGCTGTGTGACTGATACTTCGTGCGTTGTGGCAAGGTATGGCGGCTTTCCGTCCGGCATTTTCTTTTTGTACTCTCTGGACTGCATGCGTCCGGTAATTTCCACATACGCCCCTACTTTCAGCTTTGCCGCAGCTTCCGCAACGTTTCGCCAACATACGCAAGGGATATAATCTGCGCCGTGGTGGCTGTTTACCGCCACAATAAAGCTTGTGACTGCTATTTTTCCGAAGCGTGCCGTTGCTATCCGTGGATCCTTGCAAATATGCCCGCACAGCTTGACTTCGTTCTGTGGATCAGCTGGTGGATCATTTACTGCGATCACCTTTGCATAGATGCAGATTTTCACCCGTGGTTCGTGCGGCTCTGGGTTGTCCATGTTTTGTGTTCTTACTTCGCCGCCGATCAGCACTTCTTTTCCTTTTTTGATGTTCAAAAGTGCTTTTTTCGTCCCTGCTGCCTGCCCCGGAAACTGAACGAAAAATTTGTCTTTCGTTCCGCTTGGGCGTCTATACTCCAGTACCGCTTCATATACTTTCTGCGCCCATGTCGGCGCGTCCATAACTACGCGCGGCTTCGTCGTGATGATCCCGACAATTCCTGCTGCATTGTTTTTGCTCATTTCTTTGTTTCCCCTTTCTTCAAATATCGCCATTCTTTGAAAGAATGTCGTAGATCTCCGCTTTCAGTCTTACGATCTCCAGCTTTGATTCTTCCAGCTGCTCCGTGGCGGTTCTGACCTGTTCTTGCAGGCTTTCTTCTGTCTCCCGCCAGATCACAGTTTCTTTGCTGTATTCTTCTTCCTGCTCCAGCATTGTTTCTCTCTGTTGTTGCAGATCATTTGCAAGGTTTCTGTTTTGCTGCTCCAGCTTTTCGATCCGCTGCCGCAGTTCGCGTGCGTTTTCTGTGTTTCCCGGTTCCTGCATGAATACGTTGTAAACGTCCAGCAGCTTGTCAACTCCCAGCACGTCTGCGATCATCTGTGCTGTGGTTGTCCTGCTATGCTCGAACATGACTTTGAAAGCTGGCGGCGTAAGTCTCCGCAAGTAGCTTTCAAGCGCATTCACTGAATGTCTGTCGGTTGTTCCTTGTGTTTTGTAGTTATCAACGACCATCTGCAAGCAGTCGTTCGTTGTTCCCCATCCTTCTTTTTCCCATACAGCCATTTGCTTTCCTTCCTTTCTGTGCTTAGATGTGGATTGTATAATAAAGCGTTGATTGCAGATCCGCGAAGTAATAGTCCGGCGTTTCATCCGGTTTCAGCGGTGATGCAAGCCCGCGTTTCTTCCAGTCCTTGTGCCGCAGTTCCGGCACTGCTCTGAATTTCTTTACTTCGCAGCTTCCGAAGGTATCTTGCAGCTGCTTTTCTGAATCCAGCTTGTATGCTCCGACATAGCCGACAAAAAGGTCTTTTCCGTCCTTTACGATCCGCAGCCTGTCGGACGGCTCAATCAGCTGCAATATATCGTCTACTGTTGTCATGCGTTTTCTTCTTTCGCAAGTTCTTTCAGTACTTCAACGTTCTGCTTTTCCAGAAGTGTTTCAGCCTTCACAAACGCTTTGAATGCTTTTATTGTCAGCTTGTACGATTTTTTCTTTTCTTTTTCTTTTAATCTCTCAATGATGCCTTTTTCTATTGCGCGCTTCGCCACATACTTTATACATTCAATTTCTTTTTCTTCTCGCAGTATCTCGTCGTCGCAAATCAAAGCAGTGTCGCAACTCATTATTGCGATCCCGTTTCTCGGATCAATTATGTATACAGTCTGGTCTGCGCTCACATAACTATAAAATTTTCTTGTTGCAATTTCCAGTTCGTACTCGCATTCCTTCCGTACACCTTTTACGCCTTTTTGTTGCTGTAGTGTGTAAAATATTTTCTTTTCCATTTTTGCCCCCCTATATCCCGGATCTGATCTGCTCCAGTTCTGCTGCCACATCAGCGCCGCTGTACTCTGCCAGCAGCTTTTCGCTGATCTGATACGTCCATTTTGTTGACATTTTCAGCGCCGTTCCTATCGGCAGGATCCCGCGCTGCATCCCGATTCTGACGAACTGATCCGAAACGTGAAGCAGTGCTGCTGCTTCTGTTACCTTGATTTTTCCTGCTGTCATGTGTCTTCGCTCCTTTCGTCGGTGTGTTTAATCTTCCCAGATCTCATTCGCTTCTTTTTCGCAATTCCTATCTATGAAATACTGGTACAAAAATTCCTTCTGTGCTTTTGTATACCTCTTTCCCGGTGAAGTTGTCGGGATCGCGATTCCCTGCGACGGGTTATGCAGCAGCACCCAGCCGCGATCTGTCAGAAAATCGCCGTATGAAATGTATTTTCGTGCTTCCTGCTGCTTTTCTTCGTGTTCGTCGCCGTAAAACTCCGCGACGTGATCTGCCGCCCATTCTCCGTGCATCCCGAATTCTACCGGGTGAAAAGTTCCGTTCGGCTCCAGCCACCCGTAATCGTCGTCGGTTCCTGTCTCCATGCGTTTTATGAAAGAATCAAGAAGGGCGCTTCCGGTGCTTTCGCTTTCTTCTTCCATGTTGGCAAATAACTTTTCGCCCGTTTCTTCCCTGTACTGCTTCTGGGCTTCTCTCCTTTCCCAGCTTGACATGTAACCGCTTGCAACAAATCCCAGCTTTTCTTCTACTTGGTGCAGTTCCTTTTCTGCCTGTTCCGCTCTTTCGTGCAGCTTTTCAAGTGTTTTTGCAACGTTCCACCGTTCGTCCCTCTGATCAAGATAATGGAATCTGTAATCGTCGCCCGGATATGTCCCCGTTATCTCTGCGCGTCCGTCCAGTATTGCAAAAGCCAGCCCCTTTCTTTCGTTGTCCGTGATCTCGTCGGATTCAAGGCAGCTTTCCAGAAGGTTTATTGCATATTCCATCTTCCCTTCATAGTGGCACTTCTCCCGCGCCAGCCGTGTGATAAAATCACCGTTTATGCTGAATGTCATTGTTCTTTCTTCCATGTGTCTTCGCTCCCTTCGTCGGTGTGTGCGTTTCTCTCTGCTATGGTCAAATACTTGTCGTCGATCAGCTGATCTATGTCGATCAGATTCTGTCTGAACTGTTCTTCCTTTATATGTCGCCAGATCGTGTGCCTGCTGCCTATGTACATCAGCGATTGAAAAACATCTGTCAGCGTGTATTTTTCAAAAGGTCTGCTGCCGTCCTTAGCTATGTACTGCTGATAATTCGGCAATAACTCCCGCAGGGCTGCTTCTTCTTTCTCTGTCAAGTCATATTTGACCGTGTACTGTGTCATGTCGTGTCTCCTTTCTTCGGTGTGTGGTTATTTTCTCTTTATTTTCTTTATTTTTTTATTTGTTTCTGATATAATATGTTTGTCGCCTTACGAAAGGATGTGATCGCGTATGGTAATAGACAATATTGTATTTTCGGAAGAAATGAGCGCCGCAACCTTGACGGTTGCTATGCTCCCTTATCTTTCCTTTGAATATGAAAAAGCCTACAATACCGCCGATCTGCTGGAAATCGCTGTCAGAATATACAATGATATTCTTGATCGCTTTTCCGGCGTGAATTCTCAAAAATAGCCGCAAACTATTTTTTTGATCCACAAACCGACGAAGTATACAACCGACGAAAATACACATCCCGACGAAACTTTGCTGCTTATGCAGCACCACTAAATACAGGCGACATTCTATGGCAAGCGTTGTGTGTCCAGCACAGCGCTTGTTTTTATGTAAGTTCTACGAAGTAGTTGTCTTCTGTCTCTCTTCCTAAATCCTTGAAAAATGCGTAGCGGTTGCCGTTGTATTCTTCCAGAATCCCGTAAAATTCGATCTTTGCTCTGAATGCTCCGCGCTGCTGCACTGCTTCGTCGATATTTTCCAGCGTTGTGATTGTTCCCCATACGCTGCCGCACGTCACATCATTTATACAATCAAGGCTGTATCTTCCTTTACTCTGCAACATTTTTTCTTTCTCCCTTCGTCGGTGTGTAGTCTTTCATCTCTACTGGTTCTTCGCTTGCGTCTTCCCCGGTTGCGTAGTTCTTGTCTGACGGGAAAGTGGTATATTGTCCCGTGTATATGCCGTACATCCCGGAACCACCCGAACTAAATCTGAACCATGCCGGGCGCTTGCACAGTACGCGTTTTATTCCTATGCGTGCAAGTCCTTTTTCAGTGGTTGCCTGTGTCCATTTTACTGTACCGTCCGGCATTTCTACGCGAAGTTTGCTTGTCTTTCCATATCCCGTGAAGGATCTGCACTGACACCACTTTGCATTCACTAGCACGCCGTCAAGCGTTGCGTATTCTACAAACCAGTCAAAGCCGCCGTTCTGGATCAGCTTTATTTTGTCCCTTGCAAGATCTCTTCCGCGTTCTTCCACTCTCATTGATACGAAGCAATCTTCTTGATCTGTTTCGCCATTGTTTATCCTGTCCCAACGGCGCGACATTTGATTTTCGTATCTTTCGATCTCTGCTTCAAGTTCCCGGATCAATTCTTCCCCATACTTCATGTTTTCTTTCTCTCCTTCGTCGGTGTGTGTGATGTTGGTTTATACCAGCTGTGCTGCCTTGTCCTGCTCCCAGATTCCCGCTTCTGCTGCTATTGCATCCGGGTTCGCTCCCATGGCTTTGCAGATTTCGTAGTATTCTGTAACTTCTATTTTTCTTTTTTCATTGAGCATAGCCCCCAGAATCTGCGGTCTGATTCCTGCTTTATCGGACACGAACTGCTGCTTGATTCCGTGGCGCTTCATGTATGTTTTCAATGTGTTTCCCATGGTTTTGTTTGCCATTCCGTTTTTCTCCTTTCATGTACTGCATTTCTGTATATTTGCATGATAATACTGCAATACAGTTTTGTCAATACTTTTTTACTGTTTTTCTGTACTTTTTTATTGAAAGTCTTGTTTTGCTGTGGTAATATACATTTAAAGAAAGGCGGTAACACATAAATGACAATACAAACAGAGAAGAAAATAAAAGAGAATATCCAGAAAAACCTTGTATTCTATAGAAAAAAATTGAAGATAACCCAGCGGCAACTTGCTGATTATTTAGAAACTGGCGTTTCTACTGTTTCCGGCTGGGAACGTGGCGCATACACTCCAGACATTGACACGTTATTTGCAATTTGCAAACTGTTTCATATAGGTTTGAATGATATGTGTGGAATATCTGCTGATAACTCCCCACTTACCGACGACGAAAACGACCTTCTGAATACATACAAGATTCTGAATGACGCAGGACGTCAAAAGCTGTTAGAACGTGCTGTAGAACTCCGGGATCTGGGGTATGTAAAAGGGGACGCAGAAAAAATGGCATAAAGTACCAGAAAAATGGAAAAGTTATACATATTGATTTTCATACATAGAAAGGAAGATGCGACTTGAAAAAATTTTTACTTTATTTCTTTGGTATCTGTTGCGTAATTTCAAGTGTTGTCGGTTTTATACAATATGGAATTCTAAATGGTGTCACTTGTTTGATCATAGGCGTTGTGCTTATCTCATTAGCCCGCCAGCCCAGTGATCCTGCTGCTGTAGATTCTCCCGAAGCTGTGCAGCCACAATCGCAGCCGCAGCGAACAAAGACCATCACTTTTGATGTTGCTGGTGTCACTTTCAACAACGAAAGTGGGCGGCTTCGCTCCAGACAAACGATATTGAAAAAAATTTCCTTTTGTGATCCACCGTTTGATTCTGGATATGCCGCACGTCTTGAAAGGTATTTATATAATGATGAACCCGCCTATTATGTATATGTGAATGATTATATAGTCGGCAACGTTCCGAAAGGTTTTATTCCTTACTTGGAGAAAAACGCCGGGCGTCCTTATATCGTGGAATATTTCAAAGTACACGGCGGCGGCAAGAAAAAATATTATGGTGCTGAAATGAGAATAAAATATACAGATATAGAAGGTGAAGAATAATGAAGAAGAAAAAATCATTGATCAAAGGACTTTCGTTCAGTCCCAGCCGGGCGCTTGGTATCTCGCAGGCAAAAGTGAAAGTTGCAAAGGCAACCGGGATCCCGACTAATAAAGCCGGGCGTCAACGGAAAGCTGGCAAAATGCTTGGTCTGTAACTACATAAGAAAACCGCCCCGGTGCTGGTAACACTTGGGCGGCTGCAATCTCCGATTGATCGGGCTTGCTATTTAATTCTCGCAAAATTATTATAGCAAAAGCCCTTCAATAAAGCAACGGAAAAGGGGCTTTTATTTTTTGCGCCTTTTTTCCGGTAATATACAGAAAGAAGGTGCTTTTTATGGCAATGAAAAGAGCAAACGGCGACGGATCCGTCTTCAAACTCACCGGGAAACGTCGCAAACCATGGGCTGCACGAATTACAATCGGCTGGCGTCTCGATCCTGCGTCCGGGAAGCTGACGCAGGAATACCAGCTGATCGGAACCTTTGCAACCCGGATCGAAGCTGAAACGGCTTTGAACGATTTCTTGCAGAATCCCTATGACATCAACGCACACAAGCTGACGTTTTCCGAAGTGTACGACCTCTGGTCAAAGGAATACTACGCCACCTTGAAGAACGATTCCAGCGCCCGCAGCTACCGGGCGGCATACAAATACTGCGAACCGATCTTCAATGTCCGAATGCGTGATCTTCGCGTCTCCCACATGCAGGGCGTGATCAGTGACGCTGTTGTCGGTGATGCAACAAAAAGCCGCATGAAGTCGCTTTTCAATCTCATGTACAAATACTGCATGATCCATGAAATTGTTGACAAGGACTACAGCGCACTATTTGTTCAAAAAGCAGGCAAACGTGACAAGGCTAAGCGTGTACCGTTCAAAAATAGCGAAGTGCAGCGCCTGTGGAAGATCCGCAGCTTTGGTGTTACGGACATGATTCTATTTTCCATGTACACGGGCTTTCGCCCTTCGGAAGTGTTGCTGATCGAAACTGTAAACGTGGATCTTGTGCGCTGGAGAATCAAAGGCGGCATCAAAACGGACGCCGGGATCGACCGGAGCGTCCCGGTGCATCCATTGATCCGTCAGCTGGTACAGGATCACTATAACCCAGATAGCAAATACCTGTTCCCGAATGAGACTGGCGGCTTTATGACATACGATCAATACCGTGGGCGCTTCAAAAAGGTTATGCGCTATCTTGGGATCTCCCACACGCCGCATGAGCCGCGGCATACATTTATTTCATGTGCAAAGCATTTCAAGGTGAATGAAAACTTGCTGAAAGCTATTGTCGGACATAAGATCAGAGACATAACAGAAGCCGTCTACACTCACAGGGCGTACAGCGATTATGAAGAAGCTGTGGCAATGATCAGCTATGATGGTGAAGACATAGAATTTGAATCAATCGACGCTGAATGGGATTGACGCCCGATCAGCTGCATACAGAAAGCCCCCAGATCAATTTCTGGGGGCTTAATTGTTTGTGTATTACCGCTGTTTATTACCTGTGTATTTCCCGTGTACTATGTGTACGTTTTCATGGGTTTTCATAGGTTTTGCCGCGGCGCAGAACCCGCATAAATACTGGATTCTTTAGAATTTCCCTGCTTCGGCTGCTTCCTCGATGGAAACTGCAACTGCAACTGTGGCTCCAACCATAGGGTTGTTACCCATACCGATTAAGCCCATCATTTCTACGTGAGCCGGTACGGAAGAAGAACCTGCGAACTGAGCGTCAGAGTGCATACGTCCTAATGTATCTGTCATACCATAGGAAGCAGGACCTGCTGCCATGTTATCAGGATGAAGTGTACGACCTGTACCACCGCCAGAAGCTACTGAGAAGTACTTCTTACCAGCTTCAAGTCTTTCCTTCTTGTATGTACCTGCTACTGGATGCTGGAATCTTGTAGGGTTAGTTGAGTTACCTGTGATAGATACGTCAACGTTCTCTTTCCACATGATTGCAACGCCTTCACATACATCGTTAGCGCCGTAGCAGTTAACCTTACCACGAGGTCCTTCAGGATCAGAGTAAGATTTTCTGAATACTTCCTTAACTGTGTTTGTGTAAGGATCGTATTCTGTCTCTACAAATGTAAAGCCATTGATACGAGCGATGATTTCTGCTGCATCCTTACCAAGACCGTTTAAGATAACACGAAGAGGCTTCTGACGAACCTTGTTAGCCTTCTCTGCGATACCGATAGCACCTTCTGCTGCTGCGAAGGATTCATGACCTGCTAAGAAGCAGAAACAATCTGTATCTTCTTCAAGAAGCATCTTACCTAAGTTACCATGTCCAAGACCTACCTTACGGTTGTCTGCAACAGAACCAGGAATACAGAATGACTGAAGACCTTCACCAATAGCTGCTGCTGCTTCGGAAGCCTTTCTGCAGCCCTTCTTGATTGCGATTGCAGCACCTACAGTGTAAGCCCAGCAAGCGTTCTCAAAGCAGATAGGCTGGATCTTCTTAACCTGCTCATATACGTCAAGACCTGCGTCTTTAGTAATCTTTTCAGCTTCTTCGATAGAAGCGATACCATAGCTGTTTAATACGGAATTGATCTTGTCAATTCTTCTTTCATAGGACTCGAATAATGCCATAGTTATTTAACCTCCTTATCGTTTCTAGGATCGATGATCTTAACAGCATCAGCTACACGGCCATACTGTCCGCTTGCCTTTTCCCATGCTGTGTTAGCGTCATCACCCTTCTTGATGAAGTCTGTCATCTTACCAAGGTTAACGAACTTGTAACCAATGATCTTGTCATCAGCATCAAGGGCGATACCTGTAACATAACCTTCTGCCATTTCCAGATAACGAGGTCCCTTCTTCAGAGTACCATACATTGTACCAACCTGGCTTCTTAAACCTTTACCAAGGTCTTCAAGACCAGCGCCTACAGGAAGTCCTTCTTCAGAGAAAGCAGACTGAGAACGTCCGTAAACAATCTGTAAGAATAACTCTCTCATAGCTGTATTAATAGCATCACATACAAGGTCTGTATTTAATGCTTCCAAAACAGTTCTGCCTGGAAGTAATTCTGCTGCCATAGCTGCAGAGTGTGTCATACCGGAGCAGCCGATTGTCTCAACTAATGCTTCCTGAATGATACCTTCCTTAATGTTAAGAGAAAGCTTACATGCACCCTGCTGAGGAGCACACCAGCCAACACCGTGTGTAAAACCGGAAATATCCTTTACTTCTTTAGCCTTAACCCATTTTGCTTCTTCTGGGATAGGTGCGCATCCATGATTACCATCACGTGCGACTACACACATCTCTTCAACTTCTTTTGAATAAATCATGTGAAATCTCCTTTCGATTGCATATCTTATACTTTTTATAGCAGGTCTATGGAATAATTTCATAAACCGAAACCCATTCGAATACGGACGGCGCTTCATTTCCGTCCATTCTTGTGGATAAGCTATCTACACACAAAATTATTTTCGCATAAAATGAGAAAAATATCAATCTAAAATTCTATTTTTCGTCAAATATTTATCAATAATTTATTCTTAATTTTTGGAGACAATCTCGCCCTGCTTCTTATAAATGCTGTCAGGTTCGATAAATCCACGTACCATAGAGGTAGGATATACATTGGAGCAGCGACCGATGACAGTTCCTGGGTTCAGTACACTGTTACAGCCTACTTCTACATTGTCTCCAAGCATTGCGCCCATTTTCTTTAATCCTGTTTCGATATTTCCATATGGGGATTTCACAACGACCAGAGTCTTATCGCTCTTTACATTGGAAGTAATAGATCCTGCACCCATATGGGACTTATAGCCAAGAATACTGTCACCTACATAGTTATAATGAGGCACCTGTACTTTATTGAACAGAATGACGTTTTTAAGTTCTGTGGAGTTACCAACTACTGCTCCTTTGCCAACGATGGCGTTACCACGGATGAATGCACAGTGTCTTACCTCTGCTTCCTCGTCAATAATACATGGTCCGTTAATATAAGCGGTTGGGAAAACGGTAGCAGATTTTGCAATCCATACATTCTCTCCACGCTTCTCGTATTTGTCTTCTGGCAGACGGTTGCCCAGTTCGATGATAAAGGCACTGATCTTAGGAAGAAGCTCCCAGGGATAGGTAGCACCTTCAAATAAAGGAGCTGCGATAGTCTGTGTCAGATCATATAAATTCTGAATTTGTAATTGTTCCATAATAGTTTGTATCCTTTCTTGTTCATATCAATAATGTAACACTTAATTCCATGGAAGTCCATCCTCTTCGGAATCCGCAAACAGAGATTGTTCATCAGCAAAGGACATACTTTCTTCGGAAGAATCATCAGGTGGAAATTCTACAGGAAAAGCTTCACCTGATGCCTCAACAGGCTGATTGTCTGAAGTCGGTGGTATCGCTGGTTCTTCTGTCCATGGCATGGGTGCAGCAGCATCCTTCTGGTCAGAAGAAGGTCTGGCATCAAAATCAAACTGTATTCGTTCGTCTTCATATTTCAGAACAGCATCGAAGGAATTTCCAGCTTTGGAGACAAAACCTGTTACTTTATCACGGGTTCTTCCTTCTGTAAATAGTTGATGCATGATCTCTTCTGATAAAGGAACCTGGGCTACTGTATGACCGATTCGGAAGCCACACTCACATTCATAATACCACTGCCCTTTCTTCAGTCTGTGTTCTTTACATCTTGGACAGGTAAGAGAGGTTTCCACAGGCTGTGGTCTGTCTGGAAAATCAAATACAATCTGCCCTTCTGTATTCAATTTAAGTGGTGCATCGAACTTTTTACCTGTTTTGGAAGTAAATCCTGTAATGACATCTGTCTTTTTGGTAGCCAGCAGCTGACGCACCTGGCTGTCATTTAGTTTGACACCGCCTATTTTACCAATCATGAATCGACAGCTGTGTTCTACATCGTCTTTATTATAATTGGCACAGCCATAACCGAAAGGCGTTTTTACAATATCGCCACCGCACAGAGGACACTTTGCATCTTTTAATTTGGGCTGTTCCAGATCATCGAAATCAAATTTTAAGCCGGTTACCTTGCCTTCCGGATCCTTGCTCAGAGCAATTCTGGCATCGAATTTCTTACCAGTCTTGGATTTGAAGCCTCGTATCGTGCCTGTTCTGCCGTTGGTCAGAAGCTCCTTGATCTGAGCCTCCGGGATATCTCTTCCTGCCATTTTGCCAATGGAGAATTTGCAACTGTTCTCATCTTCTTTATTATAATTGGCGCAGCCAAAGCCAAAAGGCGTCTGTACAATTTCGCCTCCGCACAAGGGACAGACAACATCCTTGATTTTCTTGGCTTCTACATTTTCAAAGTCAAATTTAACGGTATGTTTATTGTGTTCATCTGTATCAAGAACAAGGCAGGCGTCAAATTTCTTGCCACTTTTGCTTTTGAATCCACGTATTGTTGAAGTTCTACCATTGAGTAACAGTTCTGTGACCTGGGCAACAGACAGCTCCTTATCGGCTATTTTGCCAATGGCAAAGTGGCAGCTCTCAGGATTAGCCGCGTCGAAATTCGTGCAGCCATATCCGAAAGCTTTTATCTCCATAGGAGAACCGCAATCAGGACATTTGACTCCTTCTAATACCTGCGGTTGATTTTCGGAAAAGTCGAAGGAAATGTTGATTTTTCTATCTTCATCCTTTTGCAAGACTAATGCAGCCTGGAACTTCTTCTTATTCTTGGCAGTAAATCCTGAGAGGACTTGTGTTCTTCCCTTTGAGAGAAGATCAATCACTTCTTCGTCAGTCAGATCTCTTCCTGCAACACTTCCGATGACGAAACGGCATCCGCTGCCGTCCTTCTGATAGCGGTCACAGCCGTATCCAAAAGGCGTTGTTACGATATCACCGCCACAGACAGGGCATTTTGCATTGAGTTTTCTGCGGGCGCCTAAGCCTCTGGCACCTTTTCCAGTGAACTGGCTGATCTGTGCTGCTAATTGCTGTGTTAAATCTTTATCACGTATCTGAATGGTTTCGCGGCGAATGAAGTCCTCCAGTTTGGTACGGTAATCCTGCATATCTACAGTACCATTTGTGATGCCGTCCAGACCTTTCTCCCAGGATGCGGTCATCTTGGGGTTTAACAGAGCTGGAACTGTCATGGCAACAACTTCATATACCATCTCGCCGAAACGTTCAGGGGTAATGACCTGAGTCTTACTATTCAGGTTCAGATAACCGATACGTATCAGCTTTTTGATAATCTCAGCACGGGTCGCACTGGTTCCAATACCGGAGCCTTTGATCTGGGCACGCAGTTCCTCATCCTCTATTAATTGTCCGGCGTTTTCCATGGCAAGTATCATGGAACCGGAGGTATATCGCTTGGGAGGCTTTGTTGCACCTTCCTTGATCTGAAAAGCATTTACCTGAAGATGATCGCCTGTTTTCAGAGTATCTGCCAAAGCCAGCAATTTCCTGGGATCTACTTTGGATGCCTGCTCCTCAGCTTTATCAGTATCATTGTTCTCATCTTCTGCATTTTCCAGAGTTTTGCCCATGACTTCAAGGAAACCAAGGCTTTTTAATACCTTTGCCGATGTGAATAGAGATTCTTTATCTATCTGGATGACTAATTTCAGGGTCTGATATTCGGCAGCAGGATAAAATATACTTAAGAAGCGGCGAACTATCAGCTCATATACCTTTTGTTGTAGTGGAGACAATGTGCCAAGCTCTGTTAATTGACCTGTAGGAATAATGGCATAGTGATCTGTAACTTTGCTGTCATCAGTATATTGTGTGTTTGCAAGGTGGGTATATGACTTATTCTGTAAAATTGTCTGTGTAAATTTCTGTGTTGGTGTATAATCACGCAATTTATACAGGTTCTTGCTGATTTCCCTGGCAACGGCTGTTGTCAGTACACGGGCATCTGTTCTGGGATAGGTTGTCAGTTTCTTCTCATACAGATCCTGGGCTACCTGTAAAGTTTCATCAGGGCTGATCTTGAAGCGTTTGGAACATTCTGCCTGTAATTCTGCCAGGTTGAACAATAAGGGAGCCTTTTTACGGGCTGTGCCCTTCTCTAAAGTCTGTATAATGGCATCTTTTCCGGCAAAGCTGTCAATCAGGGCTTGTGCATCCACGCGTTCTTTGAATCCATTTTCTTTATACAACTTTGGTGATTCATAATAGGTGGAGCCTTCGATTGCTTTCCATTCTGCTTCAATGTGGGCATCGGTAAAATCTCCTGTAACGCGGTAAAAAGGAGTCTCCTTAAAGTTACGTATCTCCCTTTCCCGATTAACGACCATACCCAGTACGCAGGTCATAACACGCCCCACGGCAATGGCAGTATATCCATTTGTGGCAGCAGCATCATTCAATAATTTGCCATATTTTACAGACATGACACGGGAAAAATTAATTCCCATGGCATAGTCTTCGATAGAACGCATAATACCAGACGAACCGAGGTTCGCATATGCGGACATGGGTTTTGCTTCCTGAACACCTCTTCTGATCTCTTCCTCCGTCTGGGAATCAATCCAGACGCGAAGTTCTGTCATGCCCTCTCTTACACCACCGTAATTACGGATATTCTCTTCAATTGTCTGTCCTTCTTTTCCAGAGTCGCCTGCCCAGTAGACGGTATCAATATCCTGTCTGTGCAGAAGCTTGTGAACGATATCATATTGCTGCTGTACGTTCTTAATGACGCCATATTTATAGGTCTGCGGAAGAAAAGGCAGATCTGCCAGCACCCAGCGCTTGTAGCGAATATCATATTCCTCCGGGTAGACCATTTCTACCAGATGACCTACACACCATGTAATGACATAATCCTGATTCTCTATATAACCGTTATTTCTGCCTGATACCTGAAAAACCTTAGCATAATCCTGTGCAACAGAAGGTTTCTCTGTTATGATTAACTTTTTACCCACTTACAACTTATCCTCTCGCCTAAAAAAGCAGGCATGCATGACACACCTGCTTTTCTGATTCTAATTGGAAACTGTGCTTGTTTCTTATTTGTAACTATTCAGAGCCATGCAAATTGAGTCAGAATATGCTTATTTATAAGCATATTTGACACAATTTATATGGCGAAGTAACCACATAAGCAAAAGATAAGCATCGAAGATGCGGTTTTGCGCATGGGGTTCTGAATAGTTACTCTTATTTTTTTTGTATTTCTTATTTCTTTGTGATATATCCCTGTGCTTTTAAAAGCTCGGCACACAGGACAGCACCGCCTGCGGCACCTCTGACTGTATTGTGGGAAAGTCCTACGAATTTCCAGTCATATACAGTATCTTCTCTTAAACGTCCTACAGAGATACCCATGCCGTTTTCAAAGTTGACATCCAGGGCTACCTGAGGTCTGTTGTCTTCTTCCAGATACTGAATGAACTGCTTGGGAGCACTTGGAAGCTCTAATTCCTGAGGAAGTCCCTTGAAGCTTACTAACTTCTCGATTAACTGTTCCTTGGTAGGTTTCTTCTTGAATTTAACAAATACAGCAGCTGTATGGCCATTCAGAACCGGTACACGGATACACTGGCAGGTGATAACAGGTGAAGCTGCTGGAACGATAACGCCATCTTCAATCTTACCCCAGATTCTAAGAGGCTCTTTCTCGCTCTTCTCTTCTTCGCCACCGATATAAGGAATGATGTTACCAACCATTTCAGGCCAGTCCTTGAAAGTCTTGCCGGCACCGGAGATTGCCTGATATGTAGTTGCAACTACTTCGTATGGCTCAAATTCCTTCCAGGCTGTTAATACTGGAGCATAGCTCTGGATAGAACAGTTGGGCTTAACAGCTACGAAGCCTCTGGTAGTACCGAGACGTTTCTTCTGGAAATCAATGACTTTCATATGTTCAGGGTTGATTTCAGGAACTACCATAGGTACATCAGGTGTCCAACGATGAGCGGAGTTGTTGCTGACTACAGGAGTCTCTGTTTTTGCATAATCTTCTTCGATCTTCTTGATCTCTTCCTTTGTCATATCTACTGCGGAAAAGACGAAATCTACTTCGGAAGCAACCTTTTCTACTTCATTTACATTCATAACAACAATGTTCTTAACAGCTTCTGGCATTGGAGTATCCATTTTCCATCTGTCTCCTACTGCTTCTGCATAGGTCTTGCCGGCAGAACGTGGGCTTGCTGCAATTGTTGTTACCTCGAACCAGGGATGATTCTCTAATAAAGAGATAAATCTCTGACCAACCATACCGGTACCACCAAGGATACCTACCTTCAATTTTTTACTCATACATTTCTCCTCATTTCGTTTTTATAGTATAAATATGGATTAGCTAAGTTTCAGATATTCCTGATTCAGACGAATCACTTCTTTCATGGCATCCGGACCAGGGGCGCCAATTGTGGTTCGCTTATTTACACAGGTCTCCAGACTAATCGCATCATATATATCCTGTTCAAATACCGGGCTGATGGATTTCAGCTCTTCCAGGGATAATTCGTCTATTGCTTTGTTCTGTTCAATACAGTATAACACAAGTCTTCCAATAATACCATGGGCATCTCTGAAAGGTACACCATGATTTACGAGATAATCTGCTGCATCAGTTGCATTGGTAAAGCCCTTCATAGCACTGACTTTCATAATATCCCTATTGAATTTCATAGTGCGGAGCATACCTGTAAACAGAGCGATGCAGCCTTTTACGGTATCAATCGCATCAAAGGTAAGCTCCTTGTCTTCCTGCATATCTTTATTGTAAGCAAGGGGAATTCCTTTCATGGTAGTCAGAATGGACATCAATGCACCATATACTCTGCCTGTCTTGCCACGTACTAATTCGGCAATATCAGGATTCTTCTTCTGAGGCATAATGCTGCTGCCTGTAGAATAAGCATCATCAATTTCCACGAAACGGTATTCGTTGGAATTCCAGATAATGATCTCTTCGCAGAAACGGCTTAAATGCATCATGATTGTAGATAATGCAGCCAGAAGCTCTATCACATAATCTCTGTCGGCTACAGAGTCCATACTGTTAAGTGTAGGACCGTCAAAATCAAGAAGCTCTGCAGTATAGGCACGATCCAGAGGATATGTTGTTCCGGCGAGTGCTCCAGAACCTAATGGACAATAATTCATTCTCTCATAGATATCATCCAGACGCTGTCTGTCACGCTTGAACATTTCGAAATATGCACCCATATGATGAGCCAGTGTAATTGGTTGCGCTTTCTGTAAATGAGTGAATCCTGGCATATAGGTGTCGAGATTGTTCTCCATAACATGAATGATGACTTCAAGAAGCTCTTTTAAAAGTCCGTTAATCTCTACCACTTCATGTCTTGTATAAAGTTTCATATCAAGTGCAACCTGGTCATTACGGCTTCTTCCAGTGTGAAGCTTCTTGCCTGCATCGCCAATCCGGTCTATCAGGTTAGCCTCTACAAAACTGTGAATATCTTCATATTCATCAGTAATATGAAGAGAACTATTGTCTACATCCTTTACAATACTTTCCAATCCGGCAAGAATCTGATTCTTCTCATCTTCTGTCAGAATGCCCTGTTTTGCAAGCATTTTTACATGTGCCATGCTGCCTTCTGCATCCTGATGAAAGAATTTCTGGTCAAAGGAAATAGATGCATTGAAATTATATACAAGCTTATCTGTCTCTTTGGTAAATCTACCACCCCAGAGCTGTGCCATGTTTAATCACTCCTTGTTTTTTAGTGTAACGGAACAGATGATTTTATACGATTCCGAATAGTTACAATTTAACATAAGTTTGGCTGTGAATCAAGGCAGATGTGACAGAAAATGCATAAATATTAATATTCAAGTTACATTTTTCGAGAAAATACATACTATAAGGTATCTATTAGATTGTGGAAGGAATGAGCCGGGTGTATTTTCTGAAATTCGACCATGTTGATTTTTCTTATTACAGTAATACAGGTGAAATTCAGGTATTACAGGATATGAGTTTCGAGATAGAACGGGGAAGCTTCATAGCTGTTGTTGGTCCTTCCGGATGTGGAAAGTCTACGATATTGTCGCTGATCGCCGGACTTCTACAACCAACGGGAGGGTATATTACATTTTATTCTGATGATTTTCAGACGCCAAGAATTGGTTATATGCTTCAGCACGATCACTTGCTGGAATGGAGGGATGTCTATCATAACATCCTTCTGGGACTTGAGATACAACACAAGCTTTTCCCGGAAAATATCGAGCTGGTAAATCAGCTGTTAGTAAAATATCATCTGGAAAACACAATAAGATTAAAGCCCTCTGCTCTTTCGGGAGGAATGAGACAAAGAATCGCTCTGATTCGGACGCTGGCGCTGCAGCCTGATCTTCTGCTTCTTGATGAGCCTTTCAGTGCATTGGATTATCAGACCAGATTACAGGTATCGGAAGATGTACGTGATATTATCAAGACAGAACAAAAGACTGCTATTCTGGTGACACATGATATTTCAGAGGCTATTTCCATGGCAGATACTGTCTTTTTGTTGCCGAAAATACCAGGGTATGTGAAGAAAGTAATTCCTATTGAATTTGAAAAACAGGGAATAGCGCATGAATCTATCCGTCAGTCAAAGCTGTTTCAGGAATATTTTGATTTAATATGGAAGGAGCTTCAGAATGAAAATCAGGAAACAAGATGAGGAATTATTGCTTTATTCGCAAGGACAGCTTGCCTTTTGGGCTTCGCAGAGACAGAGGAAAAAAGCCGTTATATGGAGCCGGATTATACTGTCTATAGGGTTTCTTGTATTATGGCAGATGGCTTCTGATTTTGAATGGATTGATGATTTTTACTTCAGTTCACCAAGGACTATTGGAATACTGTTCTTACAGGATTTGCAGGATATGTCACTGTTGCGGCATATCGGTATGACACTGTGGGAATCTGTTGTCAGCTTTCTACTGATTGTTACCTTTTCACTGATACTGGCGACCCTGTTCTGGTTCCTGCCTGGCCTGGGGCATACCTTTGAACCGTTTCTGATCGTATTGAACAGTCTGCCAAAATCCGCACTAGCACCGCTTATTATTGTATGGCTGGGAACAGGGCCAAAGACAATCATACTCTGTGGAATGTCAGTAGGGATATTCGGATGTATACTGAATCTGTACCAGGTATTTATACAGACAGATCCGGAAAGGTTGAAATTAATAGAAACATTAGGCGGTAATAGATTGCAGGCTTTTACCAAAGTGGTATTCCCCGGGAGCCTTCCGACTTTTCTATCTATTGCAAAAACAAATATCGGATTGGCGCTGGTAGGGGTAATTATTGGTGAATTCCTTGCAGGAAGACAGGGGCTTGGATATCTGATCATCTATGGAGAACAGGTATTCAAGCTGGATCTGTTGATTATGAGCATTGTGATTCTGTGTGCGATTGCCATGTTGTTATACTGGCTTTTATCACTATTGGAGCGACAGATTGAACATCGTATGCTGGGAATGTAGATAACTGGTATCTACCACTTCATCCTTTAAAATATAGACTTCTGAGGACTGATTCGTATCTTCGGAAGAATCTCCTGTATATAGGAAATGGCAAAATACAACAACTAATCCTATGATAATTACTGCCATTCCACAACTGATGTAAGTTATCTTCTGCTGTTTACGCATAGCAGATGCATATAATTCTTTCTGTACTGGTTCTCCCATGACCCTCGACCTCTTTAGCTATGTTGAATTATGAATGTACATTGGTAATAATTACGTATTTATTACACAAATATTAAATTCTAAAGAAATTCTACGTCCGGGAATAAAAAATGTCAATATATGAAAAACGCTGAAAATAAAGGAAGAAATGCGTAATCTTTAGGTAAAAAAAACTTCGGATAAAAAATCCGAAGTTAAAAAGTAATTAATTAATATAGAAGCTTTCGAAGGGACTTGAACCCTCGACCTACTGATTACGAATCAGTTGCGCTACCAACTGCGCTACGAAAGCATACCGTCGGCAACTCAATTGCCGACTTAAACAGTATATATAATAATTGTGCTTTTTTCAAGAGTTTTTTGAAAAATTGATAAAATAATTATGCATCAGGGCTTATGTGAACAGATACCTGCTGGAATGGAATTTCAATACCGGCTTCATCCAGAGATAATTTGGCTTTTTCAGTCAGACGCCATCTTGTTGGCCAGTACTTCTCAGTAGGACAGAAACATCTTAATCCAATCACTACTTCACTGCTTCCAAGGGAATCTACACAGACGATAGGTGCAGTTGTATGATCAATATCGGGATCTTCCATAATAACCTGCTCCAATACCTGCTTCGCCTGCGCAATATTGGAACTGTAAGAGATACCAATATTCAGATCAATACGACGCAATGAATTTGCAGTGTAATTGGTCAGGGAATTATTGGCAAGATTGCCATTGGGCAGAACAACAATGCGGTTATCTATTGTCTGTAATTTGGTGTAGAATATACCAATTTCGCATACAGTGCCTTCATTCTTATGGGCGTCTTCTATAATATAGTCTCCTACTCGAAATGGCTTTAGAATCAGAATCAGGACACCGCCTGCAAGATTACTCAGACTTCCCTGCAGGGCAAGACCAATGGTAACACCCAGAGAACCAAGCAATGCCATGATACTTGCTGCATCGAATCCAAAACTGTTGGCAATAGCCAGCAAAAGGACAAAGTACAGAGCGCCCTTGCACAAAGCATCCAGAAACTGTATGACACCAGTCTCCGCTCCTGCTCTCTGTAAGGATTTACGCAGAACCTTTCTGATAAAAGATATGATTTTCATACCAATCAGAAAAAAGACAACGGCGAGCAGAACACGGATACCAAGAGCCAGTGCTTTGTCTGGCAGATCCTGGAGAAATTTTTCAAATGCATTTAAGTTTTTATTGAGTTCTTTCAGTTCTTCAGAAGTTAGAAGCAGCATGATACAATATCCTTTCCTGTTGTTTAGAATGCATGAATAAATAATCCACTCCGAAGCTTAGGCTCGAACCAGGTGGATTTAGGAGGCATCAGAAGACCTGCATCAGCAACTTCAAATAATTCATGGATGGAAGTCGGGTACATGGCAAAGGCTACAGCACAATCTGTATGAACTCTGCGCTCCAACTCTTCCATTCCTCTGATTCCACCTACAAAGTCAATTCGCTTATCAGTCTTAGGATCTGTAATATGTAGAACCGGCGAAAGAACCAGGTTCTGTAATAAAGCAACATCCAGACCGTTTACAGGATCTGCTGATGTGTATTCTGGTTTTATTTTAAGCAGATGCCATTTGTCCTGCAGATACATGGCAACCTGTCCTTTATGTTCAGGTCGGTGACAATGTTCACCAGTCTCCAGCAGCTGATAGACTGATGTGACCTGATTCAGGAATTCAGAAGGAGTAAGACCATTCAGATCCTTGACTACTCTGTTATAATCCATGATCATCAATTCTTCGTCTGCAAATAACACAGAAAGGAAATAATTAAATTCTTCTTTACCAGTATAATCAGGATGAGCTGCTCTCATTCGCTGACCTACTTTAACTGCGGAGGCACAGCGATGATGACCATCCGCAATATAGATCTGATCTATTTGGGCAAAGGTATCAGCAATTGCACTGATATCGGTATCTTCATGAACACACCATACTCTATGGGTGATTCCATCCTCGGAAGTGAAATCATAAAGAGCATCATTATGTTTGGTGCGGGTAATGATTTCATTTAATACAGGATTGGCTCTGTATGCAAGAAAGATAGGTCCTGTTTGAGCCTGACAGGTCTCCACGTGTCGAATTCTGTCCAGTTCTTTATCTTCTCTTGTATTCTCGTGTTTTTTGATAACCTGGTTCAGATAGTCATCTATACTGGCACAGGCTACAATACCAGACTGAACGCGACCATTCATGTTAAGCTCATAAAGATAATAGACAGGCTTATCCTCCTGAACGAAATTACCATCGTTTATCATCTGCCAAAGCAGATCGTGAGCCTTCTGATATACTTTAGGGTCATAGGTATCTACAGAATCATCAAACTGCGTTTCTGCCCTGTCTATATTCAGAAAAGATAATGGATGGTCTTTCACTGCCTGTTTGGCTTCTGCTCTGTTGTACACATCATAAGGAAGTGCTGCTATTTCTGATTCCAAGCCTTCTTTGGGTCTATACCCTTGAAATGGTCTGATCTGTGCCATGCTGATAACCTCCTGATTTTTATAATTAGAACATTGTATCAGATAAAGTCTTTTTTGACAACTCAAGCACGGAGTGTTAGAATCGTTCATAGTGACGCTCTATATGGGCATTCAAGGAAAGGTGTGAGGTGACTGATATGACAGAAGAAGACAAGAAATTATTAGATCGAATTAATGAATATGCAGAACGTAAATTAAATGATCCCGATAAGAAGATGCGGGTATCTTCCCAGTTAGATCGTTTGAAGCCTATTATGCTAAAAATCGCAGAGGAACAGAATACGACAGTTGAGGATATCTTTGTGAGATATATGGATCTGGCAACATCATCCAACAATGCCAAGTTCTTGAATACCGTCGGAAATATGACCCAGAATGAAAGCGGTCAGGATTTTACAAATTTGAATATTTAAACAATATAAAAAGGATGCATATTCTGCATCCTTTTTATACAGTTACACAAATCCCCTTTTGATTTCAATTCCCTTTTTACACAAACTCAGGAAAAAATTCCCCTTTTACATACCTTTTACACAATTTTGAATTCCCCTTATGAATTCCCTTTTACAGATGTCCCTTTTACTTTTGAATGACCTTTTACACAATTCCCCAATTGCTGTTTTTTCGAAAAGCCATCCCCTTTTACACAAATCCCCATTACGTGAAGAATCCCCATTCTTACACGTTTTCATAAGAAACTTTAATCTCTAAAAGAAATATCAGAACTATGTTCTTTAATGTGTGTAACGTTGTTTCTTGTAATGATTATTGCACAGAACATTATTATTGTCAACCTTTTTTCGAGCTTTTTTTTGATTAATATACATATTTTTTGTATGCATATTTGAAAATCTCTTGTGAGAATGCACAAGAACGGCGTTCTTGTAAAAAATAAGTGGAATCAATGTATAATTGACTCCACTTACATTATGTTAACTGCTTATTTTACTACACGAACACGGAACACTCCGTCAATATTTTTTAATTTCCGGATAATATTATCATCTGCGGCTGACTCAATATCCATTAAGGTATAAGCGTATTCACCTCTGGATTTATTTGTTAAATCTGTGATATTAATGCCAGCTTCACCTAAAGCACCTGTAAACTGAGTGATCATATTTGCAATATTTTTATGCAGAATCGCGATTCTGCCGGCTGTTGCACATACACCCATGTCACAATTTGGATAATTTACACTGTGCTTAATATTACCATTTGCAAGATAATCCATTAATTCATCAACTGCCATCTTGGCACAGTTGTCTTCTGATTCCTCTGTGGAAGCACCAAGATGAGGGATAACGATACAGCCTGGATGACCTGCTGTAGTTGTATTAGGAAAATCAGATACATATTTTCTGATCTTACCAGCTTCCAGGCCTTCTAATACATCTTTTTCATTGGCTAAGAGGTCTCTTGCAAAGTTAAGAAGAATGACACCTGGTTTCATCTTTTCAATGGCCTTGGCATCGATCATACCCTTTGTGCTGTCCATTAATGGAACATGAATGGTAATGAAATCACAGGTTTCATAAATCTCATCTACATTCAGTACGTGCTTTACATCACGGCTGAGGCTCCAGGCTGCATCTACAGAGAGGAAAGGATCATATCCATATACATCCATACCTAGACTGATTGCTGCGTTGGCAACTTTAACACCAATAGCTCCAAGACCAATGATACCTAATTTCTTACCTGCTATTTCAGTACCTGCAAAGTTCTTCTTCTCTTTCTCAGCATCCTTTGCAAGTGTCTCAACATCTTTATTGGCTTCTACCCATTTGATACCGCCAACAACATCTCTGGATGCCAGAAGCATACCTGCGATAACAAGTTCCTTTACACCATTTGCATTAGCGCCTGGAGTATTGAAGACTACGATACCCTTCTGTGCACAGGTATCAAGTGGAATATTATTAACACCTGCTCCTGCTCTTGCTACAGCAAGAAGAGATTCGGGAAGCTCCATTTCATGCATGGATGCGCTTCGAACCAATACACCCTCTGCCTGGCTGATATCATCTGTTTTGACATATTCGCTGCTGAATCTTGTTAAACCTACTTTAGAAATTGGATTAAGGCAATGATACTGATACATTAGGCATTCTCCTCCTCGAATTTTTTCATGAATTCTACAAGCTTCTGAACACCTTCGATAGGCATAGCGTTATAAATACTTGCTCTCATACCGCCTACTGTTCTATGACCTTTCAAGTTTTCAAATCCTGCAGCTTTTGCTTCTTTTACAAATTTGGCATCCAGTTCTTCGTTTCCAGTAACGAAAGGAACGTTCATTAAGGAACGATCTTCTTTTCTGACAGTGCCTTTGAAGAGTTTGCTTTCATCCAGATAATCATAGAGAATCTTTGCTTTTTTCTCATTGATCTCTTTCATTTTCTCAAGACCGCCCATCTTCTTGAGCCACTTGAATACTTTGCCACAGATATAGATACCATATGCAGGTGGCGTGTTATATAAAGAATTGTTATCTGCATGAATCTTATAACGAAGCATGGTCGGTGTACCAGGAAGTACATCTTCTGTGATCAAATCTTCTCTGATAATAACAATAACAACACCTGCCGGTCCGATATTCTTCTGAACGCCGCCATAGACTACACCATATTTGGTTACGTCAATGGGCTCTGAAAGGAAACAGGAGGATACATCAGCAACTAATGTTTTGCCTTTGGTATTAGGTAATGTTGTGAAACGTGTACCATAAATGGTATTGTTCTGGCAGATATATACATAGTCTGCATCTTCTGAGATAGGAAGATCAGAACAGTCTGGAATATAAGAGAAAGTCTTATCTTCTGAGGAAGCAATTTTGTTTGCTTTTCCATAGATACATGCTTCTTGATAAGCTTTCTTAGCCCACTGACCTGTTACGATGTAATCAGCAACTTTGTTTTTCATAAGATTCATGGGAATCATTGCAAACTGCTGGCTTGCACCGCCCTGAAGGAACAATACCTTGTAATTATCAGGGATATTCATAAGCTCTCTTAAATCAGCTTCGGCTTCCTGAATAATTGTTTCAAAAGCCTTGGAACGATGACTCATCTCCATAACTGACATTCCAGTTCCCTTATAGTCCAACATTTCATCTGCAGCTTCTTTTAATACTTCTTCAGGCAAAACTGCGGGGCCTGCTGAAAAATTGTACACTCTTGACACTTTTTTACTCCTCCTGATTTCTCATAACATTATTTCCCACAGCGTAGCGATTCAAAATATATTGAACCATTACACAAATCTATATGTAATCTGGATAGATACATATCATAATAATTATTATGTATTATTGTCTAGCAGCCAGATCTTCTGCATCGAATGCATCACTGATTGGTGCGCCTGCGGGTACCATAGGGAATACCTTGTCATCTTCTTCAATAATACAATCCAGTACGACAGGTCTGCCAAGTGAAATTGCCTTTTCCAGTGCGGGTGCTACTTCTTCCTTCTTGGTAACACGGATTGCTTCACAGCCGAGTCCTTCTGCAACTTTGACAAAATCGACCTTATCAGCGAGTACAGTCTGGGAATATCTCTTATCATAGAACAGAGTCTGCCACTGTCTGACCATACCAAGAACGTGATTATTGATGATAATCTGAATGATTGGAATATTGTAGCGGCTTGCTGTTGCAAGTTCATTCATATTCATTCTGAAGCATCCATCACCGGCAATATTCACGCAGATTTTATCTGGCCTGCCCATCTTGGCACCGATACATGCACCCAATCCGTAGCCCATAGTTCCAAGTCCTCCTGATGACAGGAAAGTACGAGGTTCTGTATACTGATAGAATTGAGCTGCCCACATCTGATGCTGTCCAACGTCGGTAGAGACAATTGCCTTGCCTTTTGTTACCTGATCCAGCTGTTCAATGATGTAAGGACATGTAAGCTTGGAATCATCATATTTTAATGGATATTTAGCCTTAAACTCCTGAATATGGTTCATCCATTCTGTATGCTTTATTGGTGTGAGCTTACTGTTGAGCTCTTTTAGAATGGTCTTGAGATCACCGACAATAGAGGCATCTGTATGGATGTTCTTATTGATTTCAGCAGCATCAATATCTATGTGTAAGATTTTGGCATTGGATGCAAACTTCTTGGCATTACCGATAACACGGTCAGAAAATCTCGCACCTAATGCGATCAGCAAGTCACATTCACTTACTCCGAAATTGGAAGTTTTTGTTCCGTGCATGCCTATCATACCTGTGTATGCAGGATTTTTGCCGTCAAAGGCACCTTTACCCATAAGAGTGTCGCATACAGGAGCATCAATTTTTTCTGCAAATTCCTTTACTTCGCGGTATGCACCTGAGGCAATAGCACCACCGCCAAGGTAAATATATGGCTTCTTGGCATTTTGAATCAATTCAAGTGCTGTATGAATATCTTCCTGAGAATAATGATTCTCTATTACAGGCGGTTCCGGTTTTACAGGTACATATTCACATGTATTGGCTGTGACATCCTTGGTAATATCTACAAGAACCGGTCCTGGTCTTCCAGAACGTGCAATGTTAAATGCCTTTCTTAATGTATCGGCTAACTTTGTTACATCCTTAACAATATAACCATGCTTCGTGATAGGCATTGTTACGCCGGCAATATCAATCTCCTGGAAAGAGTCCTTACCAAGCATTGGTAAGGTTACATTTGCAGTAATTGCTACCATGGGAATGGAATCCATATATGCAGTTGCAATACCAGTGACCAGATTGGTAGCACCGGGGCCGCTTGTTGCAAGACATACACCTACTTTACCGGTTGCTCTTGCATAGCCATCTGCCGCATGAGCAGCACCCTGCTCATGGGAGGTCAGAATGTGATGGATTTCATCACTGTGTTTATATAATTCATCATATACATTTAAGATAGTTCCACCAGGATAGCCGAATACAGTATCGACACCCTGTTCCTTTAAACATTCAATTACAATTTGTGAACCAGTCAGTAACATATCAGCACCATGCCTTTCCTAAGTATTTCGTTCTAGTTATTCTGATTGGGACTCTGAAGGATGGCACCGCGGTTACCGCTTGTTACCATTTCTCTGTATCTTGCAAGATAACCTGTAGTTACCTTAGGCTCTTTAGGCTGCCATTTTGCTTTTCGTGCTGCAAGCTCTTCGTCAGATACACGAACATTTAAAGTCAGAGCAGGAATATTGATTTCGATGATATCGCCCTCTTCTACCAGAGCAATAGGTCCACCAACTGCAGCTTCTGGAGATACATGACCGATAGATGCACCTCTGGACGCTCCTGAGAAACGTCCGTCTGTGATCAGGGCAACGCTGGAGCCAAGTCCCATACCTGCAATAGCAGAAGTAGGATTCAACATTTCACGCATACCAGGACCACCCTTAGGACCTTCATAACGAATGACTACTACATCACCGGCGACAATCTTACCGCCCTTGATGGCAGCAATCGCATCTTCTTCACATTCAAATACACGTGCAGGACCTTCGTGAACCATCATTTCATCTACAACTGCAGAACGTTTTACAACACTGCCGTCTGGAGCCAGATTACCCTTTAATACAGCCAGACCGCCAGTCTTGCTGTAAGGATTATCCAATGGTCTGATTACTTCAGGATTTCTGTTGACAGCATTCTTAATATTCTCTCCTACTGTCTTGCCTGTTACAGTCATACATTCTTCATGGAGAAGACCTAACTCTGACAGCTCATGCATAACAGCATAGACACCACCGGCTTCGTTAAGATCTTCCATGTAAGTAGGACCAGCAGGTGCTAAATGACATAAGTTAGGAGTTTTTTCGCTGATTTCATTTGCAAATGCAATATCAAAATCAAAACCAACTTCATGAGCGATAGCAGGAAGATGAAGCATACTGTTTGTAGAACATCCAAGAGCCATATCTACTGTTAATGCATTCAGGATTGCTTCCTTGGTCATGATATCGCGAGGACGGATATTCTTACGAAGCATTTCCATGACAGCCATTCCAGCATGTTTTGCAAGCTTGATTCTTTCTGAGTATACAGCAGGAATTGTTCCGTTACCCTGAAGTCCCATACCTAATGCTTCTGTCAAACAGTTCATGGAGTTGGCTGTGTACATACCTGAACAGGAACCGCATGTAGGACATACCTTTTCCTCAAATTCACGTACATCTTCTTCTGTCATCTTACCTGCTGCATAGGAGCCAACCGCTTCGAACATGGAAGAAAGGCTTCTCTTCTGACCTTTTACATGTCCGGCAAGCATAGGACCACCGGATACAAATACGGTAGGAACATTAATTCTGGCAGCAGCCATTAATAATCCGGGTACATTCTTATCACAGTTAGGAACCATGACAAGTGCATCGAACTGATGAGCAAGAGCCATACACTCTGTTGAATCAGCAATCAGATCTCTGGTAACCAGAGAGTATTTCATGCCGATATGTCCCATGGCAATACCATCACAGACTGCAATAGCAGGAAATACAACGGGTACGCCGCCTGCTTCTGCAACACCGAGCTTAACGGCATTTACAATCTTATCAAGATTCATATGTCCAGGTACGATTTCGTTATAGGAACTTACGATACCTACCATTGGCTTCTGCATTTCTTCTTCTGTGAAACCAAGAGCGTTAAATAAACTTCTATGGGGTGCCTGCTGCATTCCCTTTTTTACATTATCACTTTTCATGAGTATACCTCCAAATTAACTATATTCTCTCTGCAATCAGATCGCCCATCTTGGCAGTGCCTACCTGAGTAACTGTAGAGCGTTTGCTCTCTTCCTGGGGCATGATATCAATGGTGCGGTAATTTTCTTCCAGTACCTGCTTTACAGCCTTTTCAATTGCATTGGCTTCTTCATCCAGATCAAAGGAATAACGAAGCATCATGGCTGCACTCAGGATTGTGGCAATTGGATTGGCAATGCCTTTGCCTGCAATATCAGGTGCAGATCCGCCACTTGGCTCATAGAGACCGAATTTGGTATCATTGAGGCTGGCTGAGGACAACATACCAATGGAACCTGTTACCATACTTGCTTCATCAGACAAGATATCACCGAACATGTTCTCTGTTAAGATAACGTCGAACTGCTTCGGATCTTTAACCAGCTGCATTGCACAGTTATCTACAAGCATATGCTCCAGAGTAACTTCTGGATAATCCTTGGCAACTTCTTCTACGACTTTTCTCCAGAGTCTTGAAGAATCCAATACGTTTGCCTTGTCTACGCTGGTTACTTTCTTGCGTCTCTTCACGGCGATATCAAAACCTTTAATGGCAATACGACGTATCTCATTCTCTGTATAGGTCAGTGTATCAACGGCAGTCATAACGCCATCTACTTCTTTGGTGCTTCTCTCACCGAAGTAAAGACCGCCTGTCAGCTCACGCATGATCATCATATCAAATCCGCTGCCGATGATGTCATCACGAAGTGGGCATGCTTCCTTTAATTCTTCATAAAGATATGCCGGTCTTAAATTGGCAAATAAATTCAAGGCTTTACGAAGCTTTAATAATCCGGCTTCCGGTCTTAAATGAGGAGGCAGCTTATACCAGGGGGATGTAGAGGTGTTACCACCTATGGAACCCATTAATACTGCATCAGCTGCTTTCGCAGCAGCAATTGCTTCATCAGTCAGTGGCTCGCCATAGGCATCTATGGAAGCACCACCCATTAAAATATCCTGGTAGTTAATAGTATGATTATATTTTAAAGCTACTTTGTCTAATACCTTTTTTGCTTCGGTGACAATTTCAGGACCAATTCCATCACCGGGTATGCATACAATATTCAAATTCATTACATTTCTCCCTTTGCGCTGTTGTCTACGCTGTTATTTCCTTTGTATACAACATGAATGTATGTATATTTATACAAGGACATAAGTTTATCATATTACATTCAATGCAAAATTTCAACCGTATACATAAAAAAGAACTATGCCGATTAGATATGATATGTATAATCTGCTGGAATGTTTGCGTGTATACAATATTATATAAAAAAAGAAGCCGACATAATCGACTCCTTTTTATCAGCATGTACCTGACATGCATTTTGATTTATTCAGCGTCAGGCTTCTCAACCTGCTCGATTGCAGACTTCTTCATTGGAATACGGCAGTTCTTATTGTTACCGAATTCAACAATAACATCTTCATCTGTAATATCAATAACAATGCCATAGAAACCGCTGGTAGTTAATACGCTGTCGCCTACCTCAACGGAATTAATCAGTGCGCTTCTCTTCTTCTGTTCCTTTTTCTGGGGACGATAGAAAAGAAAATAAAAAATACCAATCAGTACAGCAAAATAAATGACCCATACGATTGGGCTTGCCATAGCCTGTCCGGCTGCTTCGGCTTCTGAAGATAATAATAAGTTCATCATGTTTCCTCCTGTAAGTTTATAAAGCATATCATACACAAAAAAGTGCGATACATCAAGTTAATTTTTTATGAAGCGGATCAATCCGGTTCACCGGCTGCCATACTTTCAAGCTTTGACTTCTTATATGCAGCAAATTCACCACGGTCAAGAGAATCACGGATCTCTGTCATCATGGTGTTGTAGAAATACAGATTGTGAAGTACACATAATCTCATTCCAAGCATTTCCTTTGCTTTCAGAAGATGTCTGATATAGGCTCTGGAATATCTGCGGCATGCAGGACAGTTACATCCAACCTCGATAGGACGTGTGTCAAGTTCGTATTTGGCATTGAACAGATTGATCTTGCCATGATTGGTATATAAGTGACCATGTCTGCCGTTACGTGTCGGATATACACAGTCAAAGAAATCAATACCACGTTCTACACCCTCCAGAATATTGGCAGGTGTACCAACACCCATCAGATAAGTAGGTTTATCCTTAGGCAGATAAGGAACTGTTTCCTCCAGGATATAATACATCTCTTCATGAGTCTCACCTACAGCAAGACCACCTACAGCATAACCATCCAGATCCATTTCTGAAATACGTTTTGCATGCTCAATTCGAATATCAGGATAAACAGCACCCTGGTTGATGCCAAATAACATCTGCTGCTTGTTGATCGTATCCTCCAGAGAGTTCAGCCTGTTCATCTCTTTCTTACAGCGCTCTAACCAGCGTGTCGTACGCTCTACAGATGGAAGCACATATTCTCTGCTTGCCTTGCTGGGAGGACATTCGTCAAAAGCCATTGCAATGGTAGAAGCCAGATTAGACTGAATCTGCATACTTTCTTCAGGTCCCATAAATATTTTATGACCATCAATATGGGAGTGGAACGTAACACCTTCTTCTTTGATCTTGCGAAGACCGGCTAAAGAGAATACCTGAAAACCGCCTGAATCTGTTAAGATAGGCTTATTCCAGGACATAAATTTATGAAGTCCACCTAATTTTTTGATCGTTTCATCTCCTGTTCTGACATGAAGATGATATGTGTTAGAAAGTTCTACCTGTGTGCCGATTTCTTCAAGGTCAGCAGTAGAAACAGCACCTTTGATAGCAGCTACAGTACCTACGTTCATAAATACAGGTGTCTGAATTGTTCCATGAACGGTTGTTACTTCTGCACGCTTTGCTCTGCCTTCTTGTTTCAATATTTTATACATGTAATTTATAAATCCTCCAAAAATTCTTCAAGGGTAATGCCCTGACTCATGATTGCTGTGGCAGCTTCCTTACCTACATATCTGAAATGCCATGGCTCATACTGAATACCGGTAATATATTCTTTACCAAGTGGGTAACGGAGTATAAAGCCATATTCACAGCTATGCTTATTCAGCCACTTACCAGCTTGTGTTTCACCAAATTCTATCTCAAGATATGGATAGGTGTCACTTACGATATCCAGAGCCAGTCCAATCTGATGTTCACTTGCGCCCGGAACCGTTACTGTAATAGATGAAATTTTATAGGCTTCCAGATAGGAATACCCTTTGTTCATATAATAATCTATTTTGCGGTTAAATAATACAGTCTGCCTATTATAATCTCTGTAAGGTGAGCAGACCATCAGATTGATTCCATCAGCTTTGGCGGCTTCCATCATTGCCATCAGGTCATCAATGATTCTTGCATCGCATTTCATATTACCAGTAATTTTTCCCGGTGTAAAGGTGTAATTCTCAGGAACTGGATGTTGTTTATTGACCAGAAGAAGTCTCCAGTCATCTGCGGTCAGCTTCTGCTCTACCGTTTCATCAGTGACTGCAGATGTCTGTTCTTTCGCCTCATTGGCTTCCAGAATATCATCCAGTGAGAACTGGTCAACACCATTTTGAACATCAAGTTCTTCATTATTATATCCCTGAAGCACGTCATCATCATCTATAACATCTGCTGCGGAAATATCCAGCACAGTCGGTACATATTCGTAATTAGCCTCTATCTCCTGCATTCTGCTGTAATCCTGTGCTAAATACTCTTCTTCCTGTATATAGGGAAAAGCGAAGCTACTGCTGATTATAAAAAACAAAAAAACAGCTGCGATGCTGGAAAAACGCTTACTGTTGTGAATCAGATACTCTCCAGTATCACCAACAATGGTCACTACAATAAGAGCTATTTGCCAAGGCAGCTTAAAATATTTATGTTTATGAATTTTCCTTCGTAATCGATTGGCTGTTGTTTCCTTCCATGTTTTGTTCATACTACTCATCCCCATTAGAAAACATGCTTTAACTTAGTCACTCCCCAGAGACTGTAAGACGTTAAAAGCTTCTGCACCCATGATATCATAATTAATATCGAATTGCATCTATAATTTGTGAAAATTGTAAAAAAATGTTACTCATCCGGCAGCCTTGCTTGATTTTATAAAATATTTCGATATAATTTTAAGAAAAACCTATTTTCACTGGGTATGAAAGGATTATATATTATGGCAGGTTCTACATTTGGCAATTTATTTCGTATTACAACTTGGGGAGAATCACATGGGGCTGCTATCGGTGTTGTAGTAGATGGCTGTCCTGCCGGACTTACATTGTGCAGCGAAGATATTCAGAAGTATCTGAACAGACGTAAGCCTGGACAGACTCAGTATACAACACAGCGTAAGGAAGCTGACGAGGTGGAAATTCTTTCGGGAATCTTTGAAGGAAAGACAACAGGCACTCCTATTTCCATGATTGTACGTAATACTTCCCAGCGTTCCGGTGATTACAGTGATATTGCATCCTACTATCGACCGGGACATGCAGACTATACCTTTGATGAAAAATATGGATTCCGTGATTATAGAGGTGGCGGACGATCTTCTGCCAGAGAGACTATAGGACGGGTTGCGGCAGGTGCAATTGCTGCAAAGCTTTTAGGTGAACTTGGAATCACGGTTGATGCTTATGTAGAATCTATAGGTCCTGTATCCATATCCATGGATCGATTTAATCTGGAAGAAGCCAGACGTAATCCTACCGGTATGCCAGATGCAGAGGCTTCTGCCCAGGCAGAAGAATATTTACAGAAATGCATTGAGAATCAGGATTCTGCTGGTGGTGTAGTCTCCTGTAAGGTACATGGAATGCCGGCAGGCATTGGTGAACCTGTTTTTGATAAACTGGATGCATGTCTTGGACAGGCAGTTATGTCTATCGGAGCTGTGAAAGCTTTTGCTGTTGGAGATGGATGTGAGGTATCAAAGAAGAATGGTTCTACTAATAATGATGCCTTTTGCAATGTAAATGGACAAATCAGTAAAAAGACAAATCATGCAGGTGGAATTCTTGGAGGAATCAGTGACGGTTCTGATATTATATTGAGAGCATATTTTAAGCCTACTCCTTCTATCTACCAGAAACAGCAGACAGTAAATCAGGCTGGTGAAGAAATCGAGATTCAGATCAAAGGCAGACATGATCCAATCGTAGTCAGCCGTGCTGTGGTTGTTGTAGAGGCTATGACAGCTGTAACGATTCTGGACGAATTATTACGTAATATGACATCCAGACTGGATGGAATCAAGAAATTCTATCATAAATAGATTATATTAAAATGAAAAAATAAAAACTGCGATTTGTTGTATGAAATCGCAGTTTTTTTCATCTTTGTTTTTGCCTTTTATTTCATTTCATGGAAAATGATGCAGTTAGGCTGCTTTACTTTCATTTCTTTTCCATTCATAATAATAACATTTTTATTCAAATCCACAGTAAAGAATGTCATAGTATCTGATTCATGATTCAGGCTTACAAGGTGCTTGTTATCCGGGAATAAGGAAGCATCCTTTGGATATTCCCCGCTGATAGGAAGGCAGAACAGTCTGTTGAGTTCACCACTCTCCGGTTGTATCTCATAAAGAGATACACTGTTTTCACCAGCATTGGAAGCCAGAATATACTTACCGTCAACAGAAATGTTGAGTGCACTTGCAGCAACATCCTGTGCCTGGTATTTATCAGTTGTAGGAATGGTCTGAATATGGTCAAAAAATGGAGTGCCATCTTCTTCATGATAATGGTATACATCAATGCAGTTCTTTAACTCACTTACTACATAGAGGTAACGTCCATCATCGGAGAATTTCAGATGTCTTGGGGCTGACTCCAGATCACATCTGATGATATCGACCTGTTTCAGAGTGCCTTTTTCATGATCCAGCTTGTATACATTGACGTAATCAATACCTAAATCTGCAGCACACAGATATTTATTATCACGTGTCATCTTTACACAGCTGATATGCGGACGGAAACTACGCTCAGCAATGCTGCCAAGACCCTTATGGAAGATCTCTTCTGTAATCTCTCCTACTTTACCAGTCTCAGGATCAAGACGAAGTACTGTGATCTTGCCATCATGATATCCTGCACAGAACAGGAATTTATCTTCATAATCAGTAGACAGATAACATCCTCTCATACCATTGATAGAAGCTTTATTGATCAGTTCCAGATTGCCGTCTTCCAGAATCTTGAATGCTTCTACACCGAAGTCTGTAATAGAATAGAGGAATTTCCCGCTGTGAGAAATTGTAACGTAAGAAGAATTGGTAATTTCAACCTCTGCTTTCTCTTTTAATCGACCATTTGCCATATCGACATCATATATCTTAATACCATGATTATCACCCATTGTATAAGTTGATACATAGGCTACATATTTTGACTTGCTCATCCTATCGTCTCCTTCGTTTGTCAGATTATGTTATTATATTAACATATTAGGTTTAATTTGTTAACACTTTTCTTAGTTGTTCTGTTGTTTTACTATTTCCTCCAGATCGTGGGTGACAAATTGAGGAAGCTGTCCATTTCTTGGCTTGAATGTCATATAACTGTTATAGTATGGATACATATCATTCTCACCCAAATAGATGATGTAATTATTATTCTGCATACCGAAAGCATTATATGAAAGGATATCCTGAATCATAGAATCGGTAATAGCTGCTATCTGTTTAGGGTCTGTATAGGTAACACGAGGATACGAACCATCTTCTAAGGCATCTGCATAATCTGTAACAGTCAGCGCATCAATAGAATCCGGTGATAATTTTTCCCTGCAGTCAAAACCATATTCTTTTAACAACTCAATGGTCCTGACAAAAGAAGGATATACAAGATATCCACTGTCGGAGGGATAATAGGTATTTTGATTGACTGTTACTTCATTACTTACAAACTCCAGGGAAGCAACCGGATATGTGTTCATGATCTCGTCCAGATTCAGATCCATAAATTCTGTCTGGTAAGCCTCAAGAAGAGCTGTCTGCTTCTCTTCATTCAGGGAAATGTTTCCAGTAGTATACTCACCGATACAATTGACGTAATTATAAGAAGTATTCCATCCAGTTGCGAATAATGGCATGGAATTTGCCTTATAATCTATATCATTATAAATAGCTTCCAATAATGCATAGGATTCTTCATCTTTCAGATTAATATAGTATTGTCTGTATACACTTTTTCCATTCTTTAAATGGTATGCAAAAGAAATATTGGTATAGCTTGATTCTTTCTCCAATATATTCTGGTACTCCTGGGTCTCTTCGATTCCTTCATAATATTCGATGTCTGTATAACGAAGACCTGAGGCAGCAGCTTTTCTTGCCAGCTGAATAAGGCTGGGATTATCGCTGATATGCATATGATCCAGCCTGTAATCATCTGCATTTTCATACCCAAATGGTCCCTGAGAACTGACTGACATCAGACCTGATATAGAAACAGAACAGTTCTCAATCTCAGCGTCAGAAGGAACATAGGTGTTATAGCCAAAAGCATCTGTCTTAAATACGATAACGATCAATGCAATGCAGGCTCCGTCAAAAAGGAGCTGTCTGCAGTGGTGAAAGGCACAACGTATATCCATTCGAAACAGAATCTCCATAAAGAGCGCAGAAAGAATAAATCCTAATCCAACACCGAATAAGAACCATCCAAAGGATCTCATGGAAGGTGACAGATTTTCAAAGAATACGCCGGAATACAGAGAAAGCGGGATGCATATACCGGCTTTAATAATTGGCTCGCTTGCTTTAAATACAACTGCTTTGCCTGCAGCTTCTGTCGGACGAACCAGATATAATAAATAGCCGCAGATACTTAAAATTAACACTGCAATTCCAATCAGAACCAGATAGGAAAAATATACAGAATAGTTAAATGGCTCTGTCGTCTGCACAGGAGCAGCATGCTCAAACAGCCGAAGTATCATATGCAATGGTGAAAAGGCAGCAAAATCCGGATTACGACCGGATATATTCGTATAGAAGAAATCCTGAAATAAAATATCCCGCAGTATCTCCAGCAAACGGCTGTAGGTCAATAAAATACCCGCTCCAAGAATTGTAAGAATCAGGTTGCCTGCCAGCATAACAGCCAGGATACAGGTACTATAAACAACCAGAAATACAAGAAGCGAAGTACCGGTATAGCATAGCGCATTACCAAGAGCATGCATGGAGAATGCATTATTTCCAATACCAATTACAAGACAGATTATTACATGAATCAATAATGGAATTATGTAATAAAGAACGCCTGCAACATAATGGGCGCAATATAATAATCCTCTTTTCACAGGAAGACTATGATAAAAATCCAGCTGTGCGCGGTTATGCAGGTAGACATACCCGCTGATGCCACATACGATTGCTGATACAATTGTCATGATCATCATGGGACTTATGCAGTTATTTGCAAAGAAAATGTCTGATAAATAGTAAGATACAGGATATTGGTATGTCTTCTGATACCGGAGAATGTCTTCAGCTTTTAGAAGGAATACTACTTCCAGCATCAAAAAATCAAGAATAAAAATACAAATCGGACACCATATCCTTTTGCGGAAATCCTGTATGAGTAATTTAAAAAATAAGTTTCCTGATGTCATAACCAATCACCTCCGTCTCACTGATAAATATTTCTTCAAGAGATAAAGGCAGAATCTCTGCCAGAATCGGATCGCAGGAGTTTACCTTGTCCATAATATCTTCACTCTTACCTCTGACTGTAAGTAATTGCAGACTGCCTCTTTTCTCAGCTTTTACGATATCAAGGGAATTGAGCGCTGCCTTCTCATCTTCAGAATTGTGGAAGACACATTGTAAAGTATGGATGTTGATCTTCATTTCTTCCAGCTCTTTCTGCATAAGCACACCACCCTGATGAAGAATGCCTACACTGTCGCAGATATCTTCCAGTTCCCTTAAATTGTGAGAGGCAACTATGGGGGTAAAATCTCTGGTAGTCATTTCGCCTGCAAACAGACTTTTCACAGTCTGTCTCATAACCGGGTCAAGACCGTCAAAGGTCTCATCACAAAAGAGGTATTCTGTATTTGCACAGATACCCAAAAGTATGGAAACCTGCTTGCGCATACCCTTGGAAAAGGTGTTGATTTTACGTTTGGCAGGCAATTCAAAACGTTCCAGATATTCACGAAATCGGCTGGAATCGAACAACGGGTAATAATCCCTGTAAAAACGCATCATCTCCAGGGGAGAGGAATTTGGCAGATAATACTGATCATCTGAAATATAAAAAAGCTTCTTTTTTACATCGGGATTCTCATAGACTGGATGTTCATCGATCAGAATGCTTCCCTGATCCGGTTTTAAAATACCACAGACCATACGTATAAAAGTACTTTTACCTGCGCCGTTGGTTCCAATCAGACCAAAAACTTCTCCCTTTTTTATGGTAACACTAATATCTTTCACGGCTTCTATATCACCGAATCTTTTACTGATGTGAGTGGCTGTAATCATATGGTATTGCCTCCCTTTGTACTGTTTTTAACACAGTCCTGTAACATAGTCTCTAATTGCTGAGGGCGAATACCAATGGCTAATGCTTTATCCACGCACTCACCCAGCTCTCTCTTAATCTCTTCTCTTTTGGAGTCTGCCGCTTCACTTGATTCGCTGACAAAGCTCCCCTTCCCTTTCATGGTATAGATATATCCTTCCCTCTCCAATTCCTGATATGCACGTTGAATTGTATTTGGATTGATAGATAATTCCATTGCCAGACTTCTGACAGAGGGCATAGGAGAATCTGGTTCCATTACGCCACATATGATCATTTGCTGAAATTTTTCTACGATTTGTTCATAAATAGGTCTTCTGTCTTTATAATCAATTAGAATCACGCAAGATTCTCCTTTCTTAACTGTATTAATACAATTAATACAGAAAGTATACAGTACAGGCAATGTTATGTCAATAGAGAAAGGGGAGCCTAAAGCTCCCCTGCCTCGTACAGATCGTTTGCGTATCTGACGGAACCCATCGCATCTTTGGAATAGAAATCAGCACCGATCATATCAGCATATTCCTGAGTCAATACTGCTCCACCTACCATAATTTTACAATCACAGTGATTATCATGAAGTAATTTGATGGTTTCTTCCATATAAACTACAGTGGTGGTCATTAAGGCACTTAAACCAACCAGCTTTACATGCTGTTCCTGTACTGTCTGTAAGATCAATTCGGGAGGAACATCTTTTCCAAGATCTATCATTTCAAAGCCATAGTTCTCTAATAATGTCTTTACAATATTTTTGCCGATATCGTGAATGTCGCCCTTGACTGTAGCAATTACAATTTTACCCTTGGTATCATTGTGCCTGCCCTGTTTGGAGAGTACACTCTTGATTGCGTCAAAGGAAGCCTTGGCAGCATCGGCACTCATAAGAAGCTGAGGAAGGAACATTTTCTTTTCTTCAAATCCCTTTCCCACTATATCAAGAGCAGGAATCAGCTTATCATTGATAATTGTAAGGGAATCCGAGCCTTCATTTAAGAGTTTCTCTGTTGCCTGATAGGCGCTTTCGCTCAACCCCTTTACAATGGCGTCTTCCAGAGATAATGCACCGGTATTGCCGCTTTTGGCAGCAGGCGTATCCGTTTTTGCCATTTCGGTACATTTCCGGATGTATTCCATACAGTTATCATCTTCGCCAATCAGTGCATTAAAACTATAGTATGCTGCCATCATGGATTCACTGGAAGGATTCACAATGCCTGCACTTAAACCGTTCTGCATTGCCATGGTAAAGAATGCTGTATTAATGCGCACTCTTTCAGGAAGACCAAAGGAAATATTGGATACACCAAGGACGGTATGTAATCCCATCTCATAACGGAGTCTTCGCAATGTTTCCAGAGTAATCATGGCATTGTCCTGTCCGGTACTGATTGTCAGAACGAGAGCATCCATAACCAGATTTTTCTTAGGAATTCCATAAGAAGCAGCTGTGTCTACTATTTTTCTGGCAACTGCAATTCTGCCTTCTACTGTTTCGGGGATGCCTCCCTCATCCAGACATAAGCATACCACAACAGCACCATATTTTTTAGCAAGAGGAAATACCATTTCCATGGATTCCTTCTTACCATTTACTGAATTGAGCATTGGTTTACCATTATAGCAGCGAAGTGCTCTTTCCATGGCTTCTCCATCGGAGGTATCAATCTGCAAGGGCAAATCAATAATAGCCTGAATACCGGTAATTGCTTCTTCCATCAGGGCGGGTTCGTCTATTTCAGGAAGACCTACGTTGACATCCAGTATCTGTGCACCTTTTTCCTCCTGAGTGAGACCTTCTTTATAAATATATTCCATGTCATGATCACGAAGCGCCTGCTTGAATTTGGATTTGCCGGTAGGGTTAATACGCTCTCCGATGATTAGAGGCTTCCTTGTAAAATATACTGCATGATTATAAGAAGATATTACGGTCAGATTCTTATCAGTAATTGGCTGAATCGGCATATCCTTGCAGGTCTTGACCAGTTCTGCCAAATGATCCGGGGTTGTACCACAACAACCGCCAATCAGGCTGGCACCCTCTTCTACTAATAAACGTGCCTTTTGTGCAAATTCCTCTGGACCTACATTGAACTGGGTCACACCATCAATTACAACAGGAAGACCTGCGTTTGGATTGATGGCAATTGGAATAGAACAACATGCAGTTAATTCAGGAAGAAGCTTTAACATCTGCTCCGGTCCCAGACCACAGTTAAAGCCTATGGCATCTACACTAAGCCCTTCCAGCATGGCGGTAACAGAAGCAACGTCTCCACCTGTCAGAAGCTTGCCATTTTCATCAAAAATCATGGTAACGACTACGGGCAGAGAACTGTTTTCTTTGGCTGCAAGGACTGCTGCCTTGATTTCATAGGAATCGCTTACTGTTTCAATTAGTATCAGATCAGCACCTGCCTGCTCGCCTGCAACGACTACTTCTTTAAAGGCGTTGTAAGCGTCTTCAAAGGCAATTTCTCCAAGAGGCTTTAACAACTTACCAAGGGAGCCGATATCCAGAGCAGAATACATAGGCTGTGCGTTCTCCCCTAATTCTGCCTGAGCTTCGCTGATGGCTTCTTTGGTAATACGGATACCAGCGGATACCAGCTGCTCTACTGTATAGGCAGTTCCTTTGCATTTATAAGTATTTACACCAAAAGTATTAGCTTTTGTAATATTACATCCTGCAAGCAGATATTCCTTGTGAATCTGACGGATAACTTCTGGATGCAGGATATTCCAGGTTTCGGGAATTTCCCCGGTCTGCAGACCTCTTGATTGTAGTACAGTTCCCATTGCTCCATCAAAAAATAATAATTCCTTGCCGATTTGATCACGTATCTTCATCTCTAAACTCACATCCTATATTTTTACATTGTTTACATTTCCCAATATGACAGTCCTCTTTCTGTGGAGTGACTCCGATAAAAGCAGTTACGCTTTTGGTTGGATACATTAAGAGACTGTCTGTCAGAGTAATACCCAGTCGCTTTGTACAATCAATTGCCTGAAAAAAATCTTTCTGCGCAGCCAATGGCAGATCCCCATATCCGGGACTGAAACGGGGACGCAGATAGAAACCATGTCTGGCAGCATCCGATTGTAATTCCTGCTGAAGCATATTACAACAGGCTTCTATTGCTGCTGCTGCACAGGCTTGCAGAACAGAGGCTTTGGCCATATTGATCAGTTCATACTTATGAAGCAGCTTGTCCGCTTCAATGCCAAGAGTAGCCGCCATTAATATAACATAGGGACATCCACGCAGATTCGCAGCCAGTTGATTACTGTAGAAAGGAATCTTCTTTGGAAAATCTGATTCTAATTCTGATAATGCAATCTGTTTGGGATTTGCTTCTATGATCTGACACTGATATGTTTTATAGAGACTTCTGGGGTGGATTACAGCAAGAAGATCTGTAAGCACTTCATCAATCATACTGGTTATCTGATCATCAGGTGTGATTCCCCGATAACCCAGATAGCGGTATATCTCTCTTTGGTTTATCTTATCTTTACTTAGTTTCACACTTATCACACTTCTATTATATTCTTTAGTCAGGTAAAGTAAGTGTAGCATTATGTCACTTTAAAGTCAAGAAAACGTCTGAGATTCAGACGTTTCCATGGCTTCTAATTGTACATGTTTATTCACTTTTGTTTTCACATCCGCAGGTATTCTGCACAGTAAAACTGTTATTAAATGGTCTTGGCTGGATAAAGGAGTTATCATCACAGTCCGGCTCTCTTCGTTTGTTACTCTCAGATTCAAAAGAGGAGCGTCTGTCGCACTTTCTTTCTGAATCCGTCTGACGATTTGTACATCTGTTATTGCAGCCATTATTGTTGTTTTGGCATCCACAGAAAATCAGGTAAAGTAAAATCCAATAACTAAGCATATTATCAACTCCTTTACCCTATAGTATGTAGGAGTCGATAATTGGTTACCAGTCTCTTAGATGGGAATTAATATATCGAAAGGTTGCTTCTTCTCCCTCATCTGCAAGCATATGAAGAAGTAATTCCAGAGTCGTTCTGGTATCTGGATGCATAAAATCGCCTGCTTTGCCTTTGGTATAATACTGTAGAGGCATATCATCTGTGTAATGCCCCTGATTATAGTTTTTGGATGCCGCAACTCTGTCTATGAACATCTCTACAATATAGCGCATGGGCATGGGAACCGGGACAATTCCGTCACCGGCATGAATCCCATAGTCAAGCCAGTATTCATAATGATGTTTGTTACGACCTTTATGATGCAGCCAGGCAGAGGAATAACCAAGAACATCACGTTCTGCATTATTGGGGCTTTGGGTTCCCTGATAGTATTTGACGCCTACCCAGAATTCGCTGGGCATATATTTTGACAGGTCATGAGCAAGTCCCTGTCTGTACAGTCCAACCCGGAAGCATCCTTTCATGACCATATTTTTGTGATGTGTAATTGTTTTAAAATGCTGCCATAGTTTCAAGTTATATTACCTGTCCAGTTTCTTTCTTTTTCTTGATGAACTTTTATTCATTTGTATTTTCTGTCCACACAGTATTTTGACGCTGCGTGGCGATACTTCTATTTCCTTAGTCTTTTCCAGCATTGGCTCTGCGTTTGGCATAGCTGTAAATTGAGGATATTGTGTATCCAGAACAGTATTCCAAGTGTAGTTGCCAGGAAGCGTAGGAAGTGCAAAAGACTTGGCTTCCCAATGCATGTTGTAGGCAATATATATATAATCATTGTCCCATTTATCTTTTTGAACCGGAAGTGGTTCGCAATACATCATGCCGACATGTCTGTCACAACTTTCAGAATGGATTTTCCATGCGTCTTCTCCGTGATAGGAAAGTTCGGGATAACCATTTCCATGAAAATCAGTCATTGCAAGCTCATGATCTGCGTGGAGTACACTATGTTTCTGGCGAAATTGAATCAAAGCTTTTGCATAATCCAGAAAAGGCTCATTTTTTGCTGCATTTCGCCAGTCAAGCCAACTGATGTCATTATCCTGACAATAACAGTTATTATTACCCTTCTGACTGTTACAGAATTCATCGCCTGCAAGAATCATGGGAGTACCCTGAGCCATTAGCAGAAAGCACATGGCATTGCGCATCTGTTTCCTTCTTAAATCAAGAATACTTCTTTTCCTCGTAGCACCTTCTATACCACAATTCCAGCTGTAGTTGTAGTCCGTTCCGTCCTGATTATTTTCGCCATTGGCTTCATTGTGTTTATGCTCATAGGACACAAGATCAGCCAGAGTAAAGCCATTATAATTTGTTATATAATTAACAACTCCGCACTGCATATTATAATTACGCATATGATAGCAGAAGCCATTCAGTACATCATAATCACCCTTTAGGAATCTGCGAAGATCTTTCATGAATTCTTCCCGGCAATACCCCAGATTACGATAATATGGGGGCGTATCATCAGGATATATCTCCTGCAAGGCAAAATCTGTTCCAATCAGCTTGGTGTCTGCAAATAATGGCTCTGTTGCAAGCAAAGTAACAGGGACATGGTTTCCTATCAGATGCAATCCATCAATACGGTATTCCAATACCCAGTGTTTGAGTACTTCTAAAATATAGCCCTGTTTTACCTGATCAGGGAAATAAAACTGAAGAATCACCTCAATGCCGTTTTTGTGAAATTCTCTCACCATTTGCTTGAATTCTGCGCAGGGATCATCTGTGGCTGCGTAAGAACTTTTAGGTGTGAAATAAAAGGCATTTTTAAATCCCCAGTAATTTATCTTAACATCGTCTTTTGTGGAATCAGGATCCAGATTGGCATCAATGTGCTCTACCTGATAAGCTATAGATTGTATATTCTGTGCATATTCACATTCCTCGAATTCATATGCCGGCATTAATTCTACAGCAGTGATTCCAAGCTGTTTTAGATAAGGAAGCTTCTCAATAAGTCCCATAAAAGTGCCTTTATGTTTTACTTTTGAAGAGGAATGTCTGGTAAAACCACGAACATGAAGACAATAAAAGATACTGTCCTGATATGGAATATGTAAAGGAGCTGTTTTCTGCCAGTCAAATTGAGACTGATAGATACCACCTCTTAGTATAGTGTCCGGTGTTTCACTCCCCCATTTTTCATTGCCATATATTCTTTTGGCATAAGTATCTGTCAGAATCTGCTCACCGATATAGTAATTGTATTCACAGCTTTCAGCAGTCAGACCCTCTATTGTCATGCAACAGATATTACCCAGGCGGTGACTGGAATCAAATGGAATCCTTTTCTGGGTCTGAGTCTCTTTATCGTATAATATAATGCCGCAATCGTCCTGAGAATTGTTTACCATCGAGAAATTTATAGCATTGCTTCGGATGGATGATGCACCCAATGGATACGGTTGTCCTTTTTTAATATGTAATTGATTCATTCATATCCTCTCTTTAATGATATGCCAGTCTTTATTGAATGAGAAGAGGCATAATTTGCTGAATTTCATCATGAATAATAAAGTCTGCCCGCTCTTCGGGGAGATACTTTTCCTGTGAAAATAATATTTTGGTCTGATGACGCCGCTCTATATCAGAACTGTTAGACTGAAGACGGTCTCCGAAGATATTCTGTCCAAGGATCATGACAACATCAGCCTGATCACAGGCTTCCAGTGCAAGGGTAAGCATACTGTTATTGATGCGCTCCCCTATCAGTCTGATATCAGGTCTGATACTGCCGTTGCACACAGAACATTGTGGAATTCCCTGACTTTGCAAAATATAGGAGGCATCGTATGTCTTATGACATTTTGTACAATGATAATGCTGAATATTTCCATTGAGTTCGATGACTCTTGTAAAATGATATGGTTCAGGAATTGGATGGTAATTCTGGTTGATAACCGTATGCAGCTTGCCCTGCTGCTGCAATTTATACAGAGCCTCATAGCCTGCAGTTGCTCCGATTTTCATTCCCAGCATTTCCTTTTTATAGAATTTATAAAATCGTTCTTTTTTTGCACAATAGAAAGAACCACTCAGTAATTCTTCCGGGCAGGCACCATATTCTTCTTCCATACGATAGGATTCTTCATTGGAATCAAAATTCCTGCCGCCGCTCTCTACCAGCATCTCAATACCAAGAATTGCAACGATGTGGTTTGAATCTTTTATGCATCTTTGTAGATTTTCTATTGTTTTCATTGGTGTTTGCAATTGCATTCGCATCCCTCTCTCACAATGCCTCTTTTGTTTATATGATACTCGTTTTGGGATATGTGTGTCAAGCACCGTTAAATACGATATTCTTTTTGTCCTTTTACTGAAAAAGCTTGCCTTATTCCACTACATTCGTTAGAATATATTATGGGAAATTTGTCTACGCATGTTTTTGTAGCGTGAGATATGTGCTTTAGATTCAAGAAGGCACAATAATTAGTATATAAAATAAATAATACGATGAAAGGTAAAGGATTTGACTTATGGCAAACAACAAGACAAACGGATATGATGACGAAGAAATGACTGTAGAGCTGGAGCTTGACGATGGACAGACAGTCAATTGTGCGATCATTACTATCCTTACAGTAAAAGAACAGGATTATATTGTACTTCTTCCTTTGGATGAGAACGGTAATAATGATGATGGAGAAGTATGGTTCTACCGCTATGCAGAAGATGAAAATGATCCTAATGCAGAACCTGAGCTGGGCTATATTGATAATGATGATGAGTATGATATGGTAGCAGATGCTTTCGATGAATATCTGGACAATGCAGAATTCGATGAGATTGTAAAAGACGAAGAATAAGGAAAACAAAAGAATGGACGAAAATGAAAAAACATTACTGTTGGACAGAACTTATGAGTGTCCGATATGTGATCACAAAATCAAAGCGAAATCTGTAAAGACAAGTGTAGCCAAATTTGTTGAGACCAAAGCAGATTTGCGCCCGATATACAGCAATATTAATGTTACGAAGTATGATACCGTATGTTGTAATTATTGCGGATATGCTGCATTGACTAAGGATTTCATGAATACAACCCAGGTTCAGAGGAAGCTTCTCAGGGAGAAAATACAGGCTAATTACAAATCGCATGAAGAGGTCGTCTGTGATGCATACTCTACTGAAACTGCAATCAGTCGTTTGAAAATGGCACTGCTCTGTACTGTTACCAAGGCAGGAAAAGAAAGTGAAATTGGCAATATCTGTTTAAAGATTGACTGGCTTTATCAGGATCTGGCAGACGAACTGGATGAAAACAGTTCTGATTATGAGAGCAAAAAGGAGAATTATCTGGCAGAGGCACATAATTTTGCAATGAATGCTTATGAGCATCTGAGTAAGGCGCGTATGGAAGAATCATTTCCTATAGCAGGTATGAACGAGACTACACTGGATTATCTGCTCTCCTATCTTGGCTATGTGAAAGGTGAATACCAGACAGCCATGCAGTATCTGTCTGGCGTTGTATCCACCAGAGGTATCAGCCCAAGATTAAAGGACAAATGTCTGGAATTGAAGGAATTACTTAATCAGAAGCTGCATGCTTCTGCAGATCAGTAAGAAAACGGGATGGGAGGAAATTACCTCCTGTCTTTTCTTTTATATAAAAAAGAAACAGATTCTCTTTTGCTCTTGTCATGGCAACATAGAACATTCTACGCTCCTCTTCTATTTCTTCCTGTGAAATGGCTTTTTTATGAGGAGTAATCCCTTCGTTGATGTCAGGTAAGATTACAGTATTCCATTCCAGTCCCTTGGAGGCGTGCATGGTTACAAGCTGAACGGCATCTTCTTCCTTACCGGTACTGGATTCTTGTATCAGCTCATCATAATGCTCTGCATGATACAGCCATTCTTTTAATGTATCAAAGGCAGCAGCTCTTTCCTGTAATTCCTCCAGCTCCTGAATTGACAAAGATTGCTTCAGACAATAATCTTCATACCCTATGCCATGCCGAATATAGTTTATTGCTGCATAAGGATCCAGTTTCTTTAAAAAGTGCAACTGGTCGTATAAGTGTAATATATTATGTATTACATATTCTTTATCATGATTATTCTTTATCAGTTCCTGCATGGAAAAGGATTGTACAGGTACTCTTTCTCTTTGAATATATCTTGATGGCCGATTCATAATCCGATAAAAGGAAGCAACATCTTCTTCATAAAGAGCATATCGGATATAAGCCATTATATCTCTGGCAGTAGGGCTTTGATATATATTGACAGGCTTCTCCTGCATATGAAAGGGAATATTTTCATGTAACAATCTATCCGCAGCCATGCATGCGTTGGTGTTGGTACGATAAATCAGGGCAAGATCACTGTAATGTGCCTGTTCCCGCTTCATGTACTGTTGAATCAACAGAATAATATTCTGCATTTCTTCTTCCTTTGAGGCACAGGAATGTATCTTGAAAATGCCGGGCTGCTTTTCATTGGCACAGACATTTTTAATAAAACGGTTCTGGTTGTGACTGATCAGGTTTGCAGCATGTTTTACAATGTCTGATTTACTTCTGTAATTGATATCTAATATAACCTGTCTGCACTCCGGGTAATACCTGGCAAAGTCCAGCATCAGTTGTGGCCTGGAACCACGAAAACCATAGATTGACTGATCATCATCTCCTACTATGAACAGATTATGGTGGGTATCAGCCAATAATCGGATCACTTCGTATTGTGAAGGAGAAATATCCTGAAATTCATCAATTAAAATATAGGAATATCTCTTCTGCCATAAATGTAATACAGATGGCTTTGCTTTTAACAATTCTAAACATAAAATTACCATATCATCAAAATCCAGTTTATTGTTATGGGCTGCGATATGAGAATATTGTTCATATATAAAGGCAAATAATGCGCTGGTGCATACGGTACTCTCATAATCTGAGGCGGCAAGTCCCAGATTCTTCACTTTGCTGATCTCAGAAATTAATCTTTGCATCATATCCTGATTCACTTCACCATTCTTATCTATAGAATTCAGAAGCATGCACGGTTCATTTTTCAGATCTTCTGGAATATGGTGCAGAATGTTTTTCATCATTTTTCTTTTATCAGATTCTTTGAGAATACTGGATGCATTGAAATGATAGGTCTGTTTTAGAATTTGATAGAAAAAAGCATGAAATGTACCAAAAGTAACCGGCATAAAGGATTCTGAGGTCAGTTTAAGAAAGCGCTCCTGCATTTGTGTTGCAGCAGCCTTTGTAAATGTAATGACCAGAATCTGTTCAGGCGGTACGTGATGGTATTCAATTAAATACTGGATTCTTCTTGTGATAACGAAAGTTTTACCGGAGCCGGGTCCTGCCAGAACCAGCATAGGACCCGTTCCGTGTGTGATTGCTTCAGACTGGGAGGCACTGCACTGTGTCAGATCAAGCATTCTGTAACAGTTCAATACCCTTCTTGATTCGTTTAATGGATTCTTCCTTGCCTAAGATCTCCATAATCTCTGTAGCGCCAGCAGGAGTCATCTGCATACCTGAGGTTGCAGTTCTGATTGGCCACATAACATAACCATTCTTAACGCCCTTGCTCTCTACATAGCCTAACAGCATCTGATATAATGCATCATTGCTGTAATCTTCCTGCTTCTCAAGCAGAGGAAGTACTTCCTGCAATACTTCAAGAGAAGTTTCTGCAGTAGTCTTCATCTTCTTATGTGTATACATCGCAATGTCATATTCTGGTAATTCATTAAAGAAGCTGATTAATGGTACAATATCAGGGAATACTTCCATTCTTGTCTTAACCATCTGTGCGATCTTCTTCATATCAAAAGGATACTCTCTTGTCAGAGCCTGATGTAAATATGGAAGAGCCTTCTCATAGAATTTGTCAAAGTCCATAGCCTTGATATACTCGCCGTTCATCCACTTTAACTTGCCCATATCAAATACAGAAGGAGACTTGTTGATTCTTCTGTAATCAAATTCCTTGATCAGTTCATCCAGAGAGAAAATTTCTCTGTTATCTTCAGGACTCCAGCCAAGTAAGGCAATGAAATTCACAACTGCTTCTGGTAAGAAGCCCTGCTCAATGATATCTTCAAAGGAAGAATGTCCACTTCTCTTACTCAGTTTCTTGTGTTCTTCGTCTGTGATCAGAGGCAGATGGATATAGGTAGGAATCTCCCAGCCAAATGCTTCATAGAGTCTGTTGTATTTTGGAGTAGAGGAAAGATACTCATTACCACGTACAACATGTGTGATCTCCATTAAATGATCATCTACTACATTGGCAAAGTTATAGGTTGGGTATCCATCGGATTTAATCAGGATCATATCATCCAGTTCGGAGTTATCAACGGTGATATCTCCATATAATTCATCATGGAAAGTAGTGGTTCCTGTTGTAGGATTATTCTGTCTGATAACATATGGTTTACCACTCTTGAGGTTCTCTTCTACTTCTTCCTTGGATAAGTGGAGGCAGTGCTTGTCATAGATGCTGATCTCCTTACCCTCTACTACTTCTGTCTTGAGAGTGGCCAAACGTTCCTTATCGCAGAAGCAGTAATATGCCTCACCCTTGTCAATAAGTTCCTTGGCGTATTTCATGTAGATACCAGCCTGTACACGTTCACTCTGTACATAGGGGCCATAACCCTTGTCCTTGTCAGGACCTTCATCATAGGTAAGTCCTGTTTCTTTCAGGGTATTATAAATGATTTCAGTAGCGCCTTCTACATAACGTTCTCTGTCTGTATCCTCAATACGGAAAATAAAATCTCCGTTATCATGTTTTGCAATTAAAAATTCATACAATGCTGATCTTAAATTACCTACGTGCATTCTGCCGGTAGGACTTGGCGCAAATCTGCATCTTACTTTCTTACTCATGTTTATCCTCATTTCTGCTTGTTTATTTATATTTGCCTTACAGCAAAAGAACCTAAATCATTATATCGCTTTTGATATGAATATTCCAGTCCTTTTATGTCTTTTTTAAGTTTATATGAAATATTTAAAAGTCAGCACTTCGATAATACTGCTTGCAAGTCAAATTATAACATGTTACTCTTCTTTTATATATCTCATGATAACAGGTGATCCTATGATAAATAAAAAGAAAAATACAAAAAAAGATGACACTTCCAACAGTACAGTTATAAAAGTAATGCTGCTTGGATTCCTGGGTGGAAATATGATATATGCGGTCATTGCCTTTCTGACCGGGGATATGCAGTATATTCCTGAGGTCTTGCTAAAAACAGGCACCTGCCTGATTATTCATATCATACTGTTATTGGGTGTAACTGCTCTGGAAATCTTTGAGAACAGGAATTGGAGGATTAAGAATCGTGTTGGAACCGATCTTGGCAGTGAATATAAAACGCTCAAATGCAGTGCCTTTTACTATATGATTTATATTTGTACATTTCTGTTTACTCTGATGCTTATTGCATTTTTATACTTATGGTATCGTGATGAGAGAGAAACTCTCATTGAAAGTTATCAGAATGGAGGCCTGACAACGGGTATTGTTTATATGATATTTATGTATCTTGTCTCCATTTATTGCTTTTTCAGATATACCTGTCAAAAAGTATTCTATACAGAACACTTTATCTACCATGTGAGCTTCTTTAAAAAAGAAACCGTTACATGGTCACAGATTCAAACAATAAAATACTGCTATAAGAAAAAGAAACAAAAATTTGTTTTTACAACATACGATCATAAAACGATCACTTTACGTTCAGATATATTATATGATGGGTGGGCTGATTTTGAAGAATATGTACTTGATATGGCAGATATTTATGAAATAGCGATAAATTAATAAAACGTATGTCTGTAGAATCCACAGGCATACGTTTTATATTTCTGAAATAACTGTTTAATGAAATTCTTCAATATCCTTATCAGGGAGCTTCTTTTCAGCAGTATTTTTAAAGGTCTGTAACTCTTTGGCGGCTTTCATAATAGGAATATTCGTACCTGCCCCTGCTACACAGCCTCCGGGACACGCCATACCTTCTATCAGGCAGCCGGTCTTCTTACCTGCTTTAGCAAGCATCAGTATCTTCTTACATTCTGCAAGACTTTCTGCATGTTCAATATGAATCTCAGTATCAGGATAGTATTCCTTGATACAACCTTCAATTGCAGAAGCTACACCGCCTGCAACACCATATCCACGACCTGCTGCTGTTGCATCAGCCATGGTATCCATAGCCTGAATCTCATCTAACAGAATGCCTTTTGCTTCAAACATTCCTGTCAACTCTTCAAAGGTGATAACGAAATCCACATCTGAACGGACAGATCTTCTGCTGGCTTCCAGTTTCTTGCTGGCACATGGCCCGATAAAGACTACGCTGGCGTCCGGATGTTCTTTCTTAATGACTCTTGCAGTCGCTACCATAGGGGTCAGCTCATTACTAATCTTGTCGATTGTCTCCGGGAAGAACTTCTTGGCAAGCATTGACCAGGATGGACAACAGGATGTCAGAAGGAATGGCAGTTCTCCTGTTGCTACAGAATGAACATAATGCTCTGCTTCTGCCATTGCACCCATATCTGCACCAATGGCTGTTTCATATACATCATAGAAGCCCAGTTCTTTCAGGGCTGTTTTGATCATATCCGGTGTTACTTTATCTCCAAACTGTCCTACGAAGGAAGGCGCTACCTGTGCAATGATTTTCCTGCCTGACTGCATGGCACGTATTAACTGGAATATCTGGGATTTATCAGCAATGGCACCAAAAGGACAGCTTACCATACACTGACCGCAGGATACACATTTTTCACTGTCAATAATTGCTCTGCCATGTGAATCAGAATGAATGGCGTTCACTCCACAGTGAGCCAGACAGGGTCTTTGCTGATGGGAAATGGCATCATAAGGACATACGGTTTTGCATTTACCACACTTGACACATTTGGTCTGGTCGATGACAGAATGACCATTCTGCATGGTAATCGCACCACGGGGACATACCTCATTACAGGGATGCGCCAGACAGCCCATACATTTATCCGTTACTTCGTATCGGTTCTCCGGGCATGCGTTACACGCAGAAGAAATAACCTGCATAAGGGGCGGCTCATAATATTTCTCATCAATATTACTCTCTTCTACACCCTGACTGACAGGGATTGGTTCATCTTCTGGACGAAGTGACATTCCCATTGCCAGTCTGGTACGTTCTCTGATGATTTCACGCTCTCTATATATATTATCCCAATACGGTGAATTATCCGCATCTACAAGCTTATATGGCAATGCTTCCATATCTTCTGCCAGATTCTTGGAATTATATGCCATATTGGCGACTTCTCTGAATATTGCACGTCTGATTTTTCTGACTTGTGTGTCTATGCCTCTCATAATACCATGCCTTTCTGCAAAACAAGTTTCATTTCTTTACGCACATGTATTTTGACATATTTTTAACAAAAAATCAACCGTTTTATGAGTTATGTTAAAGATTTAGCATTTTTCATAAATTCCCTGAATATAATGCAGAGCTTCTACTGCATTTTCAGGCTTGGTATCTTCAAGAGTTGCATGCATATATGGCTTTTCCTTCTTCATATAAGGCATAATTCTGTCCCAATGGCACTGACCAAAGCCAACAGGAACGGAAATAAGCCTGCCATCCTGAATAACGAAATCCTTCACATGAAGAACTGCCACATCCTTACCAAGAAGCTCAATTGCCTGGTCAAAAATTTCATCCTGTTTCTCGTAGTTATAGCTCTCTAGCAGGTTGACAGGATCTAAGATAATACGAAGATTCGGGGAATTGATCTCATCCAGAACCTTTCTTGCACGAAGCGGGTTACATACAATATGTCTGACAACAGGCTCGATAGCAACCAGTACGCCCATCTTCTCCGCATATTCAACAACCGGGCGTAAACCATCAATAAAACGCTCCAATGCCCAGTCAGACCAGCAGGCTTCTTCAAATTTATACTCTGTATTTGGTGCTCCTGTCTCTGTTCCGACTACACCAACACCCATATGTGCTGCGAAGCGAATGTTGGCAAGATATTTGTCCTGAGTGGTGCGAAGCTGCTTCTCATCAGGATTTGCAAGATTCAGATAGCAGCCCAATACTGCACAGTCTAATTCGTTTTTTTCAAATAATCTCTTTAAATACATGGCATAACCCGGTGTCAGCGCTTCATTGGCTACAGAATTGCTCTTTATTACCTTAGAAAGAGCAACGTGTGCGCAGGTAAAGCCCTGCTCCTTAATAATAGGCAGACGCTCTTCAATAGGAACGTCTACTGCATCGTGTAATCTGATTCCAAACTGTAACATAGAAATATCCTCCTTTATCTGATTCTAAAAGTGTCTATATATTCTTTTAAATGTGTATCGTGCCAGCAGTGTCCACCTTCTTCGATGTCGTGGATAATCCGGTCTTCTGCGTCATAAAGCCGATAGGCAGCCCTGATAATGTCCATCTGTTCGTATACATTATCCAAGCCTCTGTGTCCATTAAGATGATCAGTTCTGCACGACTGCACCATGAGATTACGAGGTGCAATCAGAGAAGCAATATCTCCCATATCAAAATGTTCCCATAAATGCGGCACATAGTTACAACTGCAATTCCCATTTAATATGAGAAGAGAATCTTTGAAGCCATACAGATAACCACTGATGAATACGTTATGGACCCGCTCATCCAGTGCGGAGAAATACAGAGTCTGCATACCGCCGCCGGAAAAGCCAAGGCAGGATACCTGGGAAGTATCCCACTCGGTACGGCTCAATACATAGTCCATGATCTTCATCAGATCCCAGACACACATCCCTATGACCGTCTCGCCCAGAGGTTCTGCCATATGAGCCAGATGGAAGCAGGAGGAAGTCAGAAATGATTTCTCATCATTATGCTGTAAGGCTTCATCTCTTCTCTCACCGAAGCCCCTGCAATCCGGGCATACGGCAACGAAGCCAAGTCTTGCAAGCTGTATACCATAATCATAATTATATTTAAGAATGGCATCTGCAACCGCAGGAATTTCGCGCACTCCCGCAACAGAGAACTTACCGGCGCCCTGATGACCTGGAGGTGTGATAAATACCTTAGGTCTGTCTATATTTTCTGGAATCAGAATGTACATTGGAACCCATACATCCTCTTCCGTCTGAATCAGGACTTTTTCTCTTTTGATACCAGGTTCAGCTATTACTGTTTCTACCAGTCGTGGCATAAGCGGCACATGATCCATTTTATCAAGACCCAGCAGATCTGCTAATGTCTTTCGGGAAGCCTGCGCCCATTTCTCCCACTCTTCCCTGGTCTTTCCTTTAAAGAAATCTTTCCGTGCAAAGCGGTCAAACTTTGACTTCATATTGGGAAGACTTCCATAATACTGACTAATTGTAATTGTTCTGTTTTCTTCCATGTTTTGTAACCCCGTTTGTTTAAAACCCTAATACTTTATCCTGTGTGTATTCTGCGGCTTCCTTATCTGTTAAAAATGTAACAAAAGGTGCTCTCTCTGAAGGCGTAGCACCTTCACCGTAATTGTTATATTCGGCAAAGTATAAAGTATCCCACGCATCCTTCTTATTCCAGTCATGCCAACCCTCTGGTCTGATGTGACCATCAATTTCAGAGTTCAGGATAACAACCTTTGCATAATTTCTCCAGGGACGACCTAGATATGCACTGTTCTTTGGACAATCACTGGTGAAATGGCAATGATTGAATACATAGCCGTACTTCTGCCCTTCATAGGTAGAAGCTGCAGTTACATAGCCGTTTACTTCCGCATTGCGGTTGCGCATGAATAACTCACAGCTTTCAAAATAAGCTGTGGCACTGCCAAAAATAAAGTCTATGTTTCCACTGATATAGCAGTTCTTGTATAGATGTCTGCCATGTTTCCTGGGAGCAAATTCCTTAGGACCACGAAAGCCTCCCGGCTGCATCTCCTTTTTCGGAAGTGGCGCTGTAAAGAGAGTGTCCTGATATCCCTCGAAACGGCAGTTCTCGAATACGAGATGATCTCCATCCGCATAGACAGCGAGTGCCTGACCTGCGATATCGCCCTGACCGGCTTCATTACAGAAAGTCAGATTATCAGCATAAAAATGATCGGCATCAATGAAAAAAGAAGGAGTTCTGAAAGTACCGCGCTTCTCTCCATCCGCAAGAACTTCAAAGGCACCATCAGAGTAGGTGATTCTGGTTGTGGAAGCATCTTCACCAATCATGGAAATATTATCCTGATGAACAACCAGACGTTCCCTGTATGTTCCGGGGGCGATATGGATGATGACTTCCTGATCTGCATAACGTGTTGCAGCCTCAAGAGCATCTGCTATCTCCCTGAATTCCCTGTCTCCCTGCGCTGAAACATATAATTCCTGAATATTCACTTTGCCACCTGTCCTTTCTATGCTTCCAGACGGCACATTTCTGCATAAGCAAGCAGGAATGGAGCAGTTCCTTTGGCATCATCCTTTACAACAGGTTCGGACATATAATACTCATAAGTACCATCTCTTCTTGGATTGCTGTCAGGTCCTAAACCTGCGACCAGGCAGATGCCGCCAAGACTCATTTCGCCCTCTACTGTGGAAAGGTAAGTATCACAGATTCCCTTGAATGCCTTTTGACCATATGTACTGTATTCAGCCGGTAAGAAGCCAAGACGAGCGCCTTTCATCAGACAATATGCCATGATAGAGCTGCCGCTTGTCTCCAGGTAATTCTTCTCTCTGCCCGGGAAGTTAGGCACCTGATACCACATGCCCTCCGGTGACTGGAATTTCAACATGGAATCAATCAGATCACGATACATCTGCTGTAAATGGTCATAATCAAGATAATCCTTATCTGCAAGCACCAGAGTATCCAGAAGTGCCATGGAGAACCAGCCAAGAGAACGAAGCCAGAAGTTTCTGGAAAGTCCTGTCTCTTTATCAGCCCAGAACATCTTCCTCTCGGAATCATAGGCATGGTAATATAAGCCTGTTTCCTTGTCCTTCATATTATTCTCTACTTCAAAGAACTGATGGAAAATATCTTCATAATTCTTCTTATCATTAAAACGGTTCTCATATTCGATATAAAAAGGCTGTGCCATATACAGACCATCCAGCCAGACCTGATTCGGATAAATCATCTTGTGCCAGAAGTTGCCTTCCTTTGTACGTGGCATTTCCAGAATCTGCTGATAGATCCTGGAGGCAGCCTTGGCATACTTCTCCTTGCCTGTCAGATCATATAGGGTGAACAGGTTCTTACCTTCATTGATATTGTCGAGATTAAGCTCTTCCTTATGGTAGCCGTTGATCGTGCCGTCTTCCTGTACACGATAGCTGATATATTCCTCTGCAAACTTGAAATATTTCTCGTTCCTGCCTACTTTGTACAATTCCAGTAAAGACATGATCATGCAGCCATCAATATAATCCCAGGATGCCTTCTTACCTGCACGAATCTTCTCAATGTTCCATACAGGCTCTTCCAGGGTACTTCTATCAATCAATTCATTTACATATTTTTCCACAATTTCTATTGCCATTTCCGTTCTCCTTCTGATATCTTGCGTAAGCGCTTTCATATCTGAATTATAGCAGAATACCGGCATGCAAACAAGGTAATTTTTGACGTTATTATCTGTTACAAGAATTGTCACTTTATTCTTTTGTATTGGCTGGAAATGGCATTCATGCTTTGATAGAATGAACATGTACTCTCGGAATGCTTCACTTAGAAGACTCTGAGGGTACATTAAATTTCAAATGGAGGAATTTATATGATACCGGAACTGGAAAAGGCACTGAATACGTGCAATATAGATGAATTAGCAGCAATTCTTGCACATGATCCGTCTTTGATCAATGCGCTTAATGATAAAGGAGTGCCCTATGCCTTTGTAGGCGCTATGCAGGGGAATCTGGCGTTGACCAGATATATCGTGGAATATACAATGGCAAGCATGAACACCAGAGATGCCGATTATAAGGGAATCCTGCACTACGCAGTGATGTCAGGCAAGGCAGATACGATTCCCTATCTGGTCGAGCGGGTCGGCATGTCAACCTTCGACGGTGACAGGAATCTCATAACCCCATATGATCTGGCACATCAGAACCGGTATAAAGAAATCGAAGAATACTTCAGCTCTCACTATCAGGTCAGATATGAGGATACTTACCACAATCCCATCCGTACAGGTATGTACCCTGATCCATCCGTTATCCGTGTAGGTGAGGACTATTATATGGCTAACTCCACGTTTATCTTTTTCCCCTGTATTCCTATCTCTCACTCCAGAGATCTGCTCCACTGGGATATCATAGGTCATGCAATCACCAACCCTGAGTGGGCGCATGTGGATGAGCTGGAGGGCGGCAGAGGTTACTGGGCACCGGATATTTCCTATCATAATGGCAGATTCTACGTTACTGCAACATATCGTATGAACGATACAGACGGTCCACGAAGACGACAGATTGTGGTGTCCAGCGATAGACCGGAAGGACCTTATAGTGAGCCTTTTTATATTGAGGAAGATGGTATTGATCCGTCACTGTTTCATGATGATGACGGACGCTCCTATATGCTGCTGAACCGTGGTGCCAGAATCCTGGAGCTGGATCTTGAAAAAGGAAGACAGCTTACGCCTGCGGTCTTACTTTTCTACGGAGATCAGAAACGTGCGCCAGAAGGTCCACACTTATTAAAAAAAGATGGATGGTATTATCTGTTTGAGGCTGAAGGCGGCACTGGAGAAGGACACAGAATTACTGTTTCACGTTCCAGAACACTGATGGGAATCTATGAACCCTGTCCTTATAATCCCATTATGCGCCAATGGCTCCCCGATGCGCCGATCCAGCGCTGTGGTCACGGTAAGCCTGTCATGACACAGCATGGCGACTGGTATATGGTATATCTGTGCGGAAGAATGATTGACCAGAAATACAGTATGTTAGGACGTGAAACAGCACTTGATCCTATTACCTGGACAACGGATGGATGGCCTATTGTCAATCATTTACAAGGTCCAGGCTGCCAGCAAAAGAAGCCGCTGCCGGAAATTCCTTATTATTCTAAAGATAAAGATACCGGATTTGGAACTAATACTTTATCCTGTGATTTTATGACACCAAGAACTCCGACCGTGCATGGCATACAGGTACAGAATGGCATCTTAACATTAGAAGGAAGCCATGCAGACCTGAACTCTACTGATGCAAAGAATGTGTTGGTTCGCAGACAGGAAGATTTTGCTTTCACGGCAAAGGTTGTCATGGACTGCTCTGCCCTGCAGGATGGTCAGGATGCGGGAATGACCTGCTATTATGATGAGAATACCTATCTCAAATATGGAGTCTATTGTATACACTCAAGGTACTTCTTACAGGTATTTGAGAAAATAAATATGGATGAGCATGTTGCTTTTTCAAAAGATATTACAGATGCGATAATGACACAAATGTCAGAAATTGAATTACAGATTACAACAGACTATTTAAAGAGAACTTTCTGTTACTGTTGTGGTAAACAGGAAACAGAACCCCTGGGAACACTTGAAAATGTCTACTATCTATGTGATGAAGGCATACGTAAGGGTAAGCGATTTACGGGTGCCATGATAGGCGTATATGCCTATGCCGCAGAAGAATGCTTAAAAGTGAATTTCAGGGATTTTCAATATATAAGTAAATAAATATATATTGGGTCATACAAAAACAGGCGCGGATAACTATAATCCTGCGCCTGTTTGTATTTATACCGGTTATTTATTTCTCTAAATGATCGATTCCATCAGCAATGATTGCTTCACCCTTCTGACCGGATACTGTTACATTTCTGCAAATGAATGTTTCAATGTTCTTTGCAAAGATTCCTGTATTAGTCTGTGGTTCCGCACCATCCATCATGGCAGGTACGCCTGCTGTTGGATTCTCTGTAAAGGAGAAGGATGCATTCTCAAATACAACTTCGTGAATCTTCTGCTCTGGCAGACCATACATGTAAGAAGCTGCTGCGTGGCAGTTCGTTGCCTGTAAGTTTTTGAACAGGAAATCACCAAGGTAAGGTGTTCTCTCATCTACAGGATGATATTCCTTGGACTGTACATAATCAGAATGTCCATCTGCGTCACAGAAATAGAAGGAATTGAGAACAACCGGAGTCATAACATGATCCATGATGATATTCTCGAATTTGATACCTGTTACAATGGCATCTTTACCGCGTCCACGTCTGGTCTTGATACGAAGACCTCTGTCAGTGTGCAGGAAAAGACACTCTTCTACGTTCATATCCTTAACGCCGCCAGCCATTTCACTGCCGATTGTGATGGAACCATGGCCGTCTCTCATGCAGCACTGTCTGATTGTAATCTTCTCAGATGGTGTCTTGTACTTGGCACCCATGTAAATCTTACCGGATTTAACAGCGATACAGTCATCACCTACAGAGAAATATACACCAATGATATCAACGTTCTTACAGGATTCAGGATCAAGACCGTCTGTGTTTGGTGAATCCTTAGGGCCCAATACAGAGATACCGATGAACTTCAGATCTTCTGAGAAGAAAGGATGAATGTTCCAGGAAGGGCTGTTCTGTACGGTAATTCCATGGAGAACAACATTTTTACAATGATTCAGGAAGATCATACGAGGACGCCATGCAATTCTTCTGACCTTGGGATTGTTCCACCAGTTCTCTCTGCTGGCATTACCGTCAATCGTTCCCTGACCTGTGATGACTACGTTCTCTACATTGATACCTGTAATGATTGCTGCAAACATGTCATTAGGATCACCTTCCCAAGTACCAAGCAGGTATTCCTTCTCAGGATCCTGACATTCAATTCTGCCCGGAAGAATAGGGAAGCGCTCTCTGTCTGTATAAGCAGATAATACAGAATCCTTAGCCAGTTCGATAACCAGATCACTCTTTAAAAATAATGGATAAATCTTGTATACACCAGCAGGTACATATACTCTGCCGCCCTCAGGGCAAGCATTGATTGCGCACTGGATTGCTGCAGTATCATTTGTCTCTCCATCACCCTTGGCACCAAAATCCTTAACATTGAGTACCACGTATTCATTTTCTGTTGTAACAGAGAATACACTGGTCATTTCATCACCACATTTAATCTGTACATCATATGTGGTCGCAGGAGCCAGACCAAAAACAGTTGCAACATTACGGTTGCTCTTCTCAGCCAGTTCTCCATTTACATATATTTCATGCTCTGTTTCAGAAGAAAAATGTCCATTCTCCTTTAATTCTACTACAAAGCTGGTCGATGTCTTATAAATTACTTCGTACTTCATGAAATCCTCCATCCTGCCGCTCATGGGCTTACGTTTGTTATGCCTTTCTAGCATCTGCGAATTTGTGCAAAGCACAAATTTGCCATATGCAAAAACTACAATATATGGTTTTTGCATATTAATAACTGTACCACACTTAATCTAAAAAGGCTACTGAAAAATGTAAGCGTTTACAGTATTTTTTACATTACAGTAAATTTGTCTTCCGGTATTGGCTTGGGGATACATGTTTGATTTTGTGAAAGGCATCTCCGAAGTAATTACTGTCCATATATCCACAGTCGGAGGCTATCTGTGTGATGCTTTTATCGGTTGACAAAAGCAGGTCACAGGCATGGCGAATCCTGACCGCATTCAGATATTCCTTGAAGCCAAAACCTGTCACTGTCTTGAATCTTCTGGAGAAATAGGAATCACTCATACAACTAAGCCTCGCCATTTTATTTAAAGTAATGTTTTCCCTGTAATGATGGCTGATATAAACTGCTGCCGCTTCAATATCTTTGTCTTCCAGCTCTTCCGGGATTTCAGGCTGGGCATAATTCTGACAGCGTATAATAAACAGGATAATCTCTTCACAATATCTGGTACAGAGCGCCTGCGATAATTCATCTTCATTTTCCTGTTCATGAAGCAGCCTGTCAAACAGTGATTCCAGATATCCCCGTCTGTTTGGAGGTATTGTCAGATGCTTGTGTTCAAAGCATTTTATAAAGGTATCACTTCCGATGTCTTCTAATAAATGGTGAATAGATTCATGAGCAAAACAAAGTGCTATTCGCTCATGACCATCTTTTGAATCAAAAGTGGTTCTGTGGATTTCTCCTTTGGGAATCAGAACCATATCGCCCTCTTTCACATGATACACACGATTATTTACGAATACTTTCCGTTTCCCATTTAACAGATAATAGAATTCATAGAAAGAATGAAAATGCTCTGTTTTCATTTCAAAATATGCTTCCCTGCGTACTCTGGACAGATTGATTTGACGCTGTTTTTCTACTTGTAATGCCATTTATGCCACCATACCTTTCATCGTCAGTCTCATTTTACCACATCTTATAAAAGTAGTCAAAAAATCTGTAGTTTTTACATATCATCATGATTTTTAAGTAGTTATTACTGGATTTTCGCAGTATGATGTAACTGTTCTGAAATTACAGATATTCATACGAAATGGGGAGAATTATGAATTTATTAAAAAAAACAGTCAACAGAGATCTGATTTTAAGCGGCAATATGGTACAGGCTATCATGTCTATCGCCATTCCTGTCGTGATCAATTCCTTTTTACAGACCATGTATAATCTGACGGACACCTTCTGGTTAGGGAAGATCGGTACAGAACAGTTAGCAGCAATCAATCTGGTAACACCTGTCCAAAGTATCATTATGAACTTTGGCTCCGGTATTACAGTAGCCGGTTCTGTACTGATTGCACAATATATAGGAGCAAAAGATGATGAAAATGCGAAGTCCATGGCAAATCAGATTTTTGCCTGTGCAATGATCTTCGCCTTTGTATGTGCAGGACTGTGCTTTCTCTCCACTCCTGCTATCGTCAAATGGCTCGGAGCAGATGGAAATACATTAAAATACGGACGGATTTATCTACAGATTGTAGTTCTGGATATGCCGCTTCTGTATACAATTAATATTTTCAGCGCCATTAATCAGGCACAGGGAGATACGGTGCGCCCTATGTTGCTGAATCTGCTCGGTATTCTGATCAATATGGTTCTTGATCCGTTGCTCATGGTCGTGCTGGATCTGAATATTGCAGGAGCTGCTCTGGCTACCTTGTCTGCGAAGCTGCCCTCCGCCCTGATTGCCTTTTATTCGCTGAATCAGAAGGATAAGCTGGTGCATCTGGACTTGAAACATATTCACTTTGAAAAAGACAAAATGAAATCCATTCTTCGTGTCGGACTTCCTACTGCTATTGGAGGCAGTACCATGCAGTTTGGTTTCCTGCTTATGAGTAAGAATGTATATAAATACGGTACACAGGCAATGGCAGCCTATGGTATCGGGAATAAGGTAAATGGTCTGATCACACTGCCCTCTAACGGCATCGGTTCTGCGGTTGCTACCATTGTTGGACAGAATGTTGGTGCAAATCAATATGACCGTGCCAGACAAGGCTACCGTCTTTCCCAACGGATTAGTGTTGTTTTCTTATTTGTGGGTGGTTTGATCTTGTCCAGAGCACCCATTTCCGGTGCGATTGTCGGCATATTTTCTGATGATGCACAAGTCGTTGCCATGGCTGCGGATTTCCTGAGTATTATGGCATTCTGGTGCTGGACGAATGGTATCTATAATTCTACGATGGGACTTTTTCAGGGTACCGGACATACTGAAGTTACGATGCTGGTGGATGCTTCAAGGCTGTGGGTATTTCGTTTCCTGACACTGTTTATCTGTGAGAGCATCCTGCACATGGGAGTCAGAAGTATCTGGTATTGTGTTGTTGTAAGTAACGGTATCTCCGCAGCAATACTCTATCTCCTTTACCGTACAAATATCTGGCGCAGACCAACCATGAAAAAGACACAGAAAGCCAAAGGAGCAGCCTGATTAAAGCTGCTCCCATTCATATACGGCCCGCAGGAGTTCACCTACACTCCAGGCCTGAGCAAAACATCCTCTTGAAACAGTAGGTTTAGCACCATCATAGATTTCTGCCAGTTGTCCAAGACACCCTTCCTCCAGCCAGTATCGAATCGCTTCGATTCCTTCCGCCAGTTCTGCCTTATAGGCAGATGTCTTGTCTGATGCATCCTGTCTTAAATACTTAATCCAGGCACGGTAATAAGCGCCCAGTGGGAATGCCCATACTGTTCCCTGATGATATGCTCTGTCTCTTTCCTGCATACTTCCAATATAAATATCATGGAAAGCACTGTCCTTAGGGGATAAGGTTCTAAGTCCTGCGGTTGTATACAATTCTTCTTTGATTTTATGAAGAACGCATAACTCTTTCTCTTTAGGAAGCATTGTATACGGCATGGATAATACCCACACCTGATTACAGCGCACCTGATTTTCTTCGCTGTTTTCAGATAATACATCCTTTAAGCAGTTTTCCTCTTCGTTCCAGAATTTCAGAAGAAATGCTTCTTTGACCTTGTCTGCAAGCTCTGCATAATGCTGTGCAAGCTCGTTATCTTGTTGCAGTAAAGCGAATTGCTTCATAATCTCCAAATCATTATACCAGTAAGCATTGATCTCTACAGGTTTCCCATGGCGCGGCGTAGGCAGATAATTTCCCACACGAACATCCATCCATGTCAGCTGTTCCAGGTCAGCACCAGCCTGGATCAGGCAATCTGAATCCATTCCAATGTGATAATCTGTTCCCTTTTCATAAGCAGTCATAATCCGTTTCAGCACATCCCACACTTCCTGCAAAAAGGCATTGTCCTTTGAAGTCTGGATATATTCATATACTGCATTGATAAACAACAACGGGGCATCTACCGAATTGTACATGGGCTCAACATCACCCTCCGGGAACAGATTGGGTAAAAGCCCATGATGTTCGTATTTGGCAAAGGTCTGAAGAATACTTTTACATTCTTCCAGTCTGCCTGTGACCAGAGTAGTTCCTGCCAGTGCGATCATCGTATCTCTTCCCCAGTCCTCAAAGAAGGGATAACCTGCGATAATACTCTTGCCTTGCGTAGATTCCCTGTCTACTACATATGCATCTGCACTCAGAACAAGCTGTCTGCCGATTTCACTGGTCAGATTGGCTTTCTTTAATAGTGCTTCTTCATATGCCTGTCTGCTATGAAGTAATTCATCAAACAGTCCCTCATGGTATGTATAAGGTTTTGTACTTAAAATGACATTGATGTCATTTTGTATTTCTCCTGTCTCTGTTTCACTGATATAAGAGTGAGTGCATACAGTCCTTCCCTGTTTTTCTCTGCCATCACGTTCATCCTGTGAAAAATACATCGGTCCAAACAAGTGAGAGGGTTCTTCCTGTATCTGTGCATTGGCTGCAACGTAAAGGACATCCTCAGCCCCTTTGATCCGATACAGATTATCCTGTTCTATATTGACTGTAATCTGCTGCTTTTCACAAAATTCTTCTTTCTTAGGTGAAAAACGTAACATAGGTGTCAGGGTCAGTCTGCATTGGTGTTTTTGCTCAGAATGAATATTATATTGCAGCGCTACTGTATTTTCTCCATGAACCATGACCATTCTCTTGGATATCACGACATCTCCAATACGATAAGTCCAAGTAGGGATTTTATCATAGGAAAAGCTGTCCAAATAACGGAATCCTTCCAAATCCGGTTGATTCATCATTCTCTGGGAAGTCAGGACATAATTTGTACCATCCATCGAAAACGTTTCCAATAAATTAGAAATCAAATGTCTGCGTACATTGGGAGCTTTTTGCGCAGACATAAGTAATGCCTGGTCGCCTCTTGCCAGAGAACCAATCACTGACAAGCTGCTGTATCCACCCAATCCGTTCGTCAGCAGGAAGCAATCCTTCTCTCCCTGCTCTATCGTATTCCAATTCTGACTGTTTCGTTCAAATCTCATTGTGTTTATCCTTTCTTTTAATCAATTTTTTCATAGGCAATTCTGGGACTTCCGTCTGAAATATAGATGATTCCGCATTGTGCAAACCCATTCTTGACCAGAAGATGCTGCATGGTCAGATTATCATGGTGTGTATCTGCACGCAGATGAGGACAAATATTCTGGCAAAATGACACGCATGCCGCAAAAATGCCTTTTATCTGTCCATCACTGGCAAGACGGTGTATCGTGCCATATGGCGAATCCTCCAGCCATTTCCCCTCTTCTATTACCTGATAGGTAGGGTCATCACCCAGGATAAGGGCAAAGGCTGCGTGAAGCTGTCCATCCTCTTCGCAGACATAAGAGTTGCCTTTTGCAATATCCGCTTCCAGTACTGCTCTGTTCGGATGCCCCGGTTTCCACTGTGTCAGATTGCCTGACTTGTCCATATATTCCTTTGCCAGACGGTAAATTCTTAACATTTCATCAATATCTTCCGGTTTAGCATGTCTGATTGTCATTGTCGTACTCCTTTGCTTTGTCCTGCACATAATCCGATTTATGCTGACTGCCCCATTGACACATGGATATCAGAATCGGGATCAATGATCTGCCACGCTCTGACAGGCTGTATTCTACCTTAGGTGGAATCTGCGGATATTCTGTTCTGATAATCAGAGAATCATTCTCCATTTCTTTGAGTGTGGCACTTAATGTCTTGTGAGAGATTGTGCCAAGACATCGTTTCAGTTCGTTGTATCTCATGACAGGCTTATGCTGTGCCAGCCAGTAGATGATGATCAGTTTATATTTGCCATTAATAAGGGATAAAGTATATCCAAAATCTGTATCTGTAATATTCTCTCCCGTATGACAGCACTCTTTATGTGGCATACAATTAGACGTCATTTTTCGTTGACTCCTCCCATTACTTTCCTTTAGGTGAGTATATAACCTGAATGTGCGTACTTCCTTTTTTATAAATTGTAATGTATATTGTGGAAAAGGGCAATAATAGATTTAGAAATATTCAGGAGGTAACGACATTGAATCAGGTATTTAAGATTGAAGATTTGCGTCCAATCAGAAGCGGGATGACTGTTTCAAGGGATTCAAAGCTTGGAATAACGAACAAGGTCACGTATTTCTCTATGGGCGATGATACATCCATCAGTCAGGAAAGTTATGACAGAATGACGATGTATATTGGTGCCACCGGATGTGGAGAATTTATTATTGGGGAGAACCAGAGCATCGTTTCTATGGAGCCTGGGCAGGTACTCATTGTCCCTTCTAAGACATTATGTGGCATGCAGACATCTACAGGTATGGTATACACTGAAATTATTTTGGAAAAGGAGAACACTATGAACAAGAACATCAAAGCAAACAAAGTATTCGCATTAAAGGATCTCATCTCTTATGAAGAAGGCAGCATCGCAAATATGGATGTTGTAAGCAACCCTACTATGAAGTATGTGCTTATGGCATTTGATGCAGGTACAGGTCTGACACCTCACCGCGCACCAGGTAACGCTATCGTATTTGCTCTGGAAGGCAAAGCAACGATCGGCTATGAAGGTAAAGATTATGAACTGAACGCTGGCGAGTGCTTCCATTTTGAAAAGAACGGACTTCACAGTGTAACAGCAAATGAGAAGTTCAAAATGGCACTTTTACTTGTATTAGAATAAGGAATGAATAAGAAAAGAGGGATATTTTTGATAGTATCCCTCTTTTTTGTATTTATGCTTCTCTGGTATGGAGTAATTCCTCACATGCCTGCTGCCAGCATTCTTCCGGTATCATGGGCCATTTACATTCACCGTATTTTATCTGGCAAAGTTCCATTGCCCTGTTCAGGGCGGTTCCATGTGCAACTGTTCCACCTCTTAAAAGCTGTTCACTTACCTGAGTCCAGAAAGGCGCTGTTTCATAGAAAGACTTCTCTCTCATTTCTTTAATTACAGCTTCTACATCATAATCTAATGTTATAAATTCAACTTCCCATTGATTGTCCTTACTATGTAAAATCATAAATTCTGCCTTGGATTGACCATTTAAAGGACATCCTACAGAACCGGAATTCCATACAGTCTTATCATATTGGGTAAAATTGGCAACTCTATGCGTATGCCCACATAAAATATACTTTGATGCTACATCTGCAAAAATCTCTTTATTTTCAATATGCCCAGGAAGAATCTTCTCGAACAGATTTCTGGGTGAACCATGACACAGCATCAGATCAGGCATGCCATCTATCTGCACTGTCATGGAAATAGGCAATCCCTTCAGATAATCCAGATCTTTGTCCGTAAGATGCTGACTCCCATAGCGGATCATTCCAATGGTACTTGGATATTCGTCCCATTCAGGATGATTCTCCCCCAGTCCATTTAACTGATAGGTTTCTTTATTCCCCTTTATGATATAGCATGGGGCAATGTTTGGCAATTCATAAAGTATTTTTATGGTTTCTTCCAACCCCGGAAACTCCCCTACATAATCACCCAACAGACAATATGCATCAATATCCCGTTTCTCCAGATATTTTAAGCACGTTTCAAACGCTATATGATTACTGTGAATGTCCGATAATACAGCTATGTTCATATGATCTCCTAATCTTATATATTGGGTTAGTATTTGCAAAACCATTTATGCAGGTACAATTCGTCCCGTTCTCTTTATAACGACTTGCAATTACCTGATTATACCATATTTTTGTAACCTTTTCACATATCTTATCATAATATGATACCAAAACGTATATTATGACAAGGAGAATGTTTGATGCAGGACTATAGACAAATGACCTATGTAGACCAGTTCCCTATAGCTATGGCATATGTTCCGTGGCAGCAGAACTGTAACATGTACGAGAATCTGGACGAGGCTTTTCGGGTCGGCACAATTTTTCCAGTATTAAATAAGCCCTTCAAAGGAGGAGAAAAATGTCGATGATGAATTGTAAATGTAATGAAAGACAGAGACTTTTGACAGAAATCAGCAAGGTGGATTTCGTATTAAAAGACCTGAATCTGTACCTTGACACGCACCCTTATGACCAACAGGCAATTGACCGATTCAGACAATATAACCGTATGAAGAAGCAATTAACTAAAGATTATACTAAGGCATATGGACCTTTGGAACTTAGCATTCTGGATGATTCCATGCGTGAATGGAAATGGTCATTGCAGGATTGGCCATGGGAAAGGGGGTATAACTAAATGTGGAATTATGAGAAAAGATTGCAGTTTCCGGTAAATATTAAAGAAACAAACCCGGAAATAGCCAAGATTATCATTACGCAATATGGTGGCCCTGATGGTGAGCTTAGTGCATCCATGCGGTATCTGGCGCAGCGTTATACGATGCCCTACAATGCTGTTGCAGGTGTTCTGACAGATATTGGTACAGAAGAACTGGCGCATTTTGAGATGATTTGTGCGATTGTGCATCAATTAACCAGAGATTTAACACCGGAGCAGATCAAAGAATCCGGTTTTGGCGACTATTATGTAGATCATACCCTCGCCCTGTGGCCACAGGCAGCCAGCGGTACTCCTTTCAGCGCTACCACATTCCAGTCCAAGGGTGATCCTATTACAGATCTGTTTGAGGATATGGCAGCTGAACAGAAAGCCCGCACCACATATGATAACATCCTGAGACTGGTCAAAGATCCCGATGTTGTCGAACCAATCAAATTCCTGCGTGCCAGAGAAGTCGTACATTTCCAACGATTTGGTGAGAGCTTGAGAATCGTACAGGATAATCTGGATTCCAAGAACTTCTACGCATTCAACCCCGCCTTCGATAATCCAAAATCATAGTACCAAAACCAGCAGGTAGACGAAATATCTACCTGCTGGCAGGCGCTGAAAAACGCTTGCGTTTTTCCTGTATGAAACTTAGAACTTCTTCACGAAAGAGCCTTTGCTCTGAGTGATTAGAAGTTCTTTTCATACTTTATTCCCGGGAGTCCGGTAATCGTCCTCGTATCAGAGCTTTTCCTAATTTCCTGAAGCTAAAGGGAATGAGCGGGTATAAATAACTCTGCCCGGAGACCATTTTATTTTTGCCGATTGCAATGATAAAGAAAAGCAGCCCTGCAATATAGCCCCACAGGTTAAATACCGCAGTTAATACCAGATTAATCATCCTAAAGAATTTCACTGCGTATCCTAACTCATAGCTTTGGTGCGTATAATTAGCTATGGCAACGAATGCCATATATAGCATGACTTCACTGTTGAACCATCCACTCTTTACTGAGAATTCTCCAAGCACCAGTGCAGCCATGACACTGAGAGGTGTTGACAGCATGCTTGGCGTATTGATTGCAGCAAGCTTGAGACCGTCAATTGCCAGCTCCAGAATCAGGAATTGCCAGACCAGTGGCACATTGATGGTATCACTTACTTTGATGAAAGAAAAAGGCTCTGGAATCCATCGAGGATTCTGCATCATCAATAGAAAGGTCGGAGTAAGCAGATAAGTCATAATAAATATCAGAAATCTGGAAATCCTCAGATACGTACCTGTTACAGGTGGGAAATAATAGTCATCTGCTTCTTCTACCGCATCCAGAATGCTGATAGGAAGGATCATAGCCGAAGGTGAATTATCTACCAGAATGATAATATTACCTTCTAATATCTGAGCTGTTGCTGTATCCGGCCTTTCTGTATACTTGAATTTTGGAAAAGGATTATACCATTTGGAAGTAAAAAGGCACTCAGCCAGACTTTCCTGATTCATCGTAAGTGCGTCTACCTTGATATCCTGAATCCGTTTTCTGATCTTGCTTAAAAACGCCTGGTCAACGCGGGAATCCATATAACACAGGACAATATCTGTTTTAGAGGTCTTGCCTGCACTTAATATCTCCATCCTGAGATCTGTACTGCGTATTCTTCTTCGGATCAATGCTGTATTGAATACAATGGTTTCAACAAAGCCGTCCTTGGAACCGCGCAGTACTTTGTCTTTCTCCGGTTCTTCCACTCCACGAGCCGGATAAGTACGGGAATCTATCAGAATACATTCCTGATAACCTTCAATCAGAAGCGCAAACACACCACAGAAGATATTTTTGATGATTTCATCCCACTCAGTTGCTGTATCAACTTCAACATATGGTAAAGTCTTATTTAAGGCTTGAATATCAGACGGCATATCTTCCGGCTTTTTATCTATCAGATATTGTAATAATTTTTCCATTAATTCATCTTTGCAGAAACCATCAATGAAGAAAAAGACAGCTTTTTTCCCTCCAATCACAATCTCTCTGCTTACAATATCAAAATTCTCGTTTACACGTAATTCCTGTGTTAAATAATTTTTGTTTTGTTCAAAATCCGGATACATAAAAACCTCCACGAAACATACATTAATGTCAGTATGTTCCCTGGAGGTTTATTTTATTCATAGATTATAATTACTGTCTACCTGTACTGCCGTGACCGCCACGGTTAGGTCCTGTTAATTCCTCGACTTCTTCAAAATTCAGAGCTGGCTGCTGTTCCATGATTCTAAACTGACAGATTCTGTCGTTGAAATGAATCTCCGTATCGCGTATCGCATACACCGGCATGAACCACTGGTCGTCATTACCACAGTATCCGCCTTCGCCAGTCTCTCGATCCGGGCCGTCTACTACGCCCTGGTGATTGACCTGAATAATACCATAATTCTTAAATGTTGAACTTCTGGGAACAACATGTGCTTCATAACCTCTGGGAAGTTCCATGGCAATTCCCAATGGGATTAGCTTGAATTCTCCGGCTTTTAAAGCAACATCTTCTGCCGCTCTTAAATCAATCCAGTTTCCCTTGGTAATTTTTGCGACTTTTTCCAGTTTGTCATTAAAGTATTTAATCTTGATCGTAAGCATATTTTCTCCCATTCTGTTCTAATATTTTAGGCATCACAGCATTTTCTGCTGCTTCCCTTGAAGTTTACAATGTTCTCTTCTATGTCTGCAACAGGTGCTGTAGCTGTCTCTCTTCCCATTGGAATATCATCATGATCGCCACAGTGCAGTACCGGTACTGAGATATCATCCTGTGCCAATGTAGCCTGTACATCAATGACACGCTGATTGCTGCTGCCCTTCCATAACAGAGTAACATCCTTTTTATCTACCCGGAATTCTCCATCTACCAATACATCCACATACTTCATCAGTGGATAATTCATAATATTTTCCCAGGAATCCCCTGTATAGAGCCAGATTGTCTTGTCCGGATATTTTACCTTAATCTCTGCCATTAAAGATTTCACATCTGCCCTGTTGGCTGAATGGAGTGGATCTCCACCGGAAAAGGTAATACCTGATATATAGGGCTTGTCCAGCTGGTCAAAAATCTCCTTTTTAGCAGATTCATCAAACAAAATACCGCCATTTGGGTCCCAAGTCATAGGATTCTGGCAGTCTTTGCAGCAATGGGAGCAGCCAGCGACCCATAATACCACACGTAATCCGTCACCATTAAGCATATCGTCCTTAGTAATATTATGGTATCTCATTTACATTGACTTCCTTTCTGCGATTTCTGCCATTTTTGCATCATTCAAACGAGTATCACCGTGTACTCGTGAATAGGACAGATAACCGTTCATACGCTCTATCTTAGTCAGGTTACGGCTGGCACACTTTGGGCATACATCCATCTCCAGTTCGACAGAGAAT
>OATU01000025.1_pt1 | contig 154910 bp, 149 predicted proteins | sample 1516711 | NCBI WGS metagenome assembly OATU01 (sample SAMEA2579971, study PRJEB22360) | human gut metagenome | biome: human gut; feature: human-associated habitat; material: faeces | place: Denmark | collected 2008/2010 | reverse complement strand
GTAGCCAAGTCTGGAAGGGATAAACGCTGAAGGCATCTAAGCGTGAAGCCCCCCTCAAGATGAGATATCCCATTCGAAAGAAGTAAACCCCCTTGAAGACGACGAGGTAGATAGGGCAGAGGTGGAAGTGTGGCAACACATGGAGCTGACTGTTACTAATCGGTCGAGGGCTTAATCAAATGTCACGATGAGATCGTGATAAGGCGACATATGAGCGAAGCGAGTATGTTGGCATTAAAGAATTTAGAAAGTTTAATAATCTGTATGAAGTTTTGAAGGTACAAACCTCTATGGCCTAGTGGCTCAGTTGGTTAGAGCGCCGCCCTGTCACGGCGGAGGTCACGGGTTCGAGTCCCGTCTGGGTCGTTTCTAAGAAACGATTTTTGTTTTGGTATTTCTGGGATCTTAGCTCAGCTGGGAGAGCATCTGCCTTACAAGCAGAGGGTCACAGGTTCGAGCCCTGTAGGTCCCATTTAGATATGCCGATGTGGCTCAATTGGCAGAGCAGCTGATTTGTAATCAGCAGGTTATCGGTTCGAGTCCGATCATCGGCTTTTATACAATTTCATATTGTATATATGGGCAGATTCCCGAGTGGCCAAAGGGGACAGACTGTAAATCTGCTGCAAATTGCTTCGGTGGTTCGAATCCACCTCTGCCCATTTAAATTGATCCTTTTATAATTATAGGATCAATTGTTTAATTTAATATCGCGGGATGGAGCAGTCTGGAAGCTCGCCGGGCTCATAACCCGGAGGTCATAGGTTCAAATCCTATTCCCGCAACTATTGTAATATGTATTACAAGATATGCCTAGTTAGCTCAGTTGGTAGAGCAGAGGACTGAAAATCCTCGTGTCTCTGGTTCGATTCCGGAACTAGGCATTTTTTATATTATAAGGAGGCAGATATTATGCTATATTATCTTACCTTTATCGTGCTGGGATATATACTGGGAAGTATTTTATTTGCGCCTTTATTTGGAAAATTAATAACGAAAAAGGACATTATCAGGGAAACAAAGGACCAGAACCCGGGTACGGCGAATGCATTTATGCAAGGCGGCATGCTGTGTGGAATATTGACATTAGTATGCGACATGGGGAAAGGTTTTATCCCTGTTTTTTTATGCGCAAACATGTTGCAGACACAATTTGCGAACTGCATGTGGGGAATAGACGAACAGTTATGGGGAGGTCGACCGGAAATCATCGTTGTATTAGGCAGTGCATTGGTTCTGGTGGCACCAGTAGCCGGACATATCTGGCCAATTTTTCATAAGTGGAAAGGCGGGAAAGGGATTGCGGTATCTTTTGGATGCCTGTTAGGATATTGGCCGAATATCGGTGCTGCTTTGATTTTGGCGTGCTTTTTTATTTTGTTTTCACTTGTTATAAGAATTACGCCACATTTTTATCGAACAATGGCATCGTATATTTTGGGAACAGGGATTGTTTTTGTCTGGGGCGAAAGTATTGCACAGAAATTAGGCTTCCTGATGATTACGATTATTGTATGCATTCGTTTACATTTGAGTACAGAGAAGCGAGAGGAATGTAAGGTGAGGTTATTATGGACGCGTTAATTTTGTCATGCAGTACAGGTGGTGGCCATAATGCCGCCGGGTTTGCAATAAAAGAAGAACTTGAATACAGAGGTCATCGGGTTACAATGATGGATCCCTATGAACTAGTCAGCCATAAACTTGCAACTGAAGTGGGAAATGTTTATGTGAAGATGGTACAGAGATCTCCGAAATTTTTTGGATTTATTTATTCGCTTGGGTCTCTGGTGCGCAAAGTACCGGGAAAGTCGCCAGTGTATTATGCAAATATTGCTGTTGCAAAAAAATTAAGTATATACTTGTGCGAGCATCCGGTCGATGTGATTCTTATGCCACATCTGTATCCGGCGGAGTTGATCACATATTTGAAAAAAAGAGGAGAAAAACTTCCTTTATCTGTTTTCATAGCAACGGATTATGTGTGTATTCCATTTACAGAAGAAACGGACTGTGATTATTATGTAGTTCCGGGAAAAGCACAGGTCAGAGATTTCGTAAAAAGAGGCATTCCAAAAGAAAAAATTTTGCCATATGGAATTCCGGTAGGCCGGAATTTTGATACGGTTCGCACAGAAGCAGAGGCCGGGAAAATTCGAACATATGCGAGAAAATCGCTTGGGTTGGACAAAAATCGCAAATATATTCTTTTGACAGGTGGAAGTATCGGTGCAGGAAATATGGTCACTTATACAAAAATTTTGTGGAAGTGGTTTCGGAAACGGAAAATTTCAGGAACAGTAATTGTGGTCTGTGGTAACAACGAAAAATTGTATACAAAGATGCAGAACCTGAAGAAAAAACATAAACAAGATCTGATGATTATCAAGAAAACGGATCAGATGGCAAATTATATGTATGCATGTGACATTTTTATGTCAAAACCGGGTGGGCTTTCTTCAACGGAAGCTGCTGTGGCAAATGTTCCGTATATTCATATGAAGCCAATTCCGGGGTGCGAATCGAAGAATATAAAGTATTTTTCAAAGAATGGAATGAGTTATGCGGTGTGTTGGCCGAGATTACAGCTAATGCAGGCAATGGACCAGTTGGCAGATGAAACACATGTAAAGCATATGAAAGATTGTCAGAAAAAAATTCCGGCAGATGCCAGAAGAAAGATTTGTGACTGGGTGGAAGAGTTTATTACCACTTAGAGGAGAAGGCAAAAGAGTTTCTTATGAGGACTCGGGAGTGGTAATTTGCAAAGGGTTGGAGTATAATAAATGCGAAAAAGAAATCCAACAAAAGTGCAAACCAGCCACGATTAATTGGTTATATTTGGAGGGATAGTGAAAGCTATCCTGATTCCTCTTTGTCCGATTGTGGCAAGGAGGTTTTTTTATGTCAAAAGTGATCATGATACAGGGAACAATGTCAAATGCAGGAAAGAGTCTGATTGCGGCGGGATTATGCCGCATTTTCAAACAGGATGGGTATCGGGTGGCACCTTTTAAATCACAGAATATGGCATTGAATTCTTATATTACAAAAGAAGGATTAGAAATGGGAAGAGCGCAGGTCATGCAGGCAGAGGCGGCAGGAATAGAACCTTCGGTGCACATGAATCCCATTTTATTGAAACCGACCAATGATGTGGGTTCTCAGGTGATTGTCAATGGTGAAGTATTGGGAAATATGAGTGCCCGCGATTATTTTGCATACAAAAAGAAATTGATTCCGGACATCTGCAAAGCGTTTCAGGAATTGGAAAAGCAGGCAGATATTATTGTAATCGAAGGTGCAGGAAGCCCTGCGGAGATCAATTTGAAAAAGGACGACATTGTTAATATGGGAATGGCGAAGCTTGTGGATGCACCGGTTTTGCTGGTTGGAGATATTGACCGGGGTGGTGTATTCGCGCAACTGCTGGGAACATTGATGTTGTTGGAAGAAGAGGAAAAAGAACGGGTTAAAGGACTGATTATAAATAAATTTCGCGGAGATAAAACGATTCTCGATCCGGGAATTGAAATGCTTGAGGAGCGGGGAAATGTAAAAGTGACAGGAGTGGTTCCTTATATGCAGCTTTCCATTGAGGATGAGGACAGTCTCAGTGCACAGTTGGAAAATAAAGAGACAGGACTGATTGATCTGGCAGTGATTCGTTTGCCGCGTATTTCGAATTTTACGGATTTCAATGTGTTTGAGCAGTTACCGGATGTATCCGTCCGCTATGTCACATCGGTAAAGAAACTTGGAAATCCGGATATGATTTTGATTCCGGGAAGCAAAAATACGATCGGGGACTTGCAGTGGATGCGGCAAAATGGACTTGAGGCAAAAATAAAAAAGCTTTCAGGACAGATTCCTATCTGGGGAATCTGTGGCGGATATCAGATGCTTGGAATGTCGATCGAAGATCCTTATGGGGTGGAACAGAGCTGCAAAGAAATCCGGGGGATGGAGCTTTTGCCGGAGCATACAGTTCTTATGCCGGAGAAGACGAGAAAACAGGTAAGTGGAACATTTTATGATTTTGAGGGGCTTTTTGCACCATTATCAGGAAAAGAATACAGCGGATATGAGATTCATATGGGGAAAACGCAGGAGATACGAAATTTGGTAGGGGATATGCAGAATGCCCGAAATAAAACGGAGAATGTATATGGAAGCTATGTACATGGCGTTTTTGACCAGGGAAGTATTGCGGAGGATATTGTGAGAATCCTTGCAAAGCGAAAAGGCATATTCTGGGAAGCGAAAGAACATTATGATTATGCGGCGTTTAAGGAATTACAATATGATCGTCTGGCAGACGGGTTGAGAGCGCATATGGATATGGAGTATGTATATTCTATTTTAAGGGAAGCAAAAATCAGTTGTGACTGGGAAAGATAAGAGCATATGACAAGAGAAGAACTTTTGGCTTTAAAGATCAAACCGATAAATAAGAAAATAGAAAAAGAAGTAAAAGCAATCTGGGATGGAATTGCGAAACCATTGGATGGGCTGGGAGAGTTTGAATTGCTTCTGGCGCGAATCGGTGGTATTTTGGAAAGTACCGATTTGAATCTGCAAAAAAAGGCAATCATTGCTATGTGTGCGGACAACGGAATTGTTGCGGAGCATGTCAGTCAGTCCGGACAGGAAGTGACTGCAATCGTGACTTCTTTTATGGGAAAGCAGCAGAGTTCTGTTGGAAAGATGGCGGCACATGCGGGCGTCGATGTCATCCCGGTGGATATTGGAATCAACAGTGCGGATAAGATTCCCGGCGTGCGTGATTGCAAGATTATGCAGGGGACGAGAGATTTTCTTGAGGAGCCGGCGATGACGGAAGAAGAGGCATTGCGTGCGATCGAAGTCGGAATACAGTTGGTGCAGGAGTGCAAAGATAAGGGATATACTTTGCTTGGTACCGGCGAAATGGGAATTGGCAATACAACAACAAGCAGTGCTGTGGCAATCGCACTTATGGAGAAAGATGTTACAGACCCGGTGGTATTAGAGAGATGGATTGGAAGAGGTGCCGGTTTAAGTGATGCGGGATTGCAAAGAAAAGAGCAGGTGATAAAAAGCGCGTTGGAAAAATATCCGGTAGCACATATGGATGCACTGCAGATTTTAGCGACATTCGGAGGTTTGGATATTGCAGGAATGGCAGGCGTCTGTATCGGTGGTGCGCTTTATCATATTCCGGTGATTCTGGATGGATTGATCAGTACACTTGCGGGACTTGTAGCGCAGCGGCTGGTGCCGGGAGTGCAGGAGTTTTTGATTCCATCGCACTGCAGCAAGGAACCGGCGGCGCGTTTGTTGGCAGATGAATTGCAGTTACATCCTGTGATCGATGCAAATCTGGCGTTGGGCGAAGGAACCGGTGCTGTTATGATGTGCGAACTGTTAGATCTTGCCTTGACACTGTATGAAAAGCAGACAACATTTGATACCATGGAAATCGAGCAATATGAGCGTTTTTCGGATAAAGATGGTGTCCGTTAAGAGGAAAATGGAATGATACATTTGGTTATTGGAGGAAGTGGCAGCGGAAAATCGGAATATGCGGAAAATCTGTTAGAGGACAGTCCGGGAAAATATTATATTGCAACCATGCAGGTTTATGATGTGGAAGGCAGGAAAAAAGTTGCGCGTCATCAGAGACTTCGGGCGGGAAAAGGATTTCAAACGATCGAACAGACAAGGGATATACATAAGGTGGCAGAGATTATTGTAAGAGACAGGAAGCAAACAGAAAATGCTGCGCTGCTGGAGTGCATGTCCAATCTTGTTGCAAATGAAATGTTTGGCGGTGAAGCGGAAGATTCTGCAAGCAGGATGAGTGAGACAGAAAGAGAAGATTTTCTGGTAGAAAAAGTAACGGGTGGAATCCGGACACTTGCCGAAAAGCTGGACAAGCTTGTGATTGTAAGCAATAATGTTTTCGAAGATGGGATACCCTATGATGCACAGACGATGTCATATATCCGAGTGCTTGGGCGGGTCAATCAGGAACTGGCACGGATGGCAGATCATGTGACGGAAGTAATCGTGGGAATTCCGGTAAAAGTGAAATAAGACAATGATAGAAAAGAGAGAAAATTCATGCACATTATAAAAGCAATGATTATTGCATTTTCAACATATTCGAAGATACCAATGCCACAGTTTGAATGGAAAGAAGAAGATACGCGTTACAGTATGTGCTTTTTCCCATGGGTGGGAGCGGTAATTGGAGCATTGGTGTTTGCCTGGTATCGGATTGCACAAAAACTGGGATTTTATGAGTGGACCTATGTGTGTATTGCGACAGCAATCCCGTTGCTTGTGACAGGTGGATTTCATGTAGACGGATATATGGATACCATGGATGCATTTCATTCCTATCAGCCGAGAGAACGAAAACTTGAGATTTTAAAGGACGCACATATTGGAGCCTTTTCCGTAATTATGCTGGCGGTGTTTGGATTGATTTATATGGGCGCGTTCGGGCAGATCGAGGGAGCAGAAAATCTGGGAGTATTCTGTTGCGGATTTTTCCTTTCCCGTTGCCTGAGCGGACTCGGCGTAGTGTCGCTCCGTTCCGCAAAAAGTGACGGACTGCTGTATCATTTTGCAAGCACGGCGCATGAGCGATGGGTAAAAGGCGCGCTTTATTTGCAGATTATTTTGTGTGCCATACTGATGCTATGGCTTCAGGCCAAGACTGCAATTTTTGTGCTTGTAGCAGCGGGACTTACGTATCTGTACTATTGGTGGAGAAGCTATCGGGAACTGAATGGAATTACCGGGGACACGGCGGGCTATTTCCTTACATTGTGTGAGGGGGCGATGGTTGTTGCTGCTGCTGTGATAGATTTTTTATAAAAATCTATCATGTAGCGTCAGCCCATTTGCCGAAGGCAAATTATGCATGGGCTGATGTTCCAAGAAATGTGATAGATTTTTTATAAAAACCGGGGAGGTACAAAATGGAGTTATATATTGGTGGCATGGCTCAGGGAAAGAAAGCGTATGTTCTGCAGGAACGGGGCATTGCAAAGGAAGAAATCTGGGATGATTTTGAAGTGTGGTTCCGTGAGGAATTGCAGGGGAAAAAGCCGGCTGAGGAAGATGCCCGGGCAATTCTTGCAGGGCGTCCGGAGATTGCAATCATATGTGATGAGGTAGGAAATGGTATTGTTCCGATGGACGCGTTTGAGCGGGAATACCGGGAACGTCTGGGGCGTTTTCTTATTGAAGTGGCAAAAAGGGCCGACCGTGTGGAACGAATTATGTGTGGAATAGGGCAGAGAATCAAATGAAGATAAAATGTTATTTGATCCGCCATGGACAGACGCCGGCAAACCGCCGGCACAGTTATCTTGGATGGACGGAAGAGGCACTTTCTGCGGAGGGAAGAATGCAGATAGAGTCTTTGAAAGAAAAAATGACAGGATTGGCACAGACGGAGATTGTTTTTACCAGTCCGATGCAAAGATGCCGGGAGAGTGCTCAAATTTTGTTTCCGGATAGAGAAAAAATTGAGATTCCGGAGTGGAAAGAAATGAATTTCGGAGCTTTCGAGGGAAAAAATTATGAGCAGCTCAATGGAAATCCGCAGTATCAGGCATGGATCGACAGCAATGGTACGCTGCCTTTTCCGGAAGGAGAAAGCCGGGCGGAATTTATTGACCGTGTATGCGCAGGAATGGAAAATGCGGCGGATTATTTAAGAAACTATGCGCAGAGCAATATGTGCAGGGATTGTGGAAGTGACCGGGAAGTTACGGTGGCAGCCGTTGTGCATGGTGGGACGATCATGGCGCTTTTGAGCCATTATGGTGGCGGAGATTACTATGATTATCAGGTCGAAAACGCGGGTGGTTTTACCTGCCGGATTTTGATTGCAGGAGAACAGATTCGTTTTGTTACACAGGAAAGAGGATTCAGATGATAAAATATCACATAATTGCTTTATTTGGAGGTTTTCTACTGGATCTGCTTGTGGGAGATCCGCATTGGATGCCACACCCGATCCGGCTGATCGGTAGTGTGATCGCGAAATGTTCCAAATGGAATCGTGCGGAATTAAAAAAAGGTGAGCAGTTTTGGCGCGGTGTGGCGATGACGATTCTGGTGGTATGTCTGACCGCTGTTGTTGCGGCGGCGATTCTGGTGGCGGGATATTGGCTGCATCCATTCGCCGGATGTATCATCGAAGGCATTATGACATATCAGATTCTTGCTACAAAATGCCTGAAAGTAGAAAGCATGAAAGTGTATAAGGCACTGAAAAAGGATGATCTGGAAGGTGCACGCTATGCGGTGTCGATGATCGTTGGGCGGGATACACAGGTACTCGATGCTACCGGAGTGGCAAAGGCTGCGGTGGAGACCGTAGCAGAAAATACATCGGATGGCGTGATCGCGCCACTCATTTATCTGGCAATTGGAGGTCCGATTCTCGGGTTTATGTATAAGGCAATCAATACCATGGATTCTATGGTCGGATATAAAAATGATAAATATATGTATTTCGGACGTTGCGCAGCAAAGCTGGATGATGTGGTCAATTATATTCCGGCGCGTATCAGCGCGCTTCTTATGATCGCGGTGAGCTTTTTGCCGGGAAAAGCATATGATGGCAAAGGCGCGTGGCGCATCTGGCGAAGAGACCGGCGAAAACATGCCAGTCCAAATTCGGCGCAGACAGAGGCCGTATGTGCAGGAAGTCTTGGTGTGCAGCTGGCAGGAGATGCCAGTTATTTTGGCAAAATCGTTAAGAAACCTACCATTGGAGATGCGCATAGACCTGTGGAATACGAAGACATCAAAAGAGCAAACGGACTCCTGTACCGGACGGCAATTTTATGTGAATGCCTGGCTTTGATCGGTCTGCTTTGGGTTGGCTAGATAGTGTCAGCCCATTTGCTGAAAGCAAATTATGCATGGGCTGGTGTTCAATGAAAGAGGAAAATGTATGTACAGTAATGAGAATATTCATGGGGGAGATATATACAATCACAACATAAAAGATGACTTTTCGGTGAATATCAATCCACTGGGAACTCCGTATCCGCTGAAAGATGCTTTGCGGGAGGCTTTGGAACATGTCATGGTATACCCGCAGCAGGGAAGTGGAAAATTGATTGAGCAAATCGCAGCAAATTTGCAGCCATCGGTAGAAAAATCGCAGGTGTTGTGCGGCAATGGCGCATCGGAACTTCTGGCAGCAATTGTACATGCGATCCGCCCGAAAAAGGTCGTGATTCCGGTGCCGTCTTTTTATGGATATGAGTGGGCGGCACAGATGGTGGATGCTCATATGGAATTTGTACAACTGAAAGAAAACGAAAATTTTGCAATTACAGAGACGTTTCTGGATGTTTTGCGCGAAGATTTGGATCTGCTTTTTCTGGCCAGTCCGGCAAATCCGGTGGGAAACGAAATCTCACGGGAAATGCTGCGGCTGCTGTTAAAGAAGTGTAAGGAATGTGGGATAACGGTAGTACTGGATGAGTGTTTTATTGAATTTGCAGGGAAAGCACACACACAGGAGCTGCTCCGTGATTTTAAGAATCTGATTATTGTGCGTGCGTTTACAAAGATCTATGGGATTCCGGGTGTAAGGCTTGGGTATCTGATCGCAGATCCACATATGCGGGCGCGCATTGCCCGGCAATTGCCGGAATGGAATCTGTCGGTTTTTGCGCAGGCGGCAGGTGTGATCTATGAGAAAAGGCCGGACTGGGATGCAGAAAAATATCTTGCAGACACAAGAAAGCTTATTTGCAGAGAGAGAGAATATCTGATCAATGCGTTGAAAGAAACAGGAAAAGATAACATTCGCATCTATGATTCGGTGGCAAATTATATTTTATTTTACACAGAAGCGCCATTGTATGATAGGCTTTTGAAAGAAGGGATTCTCATCCGCGACTGCTCAAATTATCGCGGGTTGGGAAAGGGATACTATCGGATTGCGGTCAAAGACCATGCAAGTAATGAGCGATTGATGGAGAGATTAAGAAATGAAAGAACTTGAATATGTACTGCCGGGCGAAATTGAAAAGAGAAGTTTCGAGATCATCGGACAGGAACTGAAAGAGATGCATATTACGATTCCGGCAGATGAGGAACCGGTCACAAAGCGGGTGATCCATACGAGTGCGGATTTTGAATATGCGCACACGATGACCTATTCAAAGAATGCGGTGCAGATTGCAAAACAACTGATTGCAAATGGCGCGGATATTGTTACGGATACGAATATGGCGCTCGCTGGAATCAACAAAAAAGTACTTGCGCGTTATGGTGGAGTTGCGCATTGTTTTATGGCGGATGAAGAAGTTGCGCGCATTGCGAAAAGCCGTCAGGTCACGCGTGCCACAGTGAGCATGGAAAAGGCTGCACAAATTCAAAAGCCTGTAATCTTTGCGGTGGGAAATGCGCCAACGGCGCTGGTTTCGTTATATGAACTGATGCAAAAAAGCGATTGGAGACCGGCATTTATCATTGGTGTTCCGGTCGGATTTGTCAATGTGGAAGCCGCAAAGGAACTGATTTTGGAAACGGATGTACCGCATATTGTGAATCGCGGAAGAAAAGGCGGCAGCAACGTTGCCGCTGCGATTGTGAATGCAATTCTTTACGAACTGGGCAGATAAGGAGGAAATATGGTTTATTTTGTTGGAGCAGGACCGGGGGCGGCAGATCTGATCACGGTCAGAGGTATGCGTCTTTTGCAGAAAGCGGATGTGATCATCTATGCGGGGTCGCTTGTGAATCCGGCGCTTCTGGATTATGCGAAAGAAACATGTCAGACCTATAACAGTGCGACAATGACACTGGAAGAAGTGTTTACTGTCATGCAGGAAGCGGAAAAAGAAGGGAAGATGACCGTCCGTCTGCATACTGGAGAACCGAGCATTTACGGTGCGGTGCGCGAGCAGATGGATCTGCTGGATGAAAAGGATATTGCATATGAGAGCTGTCCGGGTGTGAGTGCCTGCTTTGGGGCAGCGGCTTCGCTGAATCTGGAATATACACTTCCGGACGTATCGCAGTCTTTGATTATTACACGTATGGAGGGGCGGACGAAAGTTCCACCGCTGGAGAGCATTGAGCGATTTGCAGCGCATCAGGCTTCCATGGCGATTTATCTGAGTACGGGAATGTTAGAAAAGTTAAGCGGGCGGCTGATTGCCGGGGGGTATCAAAAGGATACACCGGCTGCTCTTGTTTATAAGGCAACATGGCCGGAAGAAGAGGCATATATTTGTACGATCGGAGAGCTTCCCGAAGTGGCGAAAGCGCATGGAATTACAAAGACTGCGCTGGTGCTGGTCGGGGATGTTATTGCGCATCAGCATTATGCAAAGTCGCGTTTGTATGCGGCTGATTTCGAGACGGAATTCCGTAAAGCAAAAGAATAGATCCGGAGGAAGTTATGAGAATATATATGGTCGCATTTAGTGAAAAAGGGCGTGCGCTTGCAGAAAAAATCCAGAATATTTCGTTATCTGTGGATTACGGGAATGTACCTTGTGAAGGGAAAAAGGTGCAGGAAAAGACAATTGTATATCTGCGGGAAAAGGAGCCTTTGGATGTGTGGGTAGACCTTGCATTCATGCAGGGAATGCCGCTTGTATTTATCGGTGCGGCAGGGATTGCAGTGCGCGCGATTGCGCCTTTTATTGAGAAAAAGACCGTAGACAGTCCGGTGCTTGTGATCGATGAAAATGCGCAGTATGTTGTACCGGTTCTTTCCGGTCATCTGGGAGGCGCGAATGAGCTTGCAAGACAGCTTGCCGAAGGTTTACATGGGCACGCAGTAGTGACCACGGCGACAGACTGTGCCGGGTGTTTTGCAGTGGATCTGTTTGCAAAGAAAAATTGTCTGCGCGTGTTTGATACCCGCGGGATTGCGGCAGTTTCGACGCAGATTTTACAGGGAAATACCGTATCGGTCGCGGTGGAACATTACAGCGCACAACAGCTGGAACAACTGAGAATGCCGAAGGAACTGCTTCCGGTGGATTGGGAAGACTTCCGTCAGAAAAAGCAGGATGCCATGATCGTGGTGACAGAAGAAAAAGAACTTTTGCAGCAGGCAGTACTGGGGCTTTTTCCGAAGAAATATGTGCTTGGTATCGGATGCCGGAAGGGCAAAAGCTGTGTGGAAATTGAACAGGGGCTGGAAGAAATGCTGACACGGCTGAAGGAGCAGGAAAATATCTGTATCTCGAAAGAAGAGATTGCAGCGATCGCATCGATCGATGTGAAGGAGAACGAAGAGGGAATCCTTGCGCTGGCACAGAAGATGCGTGTTCCGTTTTATGTGTTTACGGCCGGACAGTTGCGGGAAGTGCCGGGAGAATATTCGTCATCCGGATTTGTTGCAGAGAAGGTCGGCGTGGACAATGTATGTGAGCGGGCAGCCGTTGCAGCAGGCGATGAACTTCTGGTCAAAAAGCAGGCAGCCGATGGTGTGACTTTTGCAATTGCAAATCGAAAATGGAGTGTGACATTTGATGAGTAAAGAAATTTATGTAGTAGGAATGGGACCGGGCGAAGAGTCCATGATGACAGGGCAGGCAATTGAAGTACTGGAAAAATGTGATGTGATCATTGGCTATACCGTCTACCTGGATTTGCTGGGTGCGCGTTTTGCGGATAAGGAATTTTTATCTACACCGATGCGCCAGGAGACAAAGCGCTGTCGCATGTGTTTTGAGAAGGCGATGGAAGAAAAGAGTGTCGCTATGGTATGCAGCGGGGATGCCGGAATTTATGGTATGGCATGTCTTATGCTTGAAATCGGGAAGGAATATCCGGATTGTGAGGTTGTTGTCATTCCGGGAATTACCGCGGCAAGCAGCGGTGCAGCAGTGCTTGGAGCGCCGCTCAACCATGATTTCTGTGTGATTAGTCTCAGTGATCTGCTCACACCATGGGAGCGCATTGAAAAGCGTCTGATCGCGGCGGCGGAAGGCGATTTTGCCATGGCAATCTACAATCCTTCGAGTCATAAGCGTGCGGATTATCTGCAGCGCGCCTGCGATATTTTACTGAGCCATGGGGCAAAAGAAGACCGCGCCTGTGGGTATGTGGAGAATATCGGCAGAGAAGGAACCAAAGCAGTTACCTGCACACTTGGCGAGTTGCGGGATGCAAAGGTAAACATGTTTACGACGGTTTTTATCGGAAATTCCCAGTCAGAAATTGTTGGAGATAAGTTGGTTACAAAACGAGGCTATATCGTATGAAAAAAGTTTTAATCTATGCCGGAACAACAGAAGGAAGGATGCTTGCGGAGCAGCTGGCAGCAGAACATATCCCGTGTCATGTATGTGTGGCAACGGCATATGGCCAGCTTGTCATGCCAAAGATGGACGGAGTGGAAGTTACGACCGGGCGGCTTGATATTGCCCGGATGCGGCAGCTGGCATCGGAGATGACAGCGGAGAATGAGAATGTATTTGCTGCGGTGGTAGACAGTACGCATCCGTTTGCGACAGAAGTATCCGGGAATATCCGAAAAAGTCTGGAGGGGCGGGATATTCCTTATTTTCGTCTGCTCCGCGGTTGCAGTGAGGCGAAAGCGGAAGAAAGCGGGGCAAAGATCACTTATTTTGAAGATAACGAATCCTGTGTCAAAGCGTTACAGGAGATCGAGGGAAACATTCTTTTGACAACCGGAAGCAAAGAGCTTGGCGTTTACAGTGGAATGGAAGGCTTAAAGGAGCGGCTGTATGTCCGGGTGCTTCCGGGACTGGAAAGCATTGAAATCTGTGAAAAACAGGGAATCCACGCAAAGCATATTATTGCCATGCAGGGGCCTTTTTCCATAGATTTGAATGAGGCAATACTGCGTCAGTTTTCCATTTCCTGCCTTGTGACCAAGGAGAGCGGAAAAAGCGGAGGATATCTGGAAAAGCTGCAAGCGGCAGGAAGAACCGGAGCGCGTGCTTTTGTGATCCGTGCGCCGAAAGAAGAAGGGCAGACCTTTGAGGAAGTGGTGGATGCGTTGTATGAACAATATGGAAAAACGCATGCACTGCGCGCAGAAGATACGGTGTTACATCAGCCGGAGATTGCGTTGGTCGGACTTGGCATGTCGGAACGGACATTGACACAGGAGGGGGCAAAAGTCGTTGCAGAGGCAGATATTGTCTTTGGTGCAAAGCGTATGATTGCGGATGTCCCAGGCGAAAAGGAAACTTATCCCTATTATCTGGCAAAAGATATCATTCCGGTTATAAGAAAAAAGGAAAAAGAAGGAAAGCATGCAATCAAAGCAGCCGTACTTTTTTCCGGAGATACCGGCTTTTACAGCGGTTGTACCAAAATGAAGAAGGAGCTGGAGAAAAACGGATTTACAAAGGTTCGCATTTATCCGGGAATCTGTTCAATATCCTACCTTGCAGCAGCCGTGGGAGAGACCTGGCAGGATGCGAAACTTCTGAGCATTCACGGAAGAAAAGAGGAAACCTGGCCGGCAGAGATTTTAGACGCAGTAAATTATCATGCGAAGACGTATCTGCTGGTTTCAACAGTGGAAGATGTACAAAAGATTGGGAAACTGTTGCAGGAGGCAGAGATTTCCTGTGAAATCGTTTGCGGAAGAGATTTCGGGGGAGCGTCAGAGATTCGGACCATTGTGCCGGCAGAAGCACAGGAGATTACAAAGGAGGGCCTATATACCTGTCTGATCCGGAACGATTCGCCGAAAAAGCGGGAACTGTCGCAGAGCATTTCGGATGATGCTTTTATCCGCGGGAAAGTTCCTATGACAAAAGAGGAAATCCGTCATGTTTCTCTGGGGAAACTTCATCTGACAGAGGATGCGGTATTTTATGATATCGGAAGTGGCACGGGCTCGATTGCGGTTGCGGCAGCACAGCTTTCGCCAAATATTCAGGTGTATGCCATGGAACGTAAAGCGGCAGCCTTGGAATTGATGCAGCAGAATATAGAGAAATTTCATTTGAAAAACGTTGCAGTTGTTGCCGGGGAGGCTCCGGATTCCATGCAGCAGCTGCCGGCACCGACGCATGCATTTGTCGGTGGCAGCGGAGGAAACTTAAAACAGATTTTAGAGGTTGTATGGCAGAAAAATCCACTTGCAAGGGTTGCAATCAATGCCATAAGCCTGGAGACGATTGCAGAAGTCACAGCCTTTTTACAGGAACACCGGGAAGATGTGGAAAGTGAAGTCATCCAGATGCAGGTGAGCCGGGGAAAACAGGCGGGAGCTTATCATCTGATGCAGGCAGAAAATCCGGTGATGATTTTTACATTAAGGAAGTTAGCATGAGAAAACGAGGTATTTTGCTGGCTGCGCCGGGGAGTGGAAGCGGAAAGACGACCATTACCTGTGCGCTTTTGGCAGCATTGAAAAAAAGAAATATTCCGGTACGGAGTTTTAAGAGCGGACCGGATTATATTGATCCGATGTTTCATTCGAGAGTGATTGGAATTCCATCGCGTAATCTGGATACTTTCTTTTCGGAAGCGTCACAGATTCAGGAGCTATATGATTATGGGGAAGAAGGAATGTTCTCTGTAATTGAAGGTGCCATGGGGATTTATGACGGCCTTGGCGGTACGCAAAAAGAGGGATCGGCATATCATCTGGCGCAGACGCTGGATCTGCCGGTTATTCTTGTGGTGGACGCACATGGAATGGGAAGAACGCTTCTTGCACTTCTTGCAGGAATACAGTCCTATGATACGGACAAACGGCTTGCCGGTGTTATTTTAAACCGGATTACGCCGGGTTTTTATGGAATCATTGCACCTATCATCGAGGAGGAACTGCATTTACCGGTGCTTGGATTCTTTCCGAAAGCTACCGATCTGCAAATGGAAAGCAGACATCTGGGATTGAAAATGCCGGATGAGATTGCGCAGTTACAGACACAGGTGGCGCATGCGGCAGAATTGCTTGAAGCCAATGTGGATGTGGAAAAGCTGCTTGAAATGGCAGGTTGGAAGGAAGAAAAGGCAGAGGATAAGTATGGCGCAGCCGGAAGTGTTTTTGATGCGGATGAGAAAAGCACCGTACGGATTGCGGTAGCAAAAGATGAGGCATTTTGCTTTTACTATGAAGATAATCTGCGGATGCTGCACGAAGCAGGGGCGGACCTTGTTGCATTTTCGCCTTTGCACGACAAGCAACTGCCGGAGAATGTGCAGGGCATTTTACTTGGTGGCGGGTATCCGGAGCTGTGCGCAGAGGCATTGTCAGGCAATGTTTCGATGCGGAAATCCATTCGTGAGACAATTGCGCAGGGAATGCCATCGGTGGCAGAGTGTGGCGGATTTATGTATTTGCATGAGACGCTGACGGATGAAAATGGACAGACGTATCCGATGGTCGGCGCAATTCGCGGCGGATGTCATAATACGGGAAAACTGGTGCGTTTTGGATATGTGAATGTGACAGAACAGGAATCACATTTTCTATCACAAAAAGTAATCCGGGCGCATGAATTTCATTATTATGACAGTGATAACAATGGAGAATCCTGTGAAGCGGTCAAGCCGACGACGGGACGAAAATGGAAATGTATCCACGAAGGTGAAAATTTCTGGTGGGGTTATCCACATTTGTATTATCCGTCCAATCCGGCTTTTGTGGAACATTTTATCGGGGAAGCAAAAAAATGGAAGAAAAGAGAAGACAGGTGTAAATCATGAAAAAAGCAATCTTGATTGTAAGTTTCGGAACAACCTATCCGGGAACCAGACAGAAGAATATTACGGCAATCCGCGAGCAGGTGCAGGCGTTGTATCCGGATGTGCTGATCGAGGAAGCGGTGTCGAGTACAATTGTTCGAAAAGCAATGCGGACGCGTGAGGATATAGAGGCAAAAAGCCCAGCTGAGGGATTAGAGGCACTAAAAGAAAAAGGTGCAACAAATGTGATTGTACTTCCCACCCACATCATTGATGGAATTGAGAACCACCGCATGAAGCAGGTGGTGCAGGAATATGCGCAGGATTTTGCATTGATTGCAGTGGCAGATGCGCTGCTTGCGACGGAAGAAGATTATGAAATCGTAGCAAAAGCTTTGTGGGAATCGCTGAAGGATGAGGTAGGAGATGCACCTCTGATTCTTATGGGACATGGAACGGAGCATGCGGCGGATGGAAGTTATGCAATCCTCGAAACTGCCATTCGTAATTATGCGGACCATGAAATTTATATTGCAACGGTGGAAGGTGCCGTTACGATCGAAGATGTTATTGCGCGCATGCAAAAAAAGCATGCATCATCGACAAATAAGAAAATGAGCAATCAGAGAGTGGTTGTCACACCATTCATGCTTGTAGCGGGCGACCATGCCAACAATGATATGGCAGGCGGTATGCACGAGGCGGAAAATGGGGAACCGGAAGAGGATTCCTTTGCCGGAAAATTGCAGGCCGCAGGATATACACCAGATTGTATCATCCGTGGAATCGGAGAGTATCCGGCGATACGGGAAATTTATATGGCGCATTTGCGCAGAAAAACATCCGAAGTATTTTCAGAGAACAATGCATGTGACTGTGAAAACACAGTGCAGCAGCCGGAAAAGGGAATGCTATATGGCATTGGAGTTGGACCGGGAAATCCGAAACTTATGACATTGCAGGCGATTGAAACTATTCAAAAATGTGATGTGATCGTTCTTCCCGCAGTTTCGAAAGAGGAATGTTATGCTTATCAGATTGTGAAAAAAGTCTGTCAGAAAATAGATGGAAAAGCCTTGCTTTGTATGCCGTTTCCGATGATCAGGGATGAAAAGAAATTAGCACTTGCGCATGAACGCATTTACCAGGCCATCGAGGATTATCTGATGCAGGGGCAGACCGTGGGACTGCTTACGATTGGAGATCCGAGCGTATATTCCACATATATTTATATGCACAAGCGTGCAACAAAAGCGGGCTGGTCGGCAGAAATTATCAGTGGTGTCCCGTCTTTTTGTGCGGTAGCTGCCCGGCTAGGAATTCCGCTCGGCGAAAAAGAGGAAGAGATTCATATTATTCCAGGTTCTTACGATGTGCAAAACACGTTGCATGATCAGGGAACCCGCGTTTATATGAAATCCGGCAAAAAGCTGCAGGAGTTGTTAGAAATCTTACGGATGAAGGAAAAACAGGATGGTAAGACACTGGAAGTGTATGGCGTGTCGAATTGTGGTATGGACAATGAGAAAGTTTACCGGGGACTTTCGGAGCTGGAAGCAGCAAAGGGATATCTTACAACCGTAATTGTGAAAGGAAACTGTGATGAAACAACAGAAGGATAATCAGGACGAAGGACTGAAAGGAAATGAAAAAATAGAGGAAGCGATACAGGCTTTGCAACAGGAATCCACGCAGGAACAGCTTGCACATACGCTTACGGTGATTCGCCGGCGGATGCGTGAAAATGGGCAGCTGATCGTGGCAGTTGAGCCATCGATTGGACAGGAACAACTGAAATTACAGGCGGTTCAGACATCGGATGGAAAGACCTGGTGGTGCGCTTTTACCAGTTTTGAAGAGGAATTAAAAGGGGCAGATACTATGAAGTCTACCTTTTTGTCGGATATTGGAAAGCTTTTTCAGACAGCACTCACGGTGCCGGAGATTGAGGGAATTATTATCAATCCGTGGAATCGTACGATTATGCTCGATAAGAAGCTGATTCGTATTATTATGCCTTATAACTAGTAAATTTAATTATGTGCTCGTGCATCCGGATTATCAGGGGCAGGGAATGCCGGAGGACAAAAATAATGTGCCATTTTATTTGAAACATGGGTTTTCTGTTATGGAAAATGGTGTGGCAATCCAGCTATGTAATTATGAAAATAAGAGATAGCAGATTAGTATAAGTATAAGTAGAAGGAGAAATGATAAAATGAGAGTAGCAGTAACATACGAAAACGGACAGATTTTTCAGCATTTTGGACACACAGAGCAGTTTAAAGTGTATAATATCGAGGATAATAAAATTGTAAACACCCAGGTTGTAGATACAAACGGACAGGGACATGGCGCTCTTGCAGGTTTCCTGAATTCTGCAGGCATTGATGTACTTATCTGCGGAGGAATTGGTGGAGGCGCACAGACTGCACTTGCAGCTGCAGGAATCCAGCTGTTTGGAGGTGTATCAGGGGATGCAGATGAAGCTGTAAAGTCATATATCGAAGGAAAACTCGCATACAATCCTGATGTGCATTGTACACATCACGATCATGAAGAAGGCCATTCATGTGGGGAACATCATTGCGGCGAGGACAAGCATGGATGTGCTGGGAACCATTAATCGCATAATTCCAAATAATAGAATGCCATTATATATCGCAAAATAAATTTTCTGCAAAAGTCCGGGCGCTATGTATTTTAGTGAATACCAGGGCTTTTGTTCTATGTAAACGTTTACAGTTGTGCTATAATGGGCAAAGAAAATAGAAAAAATGAGGTGAAAATTGTGCTTAAAGCGGAAAATTTAACTCTTAATGTAGATGATGAAGGCGGCAAAAAGTGTCTTCTGAAAGATATATCATTTCAGGTAGATGACGGGGAGATGCTCGTGATCACCGGACCAAACGGAGGCGGAAAATCAACGCTTGCCAAAACACTGATAGGAATCCAGACACCGGATAGTGGAAAAATTATACTTGATGGGGAAGATATCACAGATTTTGATATCAATCATAGAGCAAATGCAGGAATTGGTTATGCATTTCAGCAACCACCGAGATTTAAAGGTATGACCGTTATGAAGCTGCTCAAGCTTGCGGCAAAGGACGAGCTTTCGGACAAGGAATGCTGTGATCTTCTGACAGCGGTAGGTCTTTGTGCAAAGGATTATATTTACAGACAGATTGATGGAACTCTTTCCGGTGGAGAGATGAAGCGGATCGAGATTGCATCTGTGCTTGCAAAAGAACATTCGCTTTGTATCTTTGACGAGCCGGAGGCAGGAATCGATCTGTGGAGCTTTTCTATGCTGATTCAGAAATTCGAGGAGATTCACACAGAAAAAAAGCAGAGCCTTATCGTAATCTCGCATCAGGAAAAGATCATCAACATGGCAGACCGCATTATGATTATTGACGATGGAGAAATCAAGAAAATCGGCACAAAAGATGAGGTCCTGCCTTACCTTAATGGTGTGCAGAAATGCCACAAATGTGTAGAGAGACTGGAGGGAAGATCATAAGATGGTAAAGCTTGATAATGTAACAGAAGGCGTATTAGACGTCATAAATGATAATAAATTCAGTCAGACAGGTGCTTTCAATCTGCGTGAAAACGGCACATCGATCTGCCACGGAGACAGTGAGCACATCAAGATAAAGAAAAAGACGGACAAGCCGGGCATTGATATTTATATTGATGGAAAAACAAATGGAGAGGCAGTTTACATCCCTGTAGTATTAAGTAAATCCGGCATGACAGATCTTGTATACAATGACTTTTATGTGGAAGACGGCGCGGATGTAAGAATCGTGGCAGGCTGTGGAATCCATAACAGTGGCTGTAACGAGAGCCGACATGATGGAATCCACACCTTCCATGTTGGCAAAAATGCAAATGTCCGTTATGAGGAAAAGCATTATGGCGAAGGAAACGGAACAGGTGCGCGAGTGCTTAATCCCGTAACTAATATATTTGTAGGAGAGAACTCTGTTTTCACACTTGATACAGCACAGATCAAGGGCGTGGATTCGACCGTCCGGGAGACAAATGTAGAGCTTGAAAAAGATGCAAAGCTTTATGTCACAGAGCGTCTGATGACAGACGGAGAACAGAAAGCCGAGTCAAATATTGAAGTGAAATTAAACGGAGAGGACAGCTCCGCACAGATTGTTTCCAGATCCGTTGGAAAAGGAAATTCTGTTCAGACCTTCCATCCGAATGCAATCGGAAACAGTAAATGTCAGGCTCATATCCAGTGTGATTCGATTATCATGGATCAGGCTGAGGTTGGTTCCATCCCAGAAATCAGAGCGAAAAATATTGATGCGGCAATCATTCATGAGGCAGCAATCGGAAGAATCAATGATGAACAGCTTCTTAAGCTCCGCACACTTGGACTTACCGAGGAAGAGGCAGAGGAAGTTATCATTCAGAACTTCTTAAATTAAACTAACGGTAAATAAAAATCCAGAGCGTGATATTGATATGCTATTAGGGCACATTAATATGCTCTGGGTTTTATTTGATGAAATGACAAATAGCGAGTACATGAAAGTATTTGCAGGGGCTTTTCAGATATTTGTAAGACAGGAATTGCCGGTATTTTTACTGGGAACGGGATTGTATGAAAACATTGAGGAACTTCAAAATGAGAAGAGCCTTACTTTTTTGTACAGAGCACCTAAAATCCAGCTCAAACTATTAAACAATGTAGCAATAATCAATAAGTACAAAACTATTTTTAACATATCAGCGGAGCAGGCATCGCAGATGGCCGGACTGACGAAAGGATATCCGTTTGCATTTCAGGTATTAGGGTATCTGAAATGGAGACAAATGAGTTTAATCCTTATCGTAAGCGTCTCATAAGAAAAGGCATTGTATCAGGAGAGACGAGAGGGTATGTGTATTTTATGTTGCCGCTCTTTGACGAATATGTGGTTGCCAATTATTAGAATATGGAATTGGCAGACGATAGTTACAATAAAAACAAAATACAGACAGAAAAGGAAAGAAAAAGATGGAATCAAAAGTAAAAGAAGCGGCTCAAAGAAAAATGTGTGGTTACAACTGTGCGCAGGCTGTGGCATGCACTTATTGCGAACAGGCGGGCCTGGATGAAGAAACAGCCAAAAATCTTACGCAGGGATTTGCAGTAGGTATGGGTGGCAGTATGGAAGCAACATGCGGAGCAATCATCGGAGCTGTAAATGTATTGGGCATGATCAATAAAAATCCGCAGAAAACCATGCAGAGCGCAAGAAGAATCATCAGCAGATTCAAAGAACAAAATGGTACCGTTATTTGTAAAGAACTCAAAGGGATTGCAGATGGGGTTGTCAAGAGGGAATGCATTGACTGTGTAAAGGATGCAGCATTATTTCTGGAAGATGAATTAAAATAAATGGATATCAATAGCATTATGAGTGAATATTATAAATTTTTTCAAAACAAAAAATGCGAATACTTTCCGTGCCACAAAGGAATCCCGGAAGAGGATTTTAATTGTCTGTTTTGCTATTGTCCTCTCTATACACTTGGGAAATCCTGTGGTGGAAACTGTGAATTTTTAGAAAATGGTGTCAAATCCTGTATGAACTGCGGTTTTCCACATCACCGTAAGAATTATGATAAGATTACAAGCCGCTTTCAGGAAATTGTAGATGTTATGGCAGCTTCAAATAAGGGGGAGGCATCGGATGAAATGTGAACTTAATCCCAGATTATCTTCCGGTGACTGGAAAGAATTTTGCAGTCGTTTTCATTTCCCGCTGGAGGAGTTGCCGAACATTCAGGCAATTTATAAGGCGCTTCTTCCACTGATGGAATCTTATGCGTATTACTCTTTGAATCAGGATTTGAAGGAAGTATCTTTTTCGCATTATGCTTATGGATTTGTGACGCTTGGCAACGGCATGGATGAACTGTCGGAATTATATCTCAATCACGAGCAGATTCAGGAAGCTTATATTGTGGATTGCATCAGTCTTATGCTCTTATCAAAAGCCTATGAAGAGTTTGCATATGTGGTAGAAGAGCAAAGTGGTCTGTATCTCACAGAATTATCTTTTCTGGGAGATACCTATTCCCTGGATCTGCTTCCACAGATTTATGAGCAACTGGCACCGGATACGATTCAGTTTACCGAGGGACAGATGCTTCGTCCACTAAAGACAGCAACACTCATCCTGCATTTGGATACAGAAACGCATGCGGATGTCAAACAGTTATGTAATACCTGTGAAAACTGCAAGAATTTTTCCTGCCCGTCCAGAAAGGCATCGGCTCCGACATTGCCGCACACCTATGGTGCTATGCAGATTTTTCATGTAAATAAAAGATAAGTGAGATTTATGATTTACAATGGTTATGAGTGGTTATATAATAAGTATAACCACTCATAACCATTTTGCTGTATAGATGCGTACACTTATTTATAGGAGATGCACATGGAAAATCCAAGGGAACGTATTCGTGAAATAGAAAAAAGATTGGCGCAGTTGCCGAAGGGAACCTTAACTTACAAGACGATCAATGGCAAAAAACAGCCATATGTGCAGAGGACAGTTGATGGCCGCTCAGTCAGTTATTATGTCAAAGTGTCGGAGCGGGCGCAGATTCTGATGGAATTTGCGGAGCGAAAACGGCTTGTAGAAGAGCGAAAGCATTTGCTTGCATACAGGGAAGGATTAGCTGCAATCTTAAAGAAAAATCCATATCTGGATATGAAAGTTGGATGCGGATATCAGGATTTTCGTGATTTTGCATGTGGAAGGCAGTTTTATGTAGACAAGACACATTTTATTGCGGAGTGGCTGCGCAGTAAGTCAAAAGTGACACTTATAACGAGACCGCGGCGTTTTGGAAAGACCACGCTTCTTAGTACCGTTGAAAATTTTTTGGACCCGCGTTTTGGGGGACATTCCGAATATTTCGAGAAGCTTCAGGTGTGGACGGAAGAAGACTGCAGAACACTCTATGGAACGATTCCGGTAATTTCTGTCAGTTTTGGAAGTTGCAAGGGGCGTGATTATGCGCAGGCAATCCGTGGAATGATCAGCAGCTTTTACAATCTCTATGAGAGTCACCGCTATCTGATGGAGGGAGAAAAACTTGATGCGGAAGACAAGGCGGTATACCAGCGAATGAAAAAAGCGCTGGAGATGGGGGATGAGACAAAAGCAGAGAGTGCCATTCCGCGTCTGTGCAGGCTGCTTTACCGGTATTATGGGATTTGGCCGGTCATTTTACTGGATGAATATGATACACCTTTACTGGAGGCGTATACGGATGGTTACTGGGAAGAGATGATCGGAACCTGTCGCCAGTTGTTTCATGCGGCATTTAAGGAGAATGCTTATTATAGCCGGGCGATTATAACCGGAGTGACGAGGGTGACAAAAAATTCGCTTTTTTCGGATTTGAATAATATAGAGGTAGATACGGTTACATGCGATGCTTACAGTGACTGTTTCGGGTTTACAGAGGAAGAAGTGATTGATGCGTTACAATGCCAGAATGTGCAGGAATTTAGCAAGGTAAAGGCAATGTATGACGGCTTTATTTTTGGCAGCCAGAAAGATATCTATAATCCATGGTCGATCTGTAATTATCTGCGACAGGGGGAACTGATCTGTTATTGGACGAACACAAGCAGTAATAAACTGATTGGGGAAATCATAAGAAAGCATCCGGTGCGAAGCAAGCATGAAATTGAGCAGCTGATGGCGGGAGAAACTGTTCACAAAAAGATTAACGAGAATGTAACGTTTCAGTATCTTGATGGCGATGAAAACAGTCTGTGGTCGCTTTTTCTTGCAATCGGATATATAAAGGCCGATTACGTTGTGAAACATGGGGAGATTACAGAATGTGATGTATCAGTAACCAATCAGGAAGTTATGGAGATGTTTCGTTACGAGGTTCTTGCTATGTTTGACAATGGCAATGCAATCTATAATGATTTTGTGCAGGCATTGTTGCAGCACAATGTTTGCGATATGAACGATATACTGTTGGATATCGCATATACATCCATGAGTTATTTTGATGTTGGAAAACGCCCTTCGGAACGAGCTCCGGAGAATTTCTATCATGGACTTGTGCTGGGACTGATCGTCTCTCTACGGGACAGGTATCGCATCGTGTCAAACAGGGAGAGCGGACGAGGACGGTATGATATTGCGATGTATCCCTTACAGGATAATATGGATGCATTTCTTATGGAATTTAAAGTGCATGATGAGAAAACGGAAACGAATCTGGAAACGACTGCGGACAACGCTCTCCGTCAGATTGAAGAGAAGGGGTATGAGAAGGATCTTCATGCAGCAGGAATCAAATCGGAACATATTTACAAGCTGGGTTTTGCCTTTTCCGGCAAGGATGTGTTGGTGAAAGAAGATTTATAAAGACCAATGGTGGTGGTAGGTTGTTAATCGAAAAAGAGATATGGTATACAGGAGGAAATTTTTATGTTCAGACCTATGCGAAGAAAAGCAAAAGAGATACAGGAAAAGTAAAGCAATAGAAGATACAATAAAATTAAGAAAATGATAATTAGCGGAAGAATGCCAAAATTAAATTGATATTCTTCCGCTAATCTTTTATAATGAACAATAGAAAAGCGTGTAAGTGCAGGATCGGAGATGAGCAATGATGAAGTCAAGCAAAGAAATGGCAGAGATTTGGAATGTTTCAGAACGAACAGTGACTACATTCTGTAAATCGGGTAAAGTACCCGGGGCGATAAAGGAAGGAAGAACATGGAAGATACCGGAAGATGCAAAGAAACCGGCTGATGGTCGTGTTATGTCCGGTCGATACGTGAAGAAAAATATAAAAAATACGATAAAGGCATTGCCTATTGGAATTTCTGATTATGTGCGTGCACAGTCTGAATATTATTATGTGGACAAGACAATGATGATCAAAGAGTTTCTGGATCAAAAACCGTTGGTAACACTTTTTACCAGACCGAGACGATTTGGAAAAACATTGAATATGGATATGTTAAGGGTTTTCTTTGAAATATCGGATGAAGATACAAGTAAGTATTTTTCTGATAAGGAAATCTGGAAATGTGGCGATACCTATCGCATGCATCAGGGAAAATATCCGGTGATCTTTCTTACATTTAAGGATGTAAAATTTGATTCCTGGGATGCTACACTTGATAAAATCGGCAGTCTTCTTCAGACAGAGTATGGAAGACATCAGGAATTGCTGGAAAGCGAACGTGTTGCAGCATATGAAAAAGAATATTTTACAAGAGTATTAGGTGGGAACGCTTCGGAAGTTGATTTGACATCGGCATTGGAAAAATTATCGCAAATGCTTACCGAATATTATGAAAAAGCTCCGATTATCATTATTGACGAATATGATACTCCGATTCAGGAGGGCTATTCGAAGGATTTTTATGATGAAATCATAGGGTTTATGCGCAATTTTTTTTCCGGTGCATTTAAGGATAACAAAAATCTTTCCTATGGATTTTTAACTGGTATTCTTCGTATTGCACAGGAGAGTATTTTTAGCGGATTGAATAATCTGACCGTGAATTCTGTAATGGATCAGGAATATGACAAATATTTTGGATTTACAAATGAAGAAGTTCATGAAATGCTGAGATATTATGATTTTCTGGATAAAGAAACAGAACTGAAAGACTGGTATGATGGTTACTTATTTGGAAATGAGGAAATTTATAATCCATGGTCAGTAATCAATTATATTGCAAAAGGATGTATTCCACAGGCATATTGGGTAAATACCGGAAAGAATGAAGTTTTGGAAGATGTTCTTAAAGTTGCAACTGATGATATTACAGAGAGATTGTATGCTCTGTTACAGGGAGAGAGTGTCATTGCCAGAATTGATCAAAACGTAATATATCGCTCGCTTGCGGAAGATCCGGCAAATATTTACAGTCTTTTATTGGTGGCGGGCTATTTAAAAACCCCAAGGAAGGAACTTCAGTCGGATGGTTCCTATTTGTGTGAGGTATCCATTCCGAACAAAGAGATAGCGGCGGTCTATAAGAGTGAGATTCTGGCTCATTTGTTACAGATAGGTGCAATCACAAGAACGACAGCAAATCGAATTGCGGAAAGTCTCTACGCCAACGATCTGGAAAAATTGCAGAAAGCGATAGCCGAGTATATGGATCGATCCGTCAGTTTTTATGATGCAGGAGCGGAAGGTTTTTATCATGGATTAGTTCTGGGGCTGATTGCTTTAATGGATAATCAATATAAGATTAAATCGAATAGAGAGTCGGGAGATGGAAGATACGATATCAGTCTGATTCCAAGAGAGAAGAAGTATCCGGGCATCATTATGGAGCTGAAGTGGAAAAGTAATCTTGACGAGAGATCACTTGAAAAATTGGCGAAGGAAGCGTTAATGCAGATTGATGATAAAAGGTATGATGCAGAAATGCAGCAAGGGGGAATTAAGAGAATATTGAAACTTGGGATTGCTTTTTCGGGTAAAAGAGTAAAGATTCAAATGAGATGATAATTATGACATATGGACTATTTGAGAAGATTGTCCAATATTGGAACAATAAAGAACAATCTTCTACATTTTAGTGATTTATAAAAGCATTTTCACATATAGATGAAACCAAACGATATCGTTCCATCATATCATCTGTGTTCTTAAGCCATTTGACCAGGGCAAATTCCGTCAGACTTTGCAGAAAAATATCACTGAAGCCGCAACGGAGCAGCGCATTCACAAAATTCTTATACTGATAAAAATAGGAAAAGCCATGAAGGACGAAATAAAGGAGACATTTTGTATGCCGAATATTGTTGAACAATTTGGAAAATACATCAATAAAATTACAACGGAGCATCCGGAGCGGGCCCGTGCACTGCTTTTGGCCAGTTACCGTGCTTATGGACTCAAACTTCGCCTGGCTCCAACCCGTGAGCTGCCGCCATCCCGCCAGTTTTCGGCACAGTATGTGAACAAAACGGTACAGACTATGCTTTCCCATCCGGAACGGGCGGCATTAGTCAGCGTACTTATGCCGTGTGAACTGTTAGAGACTATGTCGGTGACACCTATGTGCGCCGAATTGTATTCCTGCTTTATCAATGGAGCCTATGCGGAGTCGGCTTTTGCGGAGGCAGCTGAAGCGGAGGGAATTGCAGAATCCTATTGCTCTTATCATAAAATACTGTTGGGCAGCGCCTATGCAGGGGTTCTGCCGGCACCAAAGTTTATCGTAAATACATCGCTGGTGTGCGATGCCAATAACCTGACATTTCGGGAACTGGCTGATTATTATGGCATTCCTCAGTTTTATGTCGATGTGCCACCCGAGCAGAGCGAGGACTGTGTTGCTTATGTGGCAAATGAACTGCGGGAACTGAAAGATTTTCTAGAAGAACATACAGGGAAAAAACTGGATGAGTCCTTGCTGAAAGAAACCGTTGCCCGGTCGCAAAAGACGATTTCACTACTCAGGGAGTGCCAGAAAGAAAAGAGTGGCCGGACGCTGCCAAACGATGTCGCATCGGAATTGTATGAGGTTTATATGTCGCACAATGCTTTGGGCACGAAGGAAGCTTACCGGTATGCGGATGAGCTGTTGAAAGATTTGAAGAAAGCCCCTGCTTCGCATGGAATCCGGATTCTCTGGCTGCATACTATGCCGAACTGGCAAGAACCGGTACGCCAGCTTTTTAATTGCAATGAAAATTGTCAGGTTGTCAGCTGCGACATGAATTTTGAAAGTCTGGTGAATATGGATCCGGAACATCCTTATGAAAGTATGGCGCGCCGGCTGGTATACAGTCGGTGGAATAGTGGAGAAAAGCGGGTGGAAACAGCTTTGGAGGCAGCGCGTTCCCTGCATGTGGACGGTGTCGTCTGCTTCTGTCACTGGGGTTGCAAACAGACCATGGGACTTTCCGCAATATTCAAGCGGGAATTGGATGCGGCAGGTTTTCCGACCTTGATTTTGAACGGGGACGGTTGCGACCGTCGCAATGCCTCAGACGGACAGACTGCCACAAGGTTAAATGCTTTTTTGGAAATGTTGGAGAAACGAAATGGATAATACAATTTATTATGTCTGCAAATATACCCCTAAAGAAATCTTTTCGGGGTTTGATCAGCCAACCGAACGGCTTGACCCGGCTCCCGCCAATTTTGAGTGTGCGGAGAGCTGTACGCATCCGAATCTTTGTGGGTACGGAAAGGCTTTGATTGAGGAAGTTATGAAGAGGGATATCCGCAGGCTTCTTCTGGTGGACTGCTGTGATGTATGCCGGCGCATTTATGATGTGCTCTGGCATCAGGGAAATATGGAATTTTTATTCCTGCTTTCACTGCCACATAAGAATACAGCGTCTTCGGTCTCTCTTTTGGAAAGGGAATTGCAGCGGCTGCAAACGGAACTTTTGGCTTTGACCGGGGAAAATTTTAATCCGGACAAAGCATTACATGCATGGAAGAGCGGTATCAGGGAAGCCGAGCAGCAGACAATAACAGAGCCTCATGTCCGGCTGATCGGGGCACATGGCGGCACATTATTGAAAGAGATGATTGAGCAGCGCATGCCACTTCCGGTTCAGGATGATACCTGTACAGGAAGAAGAATGCTGATGCCCGCGCCGGAGTGCTGGGCTGATACGGCTTATGCTTCGGCATTGTTAAATCAGCACAGGAGTTGTATGCGGATGCAGTTTCGCATTGAGGAGCCGGATGACACTGCGGTAGGAACCATTTGTCATACCATTAAATTTTGCGATTATTATGGATTTGCGTACCGACATATGAGAGCGCAAAAGGAGGAAACACTTTTGAAGATTGAAACAGACTGCACACCACAATCCAGCGGACAGCTGCATACCAGAATCGACGCCTTTGCTGAAACAATAGGCGCCGGTGCAAACCAGATAAAGAAATCAGAAAATATTCATTATATTGCCGGTGTGGACAGCGGTTCCACAAGTACAGATGCTGTAATATTAGACCGGGAGAAGAAGATTGTCAGCTCCGTTATTCTGCCTACAGGTGCAGGTGCTGCTTCCGGTGCAGAAAAAGCGTTGGCTGCAGCATTGGAATCTGCAGGTTTAAAAAGAGAGGACCTTGATGCCGTCGTCACGACCGGATACGGACGTGAAACTGTAGGACTTTCGGATGCATCGGCAACGGAGATTACCTGTCACGCAAAAGGAGCGCATTATCTGTTCCCTGACGCGCGTACGGTGATTGATATTGGCGGGCAGGATTCCAAGGTAATCCGCATCGATGAGAACGGAAATGTTGTGAATTTTGTTATGAATGATAAATGTGCTGCCGGAACGGGACGTTTCCTTGATATGATGGCAAAGACGCTGGAACTTACGCTTCCGGAGATGAGTGAGCTGGGGCTGCAGTGGAAAAATGAGGTGACAATCTCGAGTATGTGTACGGTATTTGCAGAGTCAGAGGTTGTCTCACTGGTGGCAGATAACACGGCACCCGAGGACATCATCCATGGACTGAATGCATCTGTCGCTGGAAAGACCTCATCCCTTGTCAAGCGGCTTGGCGGCGAGCCGGCATATATTATGACCGGCGGTGTGGCACAGAACCAGGGAGTTGTGAAAGAATTATCAGACAAGCTGGGTGCGCAGGTGTATGTACCAAAAGAAGCACAGCTTTGTGGTGCGATAGGTGCTGCATTACTGGCATTCGGAGAGCGGTAAAGGACAGCGTCGAAGTTTTATGGGACGTAGTCAAGCAAAAAAGAATATTATAACATGGCAAAAAGTTTCTTGAATAAAAAAAGCTTTAGAGTATGCCTTAAGACATATTTCAAGAAAATAAGGAGGAATATAGTATGAAGAAATATATTTGTAAAATATGCGGCTTTGCGATGAATGAAAAAATAGATGTGGGAACGATTTGTCCGTGTTGCTTTAATGAATATCGGTGTGATGATGAACTCACAAAATATGAAATACTGATGTCATATTGTGATGGAAATTTAGATGTATTACATACAATTGCGCCAGAGTTAGATGGTGTGGATATGAAGGAATACGTTGATACAGAAATTGCATGGAGAATTTTGCGCTTAGTCTGGATAAAAAAAGGTGCTAAATATATATATAAACCGAGAAAGATTCTGTCACAAAGGGAAGTACAGGCACAATTAAAAAATATTGGGTATGATTATGAAGAACTAAAAAAATTAAGTCGGTTGATAACCTGTAATATGGAATTGGACGAATAAGATTTTGTTTATTATAAAGAATAACGATAGAACATCTCTGCCCCTTAAAGATTAAAGGGCAGGGATGTTGATAGATGGAACTCTTATGTCATTTGTTTCTTAAAAGATTTTCAGTACCAGTTCGTCCAAAGAAAGTCTTGTAGCCAGATGGTCATGTAAATTTGCAGGGGAACTTTCAACATAGCCAATTGCTAGAATGCTGATTGGCTCCAGATGAGCTGGCAGATGGAATTCCTCTTTGATTACGTCCGGTTTAAAAATTCCAATCCACACGGAACCCAGATCAAGGTCGGTCGCTTCCAGCATCATATGATCGGTTATAATGGAGGCGTCAATGTCTGTTGTCTGTTTGCCATCATATGGTCGCGTCCATGCTTTTTCTGTGTCGGAACATACAACGATTGCCAATGGTGCATGATAGATATTTGCAGATTTTTCCAGTTTTGCAAGCTGTTCTTTCGTTTGGAGCACCAAAAGTCTGACCGGCTGAAGATTGGCAGCCGTCGGTGCCGCGTGAGCGGCAGCAAGAATTTTTTTGAGTTTTTCTTCTTCTACATTTTTGTCTGCATAATCTCTTACAGAATATCTTTTTTCAGCAAGTTCTAAAAAGTTCATAATTTTATTCTCCTTAGGTTTTGATTTCGTTTGTATTGTGTATTTGTGTTGTAAATATGGTCGACCCGTACTATAATTGTAGCAGTAACTTGTTATTACACAAGAACGCACTATTTTGGTATATACTACCCAAAAAGAAAGTAGGATACATGAAACAACCATATTATGAATCAACATGCCCGGTTGAAGCGGCGCTACAGCTTATCGGTGGAAAATACAAAACTATTATTTTGTGGCATTTGTTGAATAAAACAATGCGTTACAGTGAGCTTCACCGCCTTGTCCCAAGGGCAACAGATAAAATGTTGGCACAGCAACTCAGAGAGTTGGAAAAGGACGGTCTGGTGAATCGGAAAGTTTACCCTGTCATTCCGCCAAAGACGGAGTATTCCCTTACGGAATTCGGAAGAACCTTAGAACCTGTATTGAATTCACTATGTATTTGGGGGCAGTATTATATTTCGACGCAGTCAGATCAAAATACAGAGACTTGTGAAGGTAGAGATAAATGTGCACAGTAGAGTTGGTTATGGATTTATAGAAGGAGTTTTGGAAGTATTAAAATGATAAAAATTATATCTGACAGCACATGCGATCTGTCACAGGAAGTTTTAGAGAAATACGATATCGATATTATTCCTTTACATATTGTAAAAGGAAACGAAGAATTAGAAGATGGCCCGGCAATTGATATATCTGCCTTATATAAATGGGCGGATGAAAATAAGACGACACCGAAGACTTCGGCACCATCCATAGAGACGGCTATGAACATTATGCGTCCCTATATCGAGGCAGGCAGGGAAATTATCTGCTTCTCGATATCCGGCGAGATGTCAACATCCGGGAATGTAATTCGGATGGCGGCGGAAGAACTGGAAGCAGAAGATGCGGTTACGGTAATTGATTCGAGAAATTTGTCAACGGGAATCGGTCTGCTTGTCGTGGAAGCTGCAATTATGGCGGCAGACGGAAAATCGCGTGAAGAGATCAGAAATAGAATTTCAGAATTAATTCCAAAGGTCCGGGCAAGTTTTGTGGTCGATACGCTTGTATATCTTTACAGGGGAGGCAGATGTAGTGCTGTTTCTGCGTTAATCGGTGGAGCGTTGGCACTTCATCCTATGATTGTTGTCAAAGACGGGAAAATGGATGCAAGCAAAAAGTACCGCGGTAAAATCGGCAAGGTTATAAAGAATTACGCCAGAGATTTAGAGAATGATATGAAAAATGCAATGCCGGACAGGGTCTTTATCACATATTCCGAATGTGATGAAAAGATTGTTGATGAGGTCAGAGATTATATCGCTTCGCTTGGCATTTTCAAGGATATTATAGAAACGAGAGCGGGAGGTGTGATTTCTTCACATTGTGGTCCGGGTACGCTTGGCGTTTTATTTATATCAAAATAATGCAATATTTCCAACGGCAAAACGTATATGATTTGCGAGGGTTAAAAGAAAAGGAAAACGCAATCCATTTAGAAAAGGTGATATATTTTGGAAAAGGAAATGAAGCGGATGAAACCGAAAATGGATATGTTAAACGGTTCCATCTGGAACAAAATCATACAATATGCACTTCCGGTCGCAGCGACAGGAATTCTGGAGCAATTGTTTAATGCATCAGATCTCGCAATTGTGGGTAATTTTACAGGAAAAGCCAAAACCGTAGCAGTAGCGGCAGTCGGAGCCAACAGCCCGATCATCGGTCTGCTGCTTAACTTTTTTATTGGAATCGCCCTGGGTGCAAATGTCGTGATTGCCAATGCAATTGGCAAGGGCGATGAGAAAACGATACATAAAGCAGTACATACTTCCGTGATCACGGCAGTCGTCTGTGGTCTGTTGGTAACATTGTTTGGAGAGTTATTTATCGGGAATCTTCTGCAGATGCTGAATGTGCCGGAAGATGTATTTCCGTATGCGTTATTGTATATTCGCATCTATCTTTTGGGAATGCCGGTAATTTTACTTTACAACTTTGAGGCGGCAATTTTCCGAAGCATTGGAGAGACGAAGATGCCACTCGAAGCGTTGGCGGTATCCGGTGTGTTGAATGTTGCCCTGAACCTGTTTTTTGTAATTGTGCTGAAGATGACGGTAAACGGAGTAGCAATTGCGACGGTGATTGCCAATGCAGTAAGTTCGGTATTCCTTTTTATAAAACTTGTCAAAACGGATCAGGCGATTCGGATACGAAAAGAGGAACTGCGGTTTGATGGAAATGTCTTTGGACGCATTATAAGAATCGGACTGCCGGCTGGCGTACAGAGTGCCGTTTTTTCAATTGCAAATATTGTCATTCAGGCAGCAATCAACAGTCTGGGAACAGTCGTAATTGCAGCTTCAAGCGCGGCATTTAACATAGAAATTTTTGCATACTATATGCTGAATTCATTCAGTCAGGCATGTACCACATTTACCGGACAAAATTATGGTGCAGGGCAGTTGAAACGGTGTCGGAAAGTGCTGCTTTTGTGTATTGTCGAGGATTTTATTGCGACTGCGGCAACAATTATTCTGGTGCTTTTATCAGGTAAGGTTCTACTTTCCATATTCAACGATGATCCGCAGGTAATCAGCATTGGATATACAAGACTTCTGATGGTATTTTCTGCATATATATTCAGTATGCTTTATGAAAATCTGTCTGGTTACCTGCGCGGTTTTGGAATCTCACTGGTGCCGGCAATCCTTACGATCATCGGTGTATGCGGTGTTCGATTTTTTTGGATATTCGCGGTATTTCCACAGCATAAAACATTCACAACCATTATGATGGCGTATCCGATCAGCCTGGCGACAACGGCGGTATTGATTTTTATTGCGACGATGTTCTACAGGCCGTCACATAAGTTAAATATGCAGTAAAGTTATTAAGGTAATACAAATTGATACAGAAGCACAAGGGGTAGCCTTTACCACGGATTTTGCCATGGTTCCGGGACAGGGCGTAAAGGCTGTAATTGATGGGAATATGGATATACAGTTTGTGTGTTTTGAAATATATCGACTAATCTAAAATGCGACTTTAGATTAGTCGGTATATTTTTATTGATTTTGCATATATTAACGACTATAATAAAATCAGATTTTAGATTAGCCGGAGGCTTATTATGTCATATATACAAAGAGCGATAACACCAATATTGAAACAAAGAGTGTCTACCAGCAAGTGCATGTTACTGGTAGGAGCCAGACAGGTCGGAAAATCAACGCTTATAAAGCATGAATTCGAGGATTTTAACCGGGCAAATTTTGATGACAGGCTGACAAGAATGCAGGCGGAGGAAGAGCCTAAATTGTTTTTCTTAAATAATCCAAAGCCGCTTTTTATAGACGAGGTTCAAAAAGAAAGCAGTATTCTGGAAGATATCAAGCAGATTGTTGATGAATCGGATGAGCGAGGAATGTTTATTCTTTCCGGTTCTCAGAAACTTGAACTTATGAAAGGCATGAGTGAATCGTTGGCAGGAAGAGTGTCGATCTCAGAGCTTACCGGATTATCCATGCGTGAAATTTATGGGGTAAAATTTAACAGGCATTTTATCCCTACCGATGCATATATCAAAGAACGTGAAAAAGAGATTGTAAAATATGAAAATTTATGGGAAATCATTCACAAAGGATCTTATCCAGAGCTTTATGCTATAGACAGGGATTGGCAGGAATATTATTCCTCCTATGTTGCAACTTATCTGGAGAGGGATATCAATGAACTGGTGGCGGCCGACGATATTACATTTACCAAGTTTTTAACAGCAGTTGCTGCAAGGACAGGAGAACTTCTCAATTATTCTAATATAGCAGGAGAAGTCGGGGTAAGTGAGCCTACTATCAAGAACTGGATATCTATTTTGGAAAGAACCGGAATTGTATACCTGCTCCAGCCGTACAGTGCGAGTGCACTTAAAAGGGCAATAAAAACGCCAAAACTTTATTTCAGGGATACCGGACTGGCATGTTATCTTACCAGATGGCTTACTGCCGATACACTGAAATGTTCAGCTGTTGCAGGAAATATGTTTGAGACATTTGTAGTGTCTGAAATCCTGAAATCATATACGAACGAAGGCAAAGACTACAGATTTAATATTTTTTATTACAGGGGCAAGGACAGAAATGCTTCCGGTGAAAATGAAATTGATCTTGTGATAGAAGAGGATGGAGTATTATACCCGATCGAAATTAAAATGTCTGGCAATCCTAAAGCAAGTATGGGTGCAACCAATCAGGTCTTGGATAAGGTAAGCGATAAGAAAAGAGGGCTTGGAGTTATTTTATGTCTGATTGATAAAAAGACATATTTAAGAGAAAATCTTGTAGCATTACCAATCGAGTTTATATAATGCGAGGCGATTTTATGTTATTAATGTGTAAAAATACACCTGTTTACGATATAGATAATGAGAAAACATTAAATACAAGCCTGTTGCCCGGACTTATGCAGCAAAAAGGCGCAAACAATCATACCTTTACAAAATGGATGAAGTACCGTTATTCCTCCGGCACTAACACGATGGCGCGTAAATTAAAGGGAATCACATTCGGACAGGGAGCGCGTATGCGAATTAACCGTGAAACCAGAGCCTTGAGTTTCAGCGACTGTTATTGGATAAAAGCCGAGAATGATCCGATACGTTTCGAGGAGATCAGTCCGTATTACAAGCCTTTCTGGGATGGAAGTGAAGCATTTGCAGGACAGGCGGCCCCGACACTTTATGTGGGAGGTGCGCTGTCAAAGGAGTGGAAACAGGATGGAAAGCTGTACAAATATGGTGATATTTCTGTGGAACTGCAATGTATTGATCTCTGCAGTAAATGTGGTATTTCCGTAGAAAAAGCGGATGAGACAGACGGTGGAATCGCAATTTATAATATCACTTCGCCGAAGCGGATGCTTGAACAGGCGGATCAGTCGGGAAGACTTGATCCGGATGATTTTGACGAGCAGACGATCATTGATCTATTTGGAAAAGCAGGTGCGCAGATGCTTATCATAGATGCGATAATTGGAAACGGAGACCGGCATGCAGGTAATTTTGGTTGGCTTAGAAATGCGGATACCGGAGAGTATGTGGACATGGCTCCACTGTATGATTTCGATCATGCACTGGACAGTACGTTAGAGTCTGACCGACTTTTGACAGATGCGGTCAAATTCTGTATGCCGTATAAGGATGAAATCAGGCGTATTGCGGGTATAGCCGCAGAAGCGGAAAATGAGGTATTTAGGAAAAGAGCACAGAGTATTTTGAAGTTGATTGAGTAGCCAAGGATAATGAGGTAATTTTAGGGTAAATATCAGAAGTGCAAAACAGAATACCTAAAACAAGATGTGATAAAAAGCTTTGCAGTAAGGGAAAGAGTGAAATAAAATGAACAACACAGAAAACATTATAATCAGAAAATACGAAAAGGAAGATGGAGTGGCATTTCCGCAGGAAGAGTGTCTGGACGAAGTGTCCGGTGCAGAATTTTTCGCACAGCAGACTTACACAACGGCGGCTGTGGACATGGAGACAGGGAACATTTGTCCATATTATCATGTACTGTAGGGAATAGAAAAATGGAAAAAGATTTAACAACCGGAAGTGTACTGAAAAATATCGTCTTCTTCTCGTTACCATACCTGCTATCCTATTTTTTACAGACACTATATGGAATGGCAGATTTGTTTATTATCGGACAGTTCGATAGTGTTGCCAGTATTACCGCAGTTTCCGTGGGCAGTCAGGTTATGCACATGCTTACAGTCATGATCGTTGGTCTGGCAATGGGGGCAACGGTGACAATTGGCAAAGCGATCGGCGGAAAGCAGATGGACCAGGCTTCTCTTGCGGTGGGAAATACAGTGACTTTGTTTATGGGAGTCGCAGGAACTGTTATGATCGTCTTACTGTTGTTCGTGAAGCCGATCGTGGCGGTCATGTCCACACCGGCGGCGGCAGTATCCGGAACGATTACTTATCTGACGATATGCTTCATAGGAATTCCGTTTATTACAGCGTACAATATTATCAGTTCGATTTTTCGCGGGCTGGGTGATTCCAAAAGCCCGATGTATTTTATTATCGTTGCCTGTGGGGCAAACATTTTGCTGGATTATCTGTTCATCGGAGGTCTGCATATGGGCGCCGCAGGCGCAGCACTGGGCACGACATTGTCACAGACCATCAGTGTTATCGTGGCATTGTATGCAATCCGAAAAAAGCAGACCGGAATCCGGTTGCAAAAAAGTGATTTTAAGCTGCACGGAACAACCATGGGACAGATTTTGCAAATTGGTATTCCGGTTGCATTGCAGGATGGATTCATCCAGATTGCATTTATTGTGATTACGATCATCGCAAACCGGAGAGGTCTCAACGAAGCGGCAGCAGTTGGAATTGTCGAAAAAATTATCGGAGTAGTGTTCCTTGTGCCGTCGACAATGCTGTCTACGGTTTCTGCACTTTCTGCGCAGAATATTGGAGCGGGCAAGCACGACCGGGCAACCGGAACGTTGCATTATGCGCTTTTGATTACGGTTGGATACGGTATTGTGGTGGCCATTGTGATGCAGTTTTTAAGTTACCATGTCGTTGGATTGTTTACAGATGATACCGTGGTTGTCCGTCTGGGAGACCAGTACCTGCGATCTTATATCTGGGATACGGTTTTTGCAGGAATCCATTTTAGTTTCAGTGGTTATTTTTGCGCATATGGTTTGTCTGCAATATCCTTTATACATAATGTATTGTCTATTTTGTGTGTGCGAATCCCCGGAGCATATCTGGCATCTGTTTATTATCCGAACACGTTGTATCCGATGGGGCTTGCGGCACCGGGAGGTTCGCTGCTTTCTGTATTGATATGTGTGATCGCATTTGTGGTGATGAAAAAGAGGAGGCATGTCTGAAAAATGGAGTTACGTGTACTGCGCTATTTTTTGATGGTCGCAAAGGAACAGAGTTTTACCAAAGCGGCAGAACAGTTAAATATTACGCAACCAACGCTCTCCAGGCAGCTTGCAGCACTTGAAGATGAACTTGGAGCAAAATTGTTCAACCGGGGCGGACACAGCATTACGCTTACCAATGAGGGCTTACTTTTAAAAAGGCAGGCACTGGAAATCGTTGACTTAGAGGAAAAAATCATCAGTGAATTTAAAGGCAATACGGAGTCTGTAGAGGGAAAAATCACAATTGGATGCGGAGAATTTCTGGCAGTGGAAGCACTTGCGCAAATATGCAAAAAATATAAAGAAAAGTATCCTCTGGTGCAGTTTGGCATTCATACAGGAACAGCAGACAATATCTCAGAAATGATGAATAAAGGCTTTTGAGGCATAAAACAACATACCATATGGGTATTAGACATAATTACATAAAGCGTCCTATAATGAATGTGTAAGATCGATTGGAAGGTCTTGCACATTTTTCTTTTGGAGATAAGAATTTTGTCTGTTTTACAGGAGGTAGCGAACATGAAAAAAAGACTGGTAGCATATTTCAGTGCGAGTGGAGTAACGAAAAAAACAGCAGAGATGGTAGCAGAGGCAGCCGGAGCAGACCTGTATGAAATTACACCGAAGGTACCATATACGAAAGCGGATTTAAACTGGATGGATAAGAAAGCCAGAAGTACCGTTGAGATGAATGACAAGAAATTCCGGCCGGAACTGGGCGGAGAAGAGATTGATGTGTCTGCATATGATGAAATTTTTGTGGGATTCCCAATCTGGTGGTATGTTGCACCGACCATTATCAATACATTTCTGGAGAAACACGATTTTTCCGGTAAAAAGATTATTTTGTTTGCAACATCCGGTGGAAGCGGATTTGGTAATACAGTAAGCGAACTTCAGCCTTCTGCACCGAATGCACAGATTGTGGAAGGAAAACTGTTGAATCGAATGAGTAAGCAGGAAATCAGCGACTGGGTGAAAACTCTGTAAAGATTGTATAGAAACAGGATAGCAGTTAACAATTATAGGAAGAGGAGCGTAAGAAATTATGGCAAAGATTACACAGACGGCAGGAAGAAATGCTCTCGGTGAATTTGCACCGGAGTTTGCACATTTTAATGACGATGTTCTTTTTGGTGAGAATTGGAATAATCAGGACATTGATGTAAAAACAAGAAGTATCATCACTGTTGTGGCATTGATGGCACAAGGGATTACCGATTCTTCTTTGAAGTTCCACTTACAGAACGCAAAGGATCACGGCGTGACCCAGAAGGAGATCGCTGCAATCATTACACATGTGGCATTTTATGCAGGATGGCCAAAGGGTTGGGCCGTCTTTAACCTCGCAAAAGAAGTGTGGACTGTAAATGAGGGAGACCTTCCATATGAAGATAAGGCAATGCGTGCACACGTAAAAGAGATGGTATTCCCGATCGGTACGCCGAATAATGGATTTGCACAGTATTTTTCCGGCAGAAGCTTCCTTGCACCGGTTTCAACCAGTCAGGTTGGCATTTTCAATGTGACTTTTGAACCGGGCTGCCGCAACAACTGGCACATTCACCACGCAAAAAATGGCGGTGGACAGATTCTTGTCTGTGTGGCAGGACGCGGTTACTATCAGGAAGAAGGCAAAGAGGCAATCGAGATGAAGCCTGGCGACTGCATCAACATTCCGGCAGAAGTAAAGCATTGGCATGGCGCCGCAGCTGACAGCTGGTTCAGTCATCTTGCCGTTGAGGTGCCGGGTGAGGAAACATCCAATGAGTGGTGCGAGCCGGTATCCGATGAAGAATACGGGAAATTGAAATAACAGTGTCAAATAACAGGAGGACATATATGTACGATCATACAATTACATTAAACAACGGAGTAAAAATCCCACAGTTGGGACTGGGTACATGGTTTATCGATGACAGCAAGGTTGCAGATGCGGTAAAAGCAGCAGTGAAGCTTGGATACCGTCACATTGATACCGCACAGGCATACGGCAATGAGCGCGGTGTCGGCGAGGGTGTAAGAACCTGTGGCGTTGCAAGAGAGGATTTGTTTGTTGTATCAAAGGTTGCAGCCGAGCACAAGACATACGAAGAGGCAAAGGCTGGCATTGATGAAACTTTAGAGAAAATGGGACTCGATTATCTGGATATGATGATCATTCACAGTCCACAGCCATGGGCAGAGGTAAACCAGAGTGAAAACCGCTATAAAGAAGGAAACCGACAGGCCTGGAAAGCACTTGAGGACGCTTACAACGAAGGAAAGCTGAAAGCAATTGGTGTCTCTAATTTCCAGATTGAAGATCTTGAGAGCCTTATGGAAACAGCTAAGATTAAGCCGATGGTCAATCAGGTGCTTTGTCACATCAGTAACACTCCGATAGAACTCATTGAGTTTTGTCAGAAGAGCAGCATTGCAGTAGAAGCATATTCTCCGATGGCGCATGGTGTTATTTTAAATCAGCCGGAAATCCAGACAATGGCAGAAAAATACGGTGTTTCTGTCCCGCAGCTTTGCATCCGTTACACATTGCAGCTTGGTGCGATTTCCCTTCCAAAGACTGCCAATCCGGAGCACATGAAGACAAATGCAGAGGTTGATTTCGAAATCAGCGCAGAGGATATGGAGATGTTAAAGAATTTCAAGGAGATTGCAGACTACGGAGAGAGCAGCGGATTCCCGGTTTACGGAGGAAAATTATAAGATGAAAAAACCATATATTATCTGTCATATGATGATTTCCATTGACGGAAGAATCGATTGTGCTATGACATCAAAATTGCGCGGTGTCAATGATTATTACACGACACTGGATGAAATCCATGTGCCAACGACCGTCAGCGGAAGAGTAACCGCACAATTGGAAATGGCAGAGCCTGGTGGATCAAAAATTAATACAGCTTTTTTGGAAGCCGGACTTCTGGATGAAATCAGCTTGCTGTTACACCGCTCAAATTGATCGATGTAAAAAAATTTGACAGTGATGCGGTCTGGATCCGGTATCAGTGTCAGAAGTAAAACAGAATAAAATTTGCAAAGGGAACCCGTTACGATTTGTAATGGGTTCTCTTTCTTATACCCGAACGGGGCGATTATAGAGAAATTATGTTGGGATTATACCCGAACGGGATTACTATAATGAAAATCTATTGAAATTATACCCGAACGGGATTATTATAATGAATATGAGCATAATTGGAGATTATATAAAAGAGGAAAGAAAAAAAGCAGGTTTGACGCAGGAAGAGTTTGCACTTCGCTCCGGTCTGGGACTTCGATTTGTAAGAGAACTGGAACAGGGGAAGGAAACTGTGCGTCTGGACAAGGTCAATCAGGCACTTGCAATGTTTGGATGTGAGGCAGTACCAGGGCGGAAAGGAAGGTAAAAATGGAATCAGAGTATAGAAAAGGATATGTATATATTCAAAATCATCTGGCCGGAATTATTGCTGAAACAGAGGAAGGCTATACGTTCTCTTATACGGAGGAATATTTGAAACGGAAAGATGCAGTAGGCGTGAGCCTTACACTTCCATTGCGCAGGGAACCTTATGAAACAACCATACTATTTCCGTTTTTTGATGGATTGATCCCTGAGGGGTGGCTCCTTGGGGTAGTTTGTCGGAATTGGAAAATTGACAGGAATGATAGATTTGGATTATTGCTGTCAGCATGTAAAGATTGTATTGGAGATGTGTGTATCAAAGGAGAGAATGAATGAAATGTCTGTATTGTGGAATGCAAATTTCAGATCATGCGTCAGCAGATGAAAAGTCATGGTGCTGGCATAAAAAGTGCATAAAAGATTTTTTTCACGTTAAAGACATGCCTGTGTTGGATATTACAAAAGAGCAACTTGAAAAGCTGGCAAATGAAACCGTAAATGAAGGAATTACAATTCCGGGAGTTCAGAAAAAATTGTCGTTGCATTTGTCGTGTGATATGAATGCGAGACTCACGATTGTAGATTATCCTACTGGTTATATCTTAAAGCCACAGACTGAAGAGTTTAAGAATATGCCGGAGTTTGAAGATCTTGCTATGCGGCTTGCGGAGATCATGGGAATCCAGACAGTACCACATGCTTTAATTAAAATGAATGGTGAATATGCCTATATTACAAAAAGAATTGACAGGGATATAACCGGAGAGAAAATAAGATTATATGCAATGGAAGATTTCTGTCAGCTTTCAAGACGTCTAACACAGGATAAATACAGAGGATCCTATGAAAATTGCGGAAGAATAATAAAGAAATATTCAGAGATCCCGGGAGTGGATCTGTCAGAATTATTTTTACGTGTAGTCGGTTCTTTTGTTATGGGAAATTCTGATATGCATTTGAAAAATTTTTCTTTGAGAGAAACCGAACCTGGAAACCGGAAATTTCATTTATCGAAAGCGTATGATATGCTTCCGGTAAATGTAATTATGCCAGAAGATCAGGAACAACTGGCGCTTACGATAAACGGAAAGAAACGTAATATACATCGAAAAGAATTTCTTATTTTAGCGGAATCATGTGGTCTTATGCCAAAGGTCGCAGAACACATAATTGCAAAAGTATGTGGATTGAAGGAAAAATTCTTGAAACAGGTCGATGAGGCGTATTTATCGGAAAATCAAAAAGAAAAAGTAAAAGAACTTATCGTGGAGCGAATTGAAATTTTGAAAAAGGAGCCTAAATTATAAAGGTTTTGAGGAGTAAAATGGAATTTACATTAGCAAAAATAGAGTAGTGGTTTGATGTACTTAGAGCTAGCCGTCGCGCTAGCGACTTGGTACAATAAGAATTACATATCATTGGACAAAAATACGAAATTGCCGAAAGGATTATTTTATGAAACGAATCAGACCGGATTATTATGATAAATTTACGTGTATTGCAGATCAGTGCCCGACCACCTGTTGCCAGGAATGGAAGATTGCAGTGGATGATGAGACTTTACGCAGATGGAAGATGATGACGCCGCCGGATACCTTGCGCAGACAGCGCACACACCTGAGCGATTACACGGTTAAAAAAGAAGGCGTGCGTGTGATCCGGCTTGAGGAAGATCATCGGTGTCCGTTTCTTGCAGATGATAAATTGTGTTGTCTCGTGTCGGCGTATGGAGATTCAGTATTGTCTGAGACCTGCACGGTTTTTCCTCGGGAGGTACATGCTTTCGCCAATCATGAGGAGGAGACGCTGATGCCTTGTTGCCCCGCAGTGATAGATTTGTGGAAGGAGAGTGAATCAATTGTATTTCCGAAAGTAGCGCAGGAGAGTGGAGAAGATTGGTTCAATCTATTTCGGATAAGAGAAATGCTTTTGCAGCTTTTTAAAGAGGAATCGGTGCCGGTTGAAGAACTTATAAAAGAAGCATTTTATATTTTGCTGGAACTTGATAAACAGGATGAGGTTACGGAACGTGTTATCGATGATTATTTTTCTGCAAAAAGTGTTGCAAAGCTTCGTGATGCAATTGCGGAGATTCCGGTGGATGTGCTTGACACAATGGATGAGTGTAATGAGTTATTGCAGGATCTGTCGGTCAATTACCGGAAAGAAGGTTTATACACAAAATATCTGGACCCGGTGATAGCGCAGGCAGAAAAACTGTCGGAAACGTATGAGGAAGAGTCGATGCGGGAGGCATTGGAGCAGTTTGGTAAAAAGTTTACAGCATATGAGCCGTTGATGCGAAAGTTTCTGCAAAACGAAATCTATTCGGATCTGCTTGTACCCGATGGATCGCTTGATGGCATGATTGTGGCATTACAGTGGATTGCCATGGAGTATGCTGTGATACGGCATGCGGTTTTTTTATGTTATTATAGGAAAGAAAATGAAGTTTCACAACATATTGTATCTGAGGGGGAAAGCGAGGACGTTTCAACAATTCCATATGAAATTGTCCGTGACTATCTGGTGGTTATTACACGCATGACCGGCTATGAGGAGGAAGATATTTATGAGTATCTGGAGAACAGTTTTGAGTCGGTGCAGTGGGAGTGGGGCTATTTTGCGTTGATTGTCGGGAGATAAACTTTTTATCTCTCTAATCATAGAAGATGATGCAGCCATTCGTCAGGAATCAAACGGAATGCTGCAGGGAGAGATCGTGCCTAGGATCGAACTGGTCATAAAAGTACTGAAATTGCAAATTTGAGACAAAGATGTTATAATAAAATGGCAGAATATTTACTAATTCATACAGAAATCTGTCGATGAATGGAGGTTAACATCCGTATGGAGAAAATATACATGGCTTTATTATTTCTAATGATAGTACCGATGTTGATTTGCATAAAATACGCCCGAAAAATAAAAAGTGATGTAGCATCTTCTATTGTGAAATGTCTTATTTTTGCAATTGTTACGATACTTAGCAATGGGTTGTTTGTAGTTTCACAAAGCATAACATTTTCTTATTTTATGCAGGCGCTCTATCTGTTTTCCTTTGATATGTTGTTTATATATGTATTGCAGTATGTCCAGCAGTATACACAGGTATTTAATGAAGTTTCACCGTTTCGGACAGGGTGCTTTCTCGTTGCATATCTGGACGGACTTCAGTTGGTTTTAAATGTGTTTTTCCATAATGTATTTACATTAAAAACAGTACATTATATGGGATTGCAAATGTATCAGGTAGATACGGAAACCGCTTTTTATTACGTTCACTATGCGTTTGTCTATTGTCTGATGTTCTGTATTATTGCGTCATTTACAATAAAGATCATTCATATTCCATATTTTTACCGCAAAAAATATTTTCCGATTCTTGTGGTAATATGTGTGATCGTAATTATAAATTTTATGTGCAGTGCATTGCAATTCCCGATAGATATGTCACTTCCGTTTTTGGTATGTGCAGCAATACTGATCTGTTATCTGACATTGTATCGCTCACCGAGTGAACTTATAGACAAAACGCTGTCGATTGTCGTGACGGAAATGAATAATGCGGTGATCTGTTTTGACATCAATGATGAATGTGTGTATGCCAATGAGCGGGCATTGAACATATTCCGTACTGCTTCAAGTTCGGAATCTATGTTGTCAGAGTATGTGCATGGATGGATAAAAGAACACGATATTGCTGACAGGGATTCGTTTGAATGGAGTGAACAGAAAAACATCGACAATGAGACCTATTATTTTGATATTGAATATAGAAAATTATTTGATAAAAAGAACGAATATATAGGATTTTTCTTAAATCTTATTGATAGCACAGAGAAACATTCCGCATTTGAAAAGGAACGATATCTTGCAACACATGACAGTCTTACTGGACTATATAATAAAAACTATTTTTCTGTAAAAGCGGCTGAAATTTTAAAAGCGAATCTAGATGAAGAATGGTTGCTTCTTAGTTCGAACATCAAAGATTTTAAATTGATCAATGATCTTTTGGGACTGGAAAAAGGAAACGAAGTTTTGAAGATGGAAGCAGATCTGTTGAAAGAACAATGCGGTAAAGGTATTGTCTATGGCAGAATCGGAGGGGATAAATTTGCGGTATGCATTCCAAAAGCAAGGTTTAGCGAGCAAAAGTTTATGAATGCCATGCGGACAATGGGGCAAGCATTTAATAACGACTTGTATCATCTTCACATCTATATCGGTGTTTATGAAATCACTGACAGAAATGAAGACATCTCCGTCATGTGTGACAAAGCCAATCTTGCGATAAAGACACTCAATGAAAACTATGACAAATCGATTGCCTATTACAACGATACGATATTGAATAATACCATTGAAGAAAAACAGCTTGTGGGTGACTTTGATAATGCACTTGCTGAAAAACAGTTCTGTATGTATCTGCAGCCACAGACAACTTCAGAAGGCAAAGTGCTGGGGGCGGAGGCACTTGTCCGGTGGCAACATCCAAAACGTGGGCTGATCTTTCCGGGTGACTTTATAGAAGTCTTTGAAAAAACAGGGTTAATCTACAGGCTTGACAAGTTTGTATGGGAACTTGCTGTACAAAAACTTGCGGAGTGGCAGAAAAATGGAAGGGATGATCTGTATATATCCGTAAATATTTCCACAAAAGATTTTTACTATATGGATGTATACAAGACGATTACAAATCTTGTAGAAAAATATGAAATCATTCCATCTACATTGAAACTGGAGATTACGGAAACAGCACTCATGACTGGAACAGCCGATGAATTTGAAAGAATTGAAAGGTTCAGAAAATATGGTTTTCAAGTTGAAATTGATGATTTTGGAAGCGGTTATTCTTCGTTCAATACATTAAAAGATATGGATGTTGATGTACTGAAAATAGATATGGGCTTTTTAAGGACAACCAAACCGGAACGTGTTGAAAAAAGCATGTCTATTATAAATACAATCATAGCGCTTACCCGGACGCTTGGTCTTTCGGTTGTCACAGAAGGTGTTGAGACGAAGGAGCAGGTGGATAAACTGACACAGATGGGATGCGGAGTCTATCAGGGATATTATTTCTCGAAACCGATTCCGGTAAGTCAGTTTGAGGAAACATACATGTAAAAATGCACTTTGAATGGTGGTCGGATTTCGACCACCATTCAAAGTGCATTTTTACACTAACTTTAATAGCTACTGTTTTATGTGATTTTTAGAGCTTTACACTTACCTTTATTTACAGAGAATGAAGGTGGAGTTTTTCTTCATCCCAATAAAAACCATAGTCTTTCATCCTGCCGTTTGTACCCTTTACAGCACTAAGCGTTAATGTATCACCTTTTACTCTAACACGATAAATATTACAATTAGAAGGTACGTGAGTGTCAAAGTCCGATTTTCCGGGACATTTATCATTTCGGAAGTGCTACAATAGAGAACGAAAAGAAATTTCCGGCAAAGATCGCACCGGCATACAATCTGCCATGTGATTATGTCATCCACACCGTCGGCCCGATCGTACGTGGAAAACTTACGAAAGAACATGAAAGGTTGTTGAAATCGTGTTACGAATCCTGTCTGAAAATTGCAGATGAATATAAGAAAAACTATGATTCGGACATAAAAGTAGTTTATAATGTTTTTAAGGAAGAAGATGAAGAACTTTATGAACTAGTAAAGAACAAGGACTATTTTTTGCCGAATGGAAATTTGATTGGGTCACAGGACAAAAAGACGAAAGAAAACAGGTATATTCCGTCTGGCCTGGTTCCGAAGTGTCCACATTGTGGTAGAACGATGACTATGAATTTGCGTGCAGATGAAACATTTGTGGAAGACGAAGGATGCATCAGGCGGCAGAAAGGTACAAAAATTTTCTTCGGACGAGAAAAAACTGTAAGATTCTGTTTCTGGAATTGGGTGTGGTGGAGATCTGGATAGTTAGAGAGCAACAATGATTTATAGATATGAGAGGTATCAATGCGTAATTTTATTATAGAGCAATTTTATAAACAGCGGAGTGATTTTGAAAAATCATGTGTAGAGCGGGAGCAAAAATACCCATTACCGGATGGGGTAAAGTGCACGGAAAATATAGCTTATGCAGCAGATGACAAAGAACATCGTCTGGATGTATATCGTCTGGAATCTATGGAGGGAAAGGTTCTTCCTATTGTCATCAATGTGCATGGAGGCGGTCTGCTTCTTGGAAATAAGGAGTTTAACAGGGGCTTTTGTGCATTGCTCTGCAAAAAAGGTTTCCTCGTATACAGCATGGAATATCGTCTGGTACCGGACTGCAAAATCTTTGACCAGTTCCGGGATGTATTTTCTGCGATGAATTTCGTAAAAGAGCATGCAGTAGAAGACGGGGGCGATTTATCCCATGTATACATGGTGGGCGACAGTGGTGGAGCCTGTCTGATTACCTATACGAATGCAATACAGAATAACAGAAAAATTGCTCAGGCAGCGGGTGTCCGTCCCTCAGATCTGAAAGTGAATGCCCTTGGATTGATCAGTGGCATGTTTTATACTGCAAAATTTGACAAAATTGGAATGTTTCTTCCGAAGTATCTGTACGGTAAAAATTATAAGAAGACATCATTTTGTAAATATGTGAATCCCGAAAATCCCGAACTGATTGAGGCGCTTGCTCCGGCATGGCTTGTAACAAGTCACGATGACTACCTGAGAAACTATACAATCCATTTTGAAAAAGCATTGGAGCGTGCCATGAAAGAACATGAGCTGGTGGATTTCCCCAAAAATAAAAAACTTACACATGCATTCAGTGTATTTGAGCCATTTCTTCCGGAAAGCGGTGCAGTGATTGATATGCTTGTTAAATATTTAAGACAGTTCTGAGTTCGTGTTTACATGGAATTGTGATATGGAAACGTGGAATTCTGGTTTATCCATGGTTCATGATTCTGCTGTTTGCAGTATCCGGAATGAGTGCAAGATATGCTTTTGGGCGGGGCAATGGACAGTATGGCAAATGTTCCGAAACCGGTACTGTTCGTAATTATGGCAGCAAGCGGTATTGGTCCGCTGTGGTATATCGTTTTGGAATTTATGGATTGGGATTTTTCCTTGGATATTTTATCTTCTCGCATGATGAGGTGATGGAGAGACTGGAAAAATGCCGGCTTTGCAGGAGCGTATCTGGCATATGAAATTATCAGCCGAATTCCGGTGCTGCGGTGGCTGATCTGTGGAATGGGAGGAAAGATCTTTGATATCAAACCGGGAGATAATTTGCTTGTACTTGGCGATGAAGGACAGGGACTTGCAATTATGAAGGAACAGGGATTGCTTGATATGTTAAAAGCAATTCGATCATAAAAACGTCTACAAAGAAAAGGTGTGTTTATTGACAGTAAAGGGGGGATAATGTTACACTAATTAAAATGTTTATCATATGAAAAGGAGAAAAATATGGACAACACAAATAACAATGCAGAGGTATTCTGCGCAAATTGTGGAGCAAAGATGCCGGCAGGTACCAAGTTTTGTATATCTTGCGGTAAGCCGGTAGGTGGACCGGCAGCACCTAATCCAAATATGACACAGCAGACAGCATATGCGACACAGGCAGCGCCTATGCCGAAGACAAAGATTGGCATTACAGTTGGATTATTTGCAGCAGCAATTTATTTCGCAGCAATTTTTGGAGGATATGTTCCGGTACTTTTACTGGGAGGATATGCTTTAATTGCAGAAAAAGATGCGTGGCTTAAGCGTGTTTCAATTAAGGCAGTTGCAATTTTGATGATGTTTTCATTTGTTGTTACTGTGATTGGATTGATTCCGGATGCACTTGCGTGGATTGCTTCTTTTGCATATCTGTTTGAAGGAATTTTCAGTTATGACAAGGTAAGCCAGGTGATTGATTTGATTACAAATCTGATTGACATTTTCAGAACCTGCTTATTCTTAGTGTTAGGAGTAAACGCATTGAAGATGAGAGATGTATCAATCGGATTTATTGACAATATGATTAACAGAAATCTGTAAAATATCAGTTCCCATACTCGGGTGTGAGTATGGGAATTTTTTTTATGGAAAATGCAGCAATCATAAACTGGTACTGCAGATGCAAAAGATCATGGTTGATTTCGGAAGTCAGCGTGACACCATGAGCAGTCAGCATGTAAGACATGCGATTGGCAAAATAATAAGAGGAAGCAATCGTAGCGCTGAGTGTAAATAAAATAAAAATTCCCCATGGAAATGCTCCGTTGCTACTTGCTATTGTTAGATGTATTATGTCATGCTAAAATGAAATCGTCAAGGAAGACAGAAAGGAATTAGTGTGCGAAACAGTATGGAAAATAGTATAGATTATGATGCCGTTGTGTTTGATATGGACGGTGTGATTTTTGATTCCGAGCGGGCTGTGATGCAGTGCTGGAAAGAGCTTGCAAAAAAATATAATATTCCGGATATTGAACAGGCGGTGCTTTCCTGTACGGGAACAACGATGAAACGGACAAGGGAGATTATGCTGGAAACCTACGGAGCCGATTTTCCGTATGATTCTTATGCGAAAGAGTCCTCTGCCATCTACCACAGCAGATATGATGGCGGCAGACTTCCAATGAAACCGGGCGTTGTGGAGCTGCTTACCTTTTTAAAAGAAGAAGGGAAAAAAATTGCACTGGCCTCTTCTACACGGAGACAGACGGTGACAAACCAGCTTAAGGCTGCCGGAATTTTAGATTTTTTTGATCAGGTGATCTGCGGAGATATGGTGGAGCGCAGCAAACCGGCACCGGATATTTTCTTAAAAGCCTGTGAAGAACTTGGGGTGAAGCCGGAACGCGCGTATGCCATCGAGGATTCCTACAACGGAATCCGTGCGGCATATGTGGGAAAACTGCATCCGATCATGGTGCCGGATCTGCTGCCGGAAACTGCGGAGATGCAGGAAAAAGCGGAAGTGGTGTTACCGGATCTTTTAGAAGTGATTTCGTATTTAAAAGGAGATCGCCATGGAATATGAACACATTGTCCACTCGTTTGAACCGGTGTACGACAAAGATTCCGAAATCCTTATATTAGGAACTCTGCCGTCCGTCAAATCAAGAGAAAACAATTTTTATTACGGGCACAAACAGAACCGTTTCTGGAAAGTGCTTGCAACACTTTTAAAGGAGCCGGTCCCGGAGACAATTGAGGAGAAAAAAGCCATGCTGCTTGCCCACCGGATTGCCCTGTGGGATGTGATCCAAAGTTGTGACATCAAAGGCTCGAGCGACAGCAGTATTAAAAATGTACAGCCAACGGACATTGGCATGATTCTGGAAAAAACGAACATGACACAGATTTATGCAAACGGAAACAAGGCAGGGCAGCTTTATAAAAGGTACCAGTTTCCGATTACTGGAATCGAAGCGACAGTGCTTCCGTCCACAAGCCCCGCCAATGCCGCATGGTCGCTCGCGCGGTTGTGTGAGGCATGGAAGACGATTCTTCATGACCTGTAGCAAAGAGTGGTAGTGGTGCGTAGTTAAAAAAGAGGCATTTATACACATAATAAGCGTTTATGTGTATGAGTGTCTCTTTTTTTGTACAAAATAGTGGCAGTGACAAACTCAAAAAGGGGTAAGGAAAATGAAAGACAAAATTTTTGGTGTTCTGCAGCGCGTCGGCAGAAGCTTTATGCTTCCGATCGCAATTCTTCCGGTTGCCGGGCTGCTGCTTGGAATCGGAAGTTCGTTTACGAACGCTACCACGATTGAAACGTATGGACTTACAGCAATTCTCGGAGATGGAACGCTATTGCATGCCCTGCTTACGATCATGAGCAGAGTCGGAAGTGCGGTGTTTGATAACCTGCCGCTCATCTTTGCCATCGGTGTTGCGATCGGTATGGCAAAGAAGGAAAAGGAAGTATCCGCACTGTCTGCGGTGATCGCATATTTTGTTATGAATACAGCGATCAACGCCATGCTGACGTTAAATGGCAGGATCTTAGATGACGGATCAATCGCAAAAGACATACTGGAAGGAACGATTACTTCCGTCTGTGGTATCCAGTCCCTGCAGATGGGCGTGTTTGGTGGTATTATTGTAGGGCTTGGTGTGGCAGTTCTGCACAATAAGTTTTACCGCATCCAGCTTCCGAATGCACTGTCATTCTTTGGAGGTACACGGTTTGTACCGATCATTTCCACAATTGTATACATGTTTATCGGCATTTTGATATATTTCATCTGGCCTGCCGTACAAAACGGTATCTATGCGCTGGGCGGTCTCGTGACAGGTTCCGGCTATGTGGGAACCCTGATCTTCGGATTGATCAAGCGTGCGCTGATTCCGTTTGGTCTGCATCACGTATTTTATATGCCATTCTGGCAGACCGCAGTGGGCGGCACAGCGGAAGTTGCCGGACAGATGGTACAGGGTGGACAGAATATTTTCTTTGCCCAGCTTGCAGATTCTGCAAATATCACACATTTCAGCGCAGATGCCACCCGGTATTTCTCCGGTGAGTTTATCTTTATGATCTTTGGTCTTCCGGGAGCAGCACTTGCCATGTATCAATGTGCAAAACCGGAGAAAAAGAAAGCGGCAGGCGGACTGTTACTGTCTGCAGCACTTGCCTGCATGGCAACCGGTATCACAGAGCCTCTGGAATTTTCTTTCCTGTTTGTGGCTCCGGCACTCTTTGCCGTACAGGTCGTTCTTGCGGGATCGGCTTACATGATCGCGCACATGTTAAATATTGCAGTAGGACTTACGTTTTCCGGCGGATTTTTGGATTTCTTCCTGTTTGGTATTTTGCAGGGGAATGCAAAGACAAGCTGGGTACGCGTGATCCCGGTCGGCATTATTTATTTCTTCCTATACTACTTTATCTTTAAGTTTATGATCAAAAAGTTTAACTTTAAGACACCGGGGCGGGAAGACGATGATACAGAAACCAAACTGTATACAAAGGCAGATGTGAATGCAAAAAAAGAAGCAGGAAAAGAAACCCGGGCAGCAGGTTCGGAGGATGAGGTAAGTGCCGCAATCACCAGAGGACTCGGCGGAAAGAAAAATATTTCGGATGTAGACTGCTGTGCGACAAGACTGCGCTGCACAGTAATTGAAGTGGACAGAGTTGATGATGCACTGTTAAAGGCAACCGGAGCTACCGGAGTCGTGCACAAAGGAAACGGTGTGCAGGTCATCTACGGACCGAATGTCACCGTGATCAAATCCAATCTGGAAGATTATCTGGAGACGGCGGAGGATACATTTGCAGAGCATGAGCGCATTGTAATTTCCAGTCCGATCACCGGAAATGCGGCAGATCTTGCGACAGCACCGGACGATGCATTTGCACAGAAGATGATGGGGGACGGCGCAGTCGTCACACCGGAGGATGCCTATGTGTGTGCACCGGAAGACGGCGAGGTTGCATTTGTGTTTGACACAAAGCATGCGATCGGTTTTGTGACAGACAGCGGAGTGAGCCTTTTGATCCATGTGGGAATCGATACCGTAAAATTAAACGGAGAAGGTTTTGAAGCGCTGGTGGAAACCGGGCAGATGGTGAAAAAGGGCGATCCGATGTTAAAACTTGATCTGGAGTATCTGAATGCCAACGCACCGTCCATGGTTTCCCCGATTCTGTGTACGGAACTTGAGGAAAATCAGAGCATCCGGCTCATTGCAGACGGCGCGGTAAAAGCAGGCGATCCGCTGTTTGAGATTGAGATAAAATAATAGTTCGGATTAATCGAGAAGATCGGTGACTGCGTGCGCCCAAGCAATATTACAAGCGCGATCTATATGGGATATCATGCAGGATTAGACGCATAAAAGGTTTGATTTTAAGAAGTCATTTTCGTAAAAGAAGGTGGCTTCTTTTTTCGTGCAAACAAATGGCAGAATGACGGAGAGATAAAGGAAAAAATTATAAAAAAATGAACAAATGACGAAAAAATAATAAAATTTTTAATGTGAATCAAAAAATATTCTATAGTTTATGAGATAAAAATCCCGTATACTAGCATTACAAACAAAACAAGAAGGGGGAAATTCTTATGAAAAAGAAAATTGTTGCAATTATGATGATGGCGGTACTTGCACTTTCAACCGCAGCATGCGGAGCCGATGGGGGAAACAACGGCGGTGGCACACAGGCAGGCAACACAGGGGGAGGCACTTCTACCTCAACTGTCGCAAACAAGGATAAACCTTTGGTATGGTTTAACCGTCAGCCGTCAAACAGTTCTACAGGAGAGCTTGATATGGCAGCACTCAATTTTAACAAAGATACTTATTATGTAGGGTTTGATGCAAATCAGGGTGCAGAACTTCAGGGTACCATGGTAAAAGATTATATCGAGAAAAATATTGACAAGATTGACCGTAATGGAGATGGCGTGATCGGCTATGTTTTAGCAATCGGTGATATCGGTCACAATGATTCTATTGCCCGTACAAGAGGTGTCAGAAAAGCACTTGGAACAGCAGTGGATAAAAACGGCGAGGCAGACAGTGCACCGGCAGGAACCAATACCGATGGAAAAGCATCACAGGTTCAGGACGGAAGCATTGAAGTAGGTGGAAAAACCTATGTGATCCGTGAACTTGCTTCCCAGGAAATGAAAAACTCAGCAGGTGCTACATGGGATGCCGCAACAGCCGGCAATGCGATTGGTACATGGTCATCTTCTTTCGGGGATTCCATTGATGTCGTTGTATCCAACAATGATGGAATGGGAATGTCAATGTTTAATGCATGGTCAAAGGATAACGGTGTACCGACATTCGGATATGATGCAAACAGCGATGCGGTTGCAGCAATTGCAGAAGGCTACGGTGGAACAATCAGCCAGCATGCAGACGTACAGGCATACCTGACACTGCGTGTTCTTAGAAATGCACTGGATGGTGTAGATGTTGACACGGGTATCGGAACTGCAGACGATGCAGGAAATGTATTAAGCAGTGACGTTTATGTATACAAAGAAGACGAGAGATCTTACTATTCCCTGAACGTGGCAGTAACCTCTGATAACTACAAAGATTTTACAGATTCTACCGTTGTATGGGAACCGGTATCCAAGCAGTTAGATGCATCTGCCCATCCGACAAAGAAGGTATGGCTGAATATTTACAATGCTTCTGATAACTTCTTAAGTTCTACCTATCAGCCGCTGTTACAGAAGTATGATGACCTTTTAAATCTGGATGTTGAGTATATTGGCGGTGATGGACAGACAGAGTCTAATATCACAAACCGTCTGGGCAATCCGGGACAGTACGATGCTTTTGCCGTCAACATGGTGAAAACAGATAATGCAGCTTCTTACACAGCTCTTTTAAATCAGTAAAACAACTTAACTTCGGGGGGAGAAATGCGGTTCTCTCCCCGAAAACAAAAGGATAGGAGCGGATAGTATGGGAGATCAGAGCAAAGATATTATCTTATCGATACGTGGCATGAGTAAATCATTTGGCCGCAACAGAGTACTTGATCATATCAACCTTGATGTGAGAAAAGGAACAGTTATGGGACTTATGGGAGAAAATGGTGCCGGTAAGTCAACAATGATGAAATGTCTTTTTGGAACTTATCAGAAAGACGAAGGAACTATATACCTTGACGGAAAAGAAGTGAATTTTTCCGGTCCGAAGGATGCACTCGAAAATGGGATTGCAATGGTGCATCAGGAGTTAAACCAGTGCCTGGAGAGAAATGTTGTGGATAATCTCTTTCTTGGCAGATACCCGGTAAATTCCCTTGGGATGATCGATGAGGGAAGAATGAAAAATGAAGCCTCGGAATTATTCCGGAAACTGGGAATGACGGTGAATCTGGATCAGCCGATGAGAAATATGTCCGTTTCCCAGCGGCAGATGTGTGAAATTGCAAAGGCAATCTCATATAATTCGAAAGTAATCGTATTGGATGAGCCAACATCATCACTTACCGTACAGGAAGTTGATAAACTTTTTGATATGATGCGGATGCTTCGTGACCAGGGCATCTCTCTTATTTATATTTCCCATAAAATGGATGAAATATTTGAGATCTGTGATGATATTTCCGTACTCAGGGATGGAAATCTGGTCATGACAAAAAGTGCAAAAGAAACAAATATGAATGAATTGATTACCGCAATGGTAGGTCGTGTGCTGGAAAACCGTTTCCCATCGGTAGATAATCAGCCGAAAGATGTAATTTTATCGATCCAGCATTTGTCCACAAAATATGAGCCGTATTTACAGGATGTCACATTTGATGTCCGTGAAGGAGAGATTTTTGGTTTGTATGGTCTTGTGGGAGCCGGACGGACAGAATTGCTGGAAACCATATTCGGCATCCGTACAAGAGCCGCAGGCCGTGTTTATCTGAACCATAAGCTTATGAACTTCAGCTGTGCAAAAGAGGCGATGAATTATGGATTCGCGCTTATTACGGAGGAACGGAAGGCTAATGGATTATTCATGAAAGGGAATCTTACATTTAATACAACCATTGCAAATCTTGATGCATATAAAAAAGGCGCGGCACTTTCAGAACCGAAAATGACAAAGGCTACCGCAAATGAAATTAAAGTCATGCATACCAAATGTCTGGGACCAAACGATATGATTTCAAGTCTTTCCGGAGGAAACCAGCAGAAGGTTATTTTTGGAAAGTGGCTCGAGCGTGGACCGAAGGTGTTTATGATGGATGAACCGACAAGAGGAATTGATGTCGGCGCAAAATATGAAATTTATGACCTGATCATACAGATGGCAAAACAGGGAAAGACCATTATTGTGGTTTCTTCTGAGATGCCGGAAATCCTTGGTATTACAAACCGGATCGGTGTCATGTCGAACGGACGGCTTGCGGGCATTGTCAATACAAAGGAAACGAATCAGGAAGAATTACTTCGCCTCAGCGCGAAATATTTATAGGCAGGGGGGACAGATATGGCAAATAGCAAGATTCTAACAGCTGAGCAGGAAAAAGCACTGCGTCAGCCGATTGAGGAATATGTCGGAAAAATACAAAAAGAGATAGATGAACTCAGAAAAGATGGTACGGCAAAAGTCATTATGTACCAGAGCATGATCGAAAACGTAAAAAGAGATAAAACACTTTCCAAAGGGGAAAAAAATTCTGAGATTGCATCCTGCCAGAAGGAGCTTGAACAGGCAAAAGCGGTAGAGGCACAGAACAAAGACCAGATTGCAAAACTGATCGGGAAAGCAGAAAATTATCTCAAAAATAATTTTGACAAATATTATAATGCGGTTAAGGCAAGCTGTATAGCGGAAAAGGAACAGGCACTGCAGGAGCATCAGAAGAGACTTGAAAAGATTGAAAAGGAACACAAAGAAACTCTGGCAAAGACTTCCGCCCAGGCAGAGGTCAAAGAAGAAAATTATGTATATAAGAACCGTGTTTCCAATGAAAAGATCGAACTGGAAAAAGAGTATCAGAGGATCAAAGACCGGAAGCATGATGCGTACAGTTACAAGTATCATCTGATTGATCTGCTCCGGTTGTCCAAATTTACATTTGCAGAAAACCAGGCACAGAAATGGGAAAATTATAAGTATACATTTAACCGGAGAACATTCCTTTTACAGAATGGACTCTACATCGCAATCATCCTTATTTTTGTTGCGTTATGTATCATAGCCCAAATAAAAAAAGGAACACCGCTTCTTACGTATAATAATATTTTAAATATTCTCCAGCAGGCATCGCCAAGAATGTTCTTGGCACTTGGAGTTGCAGGTCTGATCCTTCTTACAGGAACGGATCTTTCCGTTGGACGAATGGTTGGTATGGGAATGACAACCGCAACCATTATCATGCATCAGGGTGTAAATACAGGTGGTGTGTTCGGACACATCTTTGATTTTACGAAAGTACCGACACCGGCAAGAGTCGTTCTTGCACTGGTAGCATGTATTGTATTATGTACGTTCTTTACAAGTATAGCCGGATTTTTTACAGCGAAATTCAAGATGCATCCGTTTATATCGACCATGGCAAACATGCTTGTCATTTTTGGACTGGTAACCTATGCGACAAAAGGTGTTTCCTTCGGAGCAATCGAGCCGACCATTCCGAATATGGTAATTCCAAAAGTCAATGGATTCCCGACCATCATTCTCTGGGCAGTTGCAGCAATTGTCATTGTATGGTTTATCTGGAACAAAACAACCTTTGGTAAAAATCTTTATGCGGTCGGAGGAAATCCGGAGGCAGCAGCTGTTTCAGGAATTTCTGTCTTTGCAGTAACACTTGGTGCGTTTATTATGGCAGGTATCCTTTACGGATTTGGTTCCTGGCTTGAATGTACCCGAATGGTAGGATCCGGTTCTGCCGCTTATGGACAGGGCTGGGATATGGATGCCATTGCAGCCTGCGTTGTCGGTGGTGTATCATTTACCGGTGGTATTGGTAAGATTTCCGGTGTTGTTACCGGTGTGTGTATCTTTACAGCATTAACATATTCCCTCACAATACTGGGTATTGATACCAACCTCCAGTTCGTATTCTCGGGTATTATCATCCTTGTTGCAGTAACACTGGATTGTCTGAAATACGTTCAGAAAAAATAAAACATATACTCTCCTCTATAATGAAAAAGCAGGGATGCCGGTGATGCATGAGACATGCAGGGCATCTCTGTTTTATGTTGGAAAGGTTTTACTTTATCTGGACAAATTGCTATAATAAATAAAATAACATGGGGGAAGAGGGTATGTATACATTATTGCTGGTGGATGATGAAGAAGAAGTCATTGAAGCCATCGTTAAAAAAGTTAAATGGGAGGAACTCGGTTTTCAGGTTACCGGGCATGCAAACAACGGATTTAAAGCAATGGACATGCTTGAAGAAATGCAGCCGGATGTTGTTATGACGGACATCCGGATGCCGTATATGGACGGACTGGAATTGTGTGCGCATATAAAAGCAAAGTATCCGGCAACAAAAATTCTGCTTTTTACCGGGTTTGATGATTTTGAATATGCAAAAGAAGCCGTGCATCTTGAAATTGAGGAATATATTTTAAAGCCGCTTAATGCTGTTGAAATAACAGAAGTGTTTGAGCGTCTGAAAGAGAAACTGGACTATGAGATCAGTGAAAAAAGAAATACGGATCTTTTGAAAAAATATTATGCGGATTCCCTTCCGATGCTGCAGGCGAATTTGTATACAACGCTTATTGAAGGACGTATTCCGGAAGAGGAGATGCCGCATTATTTTAAGGATTACCAGATTGCTTTTACAGGCCCGTGGTATTGCTGCCTGATCATACACACATCGGCAAGTCAGGTTCCGGAGGGCATGGATATACGGCTGCTTTCGGTATCGGTAGACCGGCAGGCAGGGGAGAACCTCGGGGAAAAATGGAACGCGAAGCGTTTTCGCTATCTTGGAGATACCATTATGATTATGCAGTTAAAAAGTGAGGAAGAAATTTCAGAACTGACGGATGCCTGTGACCGTTTCTGTAAATATATCCATCATATTATGGGGGCAAAAGTAACCATAGGAATCGGTCAGGTATGTGGGCACATTGCAAAGATTGCAGCATCGTATCAAAGCGCCAGGGAAGCGGTTTCCTATCGTGTTTTATATGGAAGCAACCGGGCGATAAATTTAAAAGAGATTGTTCCACAGAGAAAAATCCAAAGGGATGTCGGAGAGAAAACACAACTGTCCAATGTGTTTAAAAAGATCTGCCTTGGAGAAAATGAAGATATTGCAAATGCCATAGAAGTTTACATGCAGCATAATTTCCTTGACCTGAAATCATTGGAAAAATATCATGTGGCAGTTATGGAACTCATTGGCGAACTGTATCATTTTATGGTCAACAATGAAATGGATACCACAAAAATACCGGGAGGTATCAGTTCTTTGTATAATGAACTGTGTAATTTAGAACCGCAGGTTTTGCAGAAATGGCTATTAAAATTCTGCTGCATGCTGCATGATGACATGGCAGATGCCCGGTATCATTCCAAGAAATCCCTGATCGGGAGGGCAAAAGAATATGTGCACGACAATTATCAGCAGGAAGATTTAGGGCTTGACGATATCTGTAAAGAACTGGGCGTGTCAAATTCTTATTTTTCAAGCATGTTCAAAAAAGAAACAGGGAATTCTTTTGTCGGATACCTGACGGAATACCGTATGGATAAGGCGGCACGCATGCTTGTGGAAACCGCGGAAAAAAGTTATATGATTGCAAAGAGTGTGGGATATTCCGATCCAAATTACTTCAGTTATGTGTTTAAAAGACAGTTTGGGGTATCCCCTTCAAAATACAGGACAACATATGAAAAAAATGAAAAATAAACCGGGAGATATCCAGTCAACCATCATGGTTGCATTTTCCGTAATATCAACCTTAATTATGGTCTGTATGGGCATGATGGTATATTGGAGATTTTCGGGTATCACACAGCAGAATATTGTGGATAATAACCGAAAGATTATGGATCAGACGGTGGATTCCATAGAAAATTATCTTGTGGATATGAGGCTGGTATCGGATGCCGCATATTATGATGTTATAAAGGAAAACGATATCCGGGAACAGAACGATTCCATCCACAAAGGGTTAAATCTTTTATATGAGGCAAATAAAGAGAACTTAAGGAGCATTGCTATATATAATGGATACGGAAGCCTTATGGCAGCAGAGCCGGTTGTTGCCCAGAAAGAAGAACCGGATGTGACCAGACAGGGATGGTTTATGCAGGCAAAAACACGTATGGAGAATATCCATTTTTCCACACCCCATGTCCAGAATTTATTTGATGACGGTACCTGTCGGTATTATTGGGTGATTTCTTCCAGCCGTGTCGTGGAACTTACGAATGGGACAGATACACAGTTGGGGGTGCTGCTTGTGGATATGGACTATTCCGGGATTTCACGTATGATGGAACGGATCAATACGTCAGGAAAAGGACAGTATTTTTATCTGTGTGATGGTGAGGGAAATATTATTTATCATCCGCATCAGGCAAGAATTGACAATGGCATGAATACAGAAAGCAGCGTAAAGGCAGCTTCGTCCAAAGAAAAAATTTACGATGAATATTTGAAAAAAAATCACAGAAAAGTTATGGTGGGTGCAATCAGTTATACAGGATGGCGCCTGGTCTGTGTTATGCCTTATGAAATATTCACAAATAAGATGGCCGATGTAAAGCAGTTTGTCCTGCTTATTTTCCTGCTTATGGCAATGATGCTTGTATTTGTAAACCGCATCATTTCCGTGCGGATATCGCGGCCGATTATGAAACTGGATCACTCGGTGCGTGAATATCAGGAAGGAAAAGAAGAAAAGATTGCAATCGGAGGCTCAACAGAGATCCGGCATCTGGGACAATCCATTCAGGAATCCTACCGGCAGAATTCCGAACTGATGAAAAAAGTCATATGGGAACAGAATGAAAGAAGAAAAAGCGAATTTGATGTGCTGCAAAGCCAGATTAACCCGCATTTTTTATACAATACATTAGATTCCATCACCTGGATGATAGAGAGCGGTAAAAATGAGGAAGCTGCCTTTATGATCACACAGCTGGCAAAGCTTTTTCGGATCAGCCTTTCAAAAGGCCATACGGTTATCCGCATAAGGGATGAACTGCAGCATGCGCAAAGTTATGTTAATATACAAAAAGTGCGGTATAAAAACAAGTTTGAGGTTGTATTTGATATCCGTCCGGATATTCTGGATGATTGTATCGTGAAACTTGTGCTGCAGCCGATCCTTGAAAATGCGATCAATTACGGCGTAAGGGAGATGGATGACTGCGGAAAAATCCTCATTCGTGGATGGAAAGAACAGGAAAATATCTTTATACAGGTATCGGATAACGGAATGGGGATTCCGGAAGAGGAGATTGACCTGTTATTAAAGGATACAAACCGTGTACATAAAAAAGGCTCCGGAGTCGGGCTTGTAAATGTAAATAACCGGCTCCGGTTATTGTTTGGAGAACCATACGGACTTCAGATAGAAAGTGAACTGGATGAGGGAACGACAGTGACAGTTATCATCCCTGAGATTGTTTACAGTGAGGAAAACTGCAGGAAATTTGAGGAACACCATATGCCGGAGGATTCTTAAAATGAAACATGGGAAAAAATCATTTATGATAATAGAGGCAGTACTGGGAATTCTCGTGATTCTGGTTCTCGGCTTTATCATCTATAAGCAAAACGGCCATGAACCGGAAACAATCGCGGTGATCATACCGGATGTGGATGAGAGCGAGTGGTCAGCGTTTAAATACGGACTGAAAATGGCAGCACGGGAATATGATGCAAATGTTGTGATCATCAGTAAGGACAATATGGAAACTGCCAATGAGGAGATCGGGATTATGAATCAGGAAATTATAAAAGGAGCAGATGCGGTGATCGTAAAACCGATTGCAAACCAGGATGGGCAGCAAAAGCTAAAACAGCTGGAAAAAAGTGTTCCCGTAATGGTCGTGGGAGATACATTTCCCGAAGAACCGTCCGGATTACATACAATAGAACCGGATCATTACCATATGGGTGCGGATCTTGCCCAAAAGCTTCTGGAAAATTACCGTGGAAATCTGATAGGGAAGAAGATTGGGATCTATTCGCAGTATGCCACTTCAGAAGCAGTGATAAAAAGAAAGAAGGGGATTTGTGATACATTAAAGGGGAGTGGCGCAGAAATTTTATGGTCTGTATCAAAAGAAAATGATTCGAAAGAGAAAATCAATTTACAGACGCAAAGAAGGGTGGATATCGTGATGGCTTTGGATAATGCAAGCTTTGTGGAAGCCGGGGAGGCGGCAAAGGATAATGACCTGTATGGGGCGGTACTCTATGGAATTGGAAATTCAACGGAGGCAGTTTATTATCTGGATGCAGGATGGGCACAATGTCTGGTTGCTCCGGATGAGTTTGACGCAGGCTATGAAAGTGTTGCAGAGCTTATTAAAAAACGACGTAATTTTTTCTATAAAATGAAAGACCGGCAGATTACATATACCGTTCTCACACGGGAGAATCTTTTTTCGGAGGAGAACCGGAATCTGCTGTTTACAATCAGCCGGTAAAATCAGGGGTTATCATGGATAAAAGAAAAATAAAAAACGCTATGGCATTAATTGGTCTGATGGGAATTCTTTTGTATGGTGCATGTGGAAGCGAAAAAAAGGAAATACCGAAACAGATTTATATTGGTGTCGCATGTTATGACCAGAGAGATACCTTTCTGGGGGAACTTCTGGAAACTTTTAAAAGTGAATGCCGGACACTTGAAAAAAGGGGATATGATATCAGTCTGACCATTATGGATGCCGCAAATTCGCAAAGAACGCAGGACGATCAGGTGCAGGAAATGATCGGCAATGGCTGTGATATTCTGTGCGTCAATCTGGCAGACCGGACGGATCCGTCGCAGATCATTACAGCCGCGCAGGAACACGATATTCCCATTATATTTTTTAACAGGGAACCTGTGGAAGAAGACCTGATGCAGTGGGATCAGTTATATTATGTCGGAGCAGAAGCAAAACAATCCGGACAGATGCAGGGACAGCTTGCAGCAGCTTATATCAAAGAACGTCCGGATGTGGACCGCAATCATGATGGGAAAATCCAGTATGTGATACTTGAGGGGGAAATGGGGCATCAGGATGCCATTATTAGAACGGAAAGCGTTGCGGAGAGCCTGAAAGAACAGGGGATTGCACTGGAAAAACTGAGTTATCAGATTGCAAACTGGAATCGTGTGCAGGCACAGAACCGTATGATGCAGCTGATCGAACAATATAACAACCGGATGGAAGTTGTTCTTGCCAATAATGATGCAATGGCACTCGGTGCTATGGATGCTTATGAAAAGCTCGGGTATACGGAAACAAACCGGCCGGTATTTTTTGGAATAGATGGGACAAAAGAAGGGCTTGAAGCGGTAAAAGACGGAACACTTGCAGCAACCGTATACAACGACAAAGAAGGGCAGGCAGCAGCAATGGCAAATCTTGTATTTTCGATTGTGACAGAGGATGAAAAAAATCCAAATCCGTTTAAAAACTACAAATATATTTACTGTGCATATCAGAAGGTTACGAAAGAAAATGTGCAAATGTTTATAGAAAAAGAAGGAGAATGAATATGAACAACTAGGAAAGAATGAAAGCTGGCAGACTTTACAATGCCAACAGCAAAGATCTGGAAAAATACCATTTGTTCGGAATGGAAACCTGTGATAAATTCAACCGCACACCGCTGTGGATGAAGAAAAGAAAGCAGCGTCTTCTGGAAAAACTGATTCCGTCCGCAAAGTTTTGTGAAGCAATTGCAAAGTAATTGCAAGTATGTGGAAGGAATGTTACACTGATATCTATGAGGTGATGAAGGTATGGATGCAGTAACAATAATGACAGCTGTCAATAATTTAAATATGGTAAATACCCTCAATATGCTGGCAGTTCAGGATGAGAATTCGTTTATTGTAACAGAGAATGGAAAGGAATGTGAAATTATGAGTGGTTCAATGTTAGATGCTTATATAGGAAAAGACTGTGTGGTAAGTTTATTTAATGATGTGGGTGGCATCAAGGGAAAACTGATGGATGTGGATGCACAGTGGGTGAAGATCGAGACACCGAAAAAGGGGACACAGATCATCAACCGTAACATTATCCGCAGTATTAATTTTGATAATAAGTAGTATCGCTTCAGAAGCCATTTTCGCAGAAGAGAATGGCTTCTTTTTCTGAAAATGAAAGGGTGAAATCATGAGAAAAGCATACTATCACCTTCCGGGCCTGTTTGAATTTTATGAACTGTATCGTGTATTTCTTCCAATTTACCGGGAGCACAGAGAATACTTTTATGACTGGTGTGAAATTGGTTCCATTTACGGAGCTCCGGCAGATTGTATCTGGGGCGGAGGCCGTGCCGGATTCGGGGAGGATGATCCAGAGGAAGTTCTGGCGCTGATGCAGGAATATGGAATATCCGCGCGGCTGACATTCAGTAACTCTCTTTTAAAAGAGGAGCATCTTTCTGACCGGAAATGCAATGCGCTCTGCGCGTTATTTGAAGAAAGTAAAGGAACGCAAAACGGCGTCATTGTCCATTCGGACCTGCTGCTGGAATATTTGAAAAAGACCTGTCCACATCTTTATTTTGTTTCTTCCACCACAAAAGTTCTGACAGATTTTGAAAAGCTAATGCATGAAATCCGACGGGAGGATTTCCGTTATGTCGTGCCTGATTTTCGCTTAAATAAAGCCTTTGATCGATGGGAGACATTGTCTCAGACAGAGAAAGATAAGGTGGAGTTTTTGTGTAACGAATGTTGCTGGTTTGGGTGTATGGACCGGAAAGCCTGCTATGAAACCGTCAGTCGTAAAAACCTTGGAGAAAACAAGGAACATCATTGCGCTGCTCCAGATTCTGATCAGGGCTATCGTTTTTCAAAAGCAATGAAAAATCCGGGATTTATCGGTATTGATGCAATCCAAAATGTATATCTGCCAATGGGCTTTTCCAATTTCAAAATCGAAGGGCGTGGGCTTGGCAGTGCGTTGATTCTGGAATTTCTGCTTTATTACATGACAAAACCACAGTACCAGCTGTATGTCCGGGAAGAAATTTATCTGGATAATATGCTGGATCTGTTTTAAGGAACCGTTAAGGTTTTTTAAGAAAAGAAAAATTTTTTTCGCGTACAGAGTGTGATATTGTGAAAACAGTAAAGAACATAGAAAGGGAAAAACAATGTTAGAAGTATCACATGTAACAAAACGTTACCGTAAAGTCTGTGCAAATGATGACATCAATCTGACTATCCCGGATGGGGAGATCGGTGTACTGCTTGGACCAAACGGTGCGGGAAAAAGCACAATCATCAAATGTATTATGGGATTTCTCAAATACGAGGGACAGATTCGCGTAAATGGTTTGAACAACAAATTCGTTGAGGCAAAGAAAATTATGGGATATGTGCCGGAGATTCCGTCGCTTTATCCGAATCTGACTGTGGATGAGCACCTCGAATTTATTGCGCGTGCCTATAAATTAAAGGATTATAAGGAAGAGAAAGAAGCGCTTCTGCAGCGGTTTGATCTGACAGATAAAAAGAAAAAGTTCGGTGATGAGCTGTCAAAAGGAATGCAACAGAAGCTGTCAATCTGTTGTGGACTGCTTCCGCGTCCAAAGCTGATATTGTTTGATGAGCCGATGATTGGTCTTGATCCGCATGCAATCAAAGAATTAAAGCTGCTGTTCCAGGAACTGCGTGAACGCGGCTGTATGGTGCTGGTCAGTACGCATATGATCGACAGTATCGAAGAACTCTGGGATACCACTTATATTATGAAACAGGGAAAGATTGCCGCAGTTGTCGAGCGTCAGAATTTACAGGGCAGCGATAAGAGTCTGGAAGATATTTTCTTTGAGATCACAGAAGGTGCGGATGCGGAGAGTGAGGTGTAAGGTATGAAATTATGGGGTTATTATGCACTGCATACCTTTGTAAACACCATAAAAAAGATGTTTCGCAGTACCTTTTTGGTGATCTTTCTGGCAATTATCGGATTTGGTGTGATCTTTGGTCTGGTCGGTGGAATCGCAGGTTCCGTGATGGATCATCAGCAGGCGGCAGAACAAGCCTCGGAGATGCAGGAATCGGAAGATGTGGAGGAAGAAGATACGGAAGAGACCGATCAACCGATGAGCCCGCAGGATATTGCCCTTGTAAAGACACATGTTGAAAGTGTAGTGATATTGCTGTTTCTTGTTATCCTGTTGTGGGGAATGTACACAGGATCCAAAAACGGAACCGAAATTTTTCAGATGGCAGATGTGAACCTTTTGTTTACTGCGCCACTCAAACCGCAGTCGGTGCTCATGTTTCGTTTGAGCTTTCAGATGATTGCGACAGTATTTGCTTCTGTGTATCTGGTTTTCCAAATCCCGAATCTAGTGCTTAATATGGGACTTGGTGTTCCTGCAATTGTTGCCATCTTTGTGGGATGGATCCTGCTTCTTGTGTTCCAGAGACTGATGGTTGTGCTTACTTACACGGTCTGCTCCACGCATGAGAAACTGAAAAAGTATGTGATTCCATTTATTTTGGTGGTTGTTCTTGCGGTAGCTGGTGTGCTTGCAGCAGTATATTTTTCAACAGGAGATATTCTTGAGACGGAAAATATGACGTTATCTGCGCACTGGAGCCGTATGATTCCGGTGCTGGGCTGGTACAAAGGCATGATTATGTGTGCGGTCAACGGAGAAGTGGTGCCGTTTCTAATCTATCTGGTACTGATGTTGGCGAGCGTGGTTGTATTTATCGTTGCAATCTGGCAGATTCCGGCAGACTTTTATGAGGATGCACTTTCGGAGGCAAGTAAGCGTGCGCAGATGCTGGATGCGGCAAAAGAAGGACGTGTCGTAAATACAAAGAAACGTTCCGGACGTATCCAGAGAGAAGGTGTGTTCGGAGGTTCCGGGGCTTCGGTCTTTTTTACCAAGGAAGTATACAGCAGACGCAGGATGGCGAAATTTGGTCTGGTGACCAATACGATGCTGTTCTATTTTGCAGTTATTGTCTGTGTGGCTGCATTTACGATAAAAGTGGTAGAGAGTCATAGCTTTTTTTCTGTCGGATGTGTATTGCTTCTGGTGATGTTTTTCCGCAATATGGGGAATCCAATCGCACAGGAAACGGCGCGCAACTGGCTGTTTTTAGTGCCGGAGAATCCGTATAAAAAAGTATGGTTCAGCGTTCTTGCCGGAGTATATGGGACGGCTGTCGATCTGATTCCGGGAATGATTACAGCGACAGTGATTATGGGGGAACAGCCTGGCATCATGATCTTGTGGTACCTGACATTTCTTATTGTAGATTTCCTGTATTCACAGGTGGGACTTTTGATGGAAGCACTGATTCCAGTCACTTCGATGGATGTGGTAAAAAGCATGATTCAGATGATCTTGCGGTGTCTGATTCTGGTGGTCCTTTCGGTTCTTGTGATGATTGGTTATTTTGCATGGGGAATTGCAGGCGCTTTGATTTTGACCTGCATTGCATCCGCAGGAATCGGAGGAGTAATCTTCTGGGTTTATCCGTGGATGCTCCACCGTGGAAAATAGGTTCTAATTTTTTCCGGGAAAGCGTAAGCAAAAGCACGATTGTCGCCATGGTTGGCAACACTTGACTTTTCTATTTTTTTGTGCATAATTAGTTCAAAAATGAACAATTCAAAAAAGAAGAATTGCGCAATGCATAAAAGGAGCTGAATCTATGAGGATGGGATTTGAATTTGCCCAGAAAATCAAGGCGAATCTTGTATCGGTACATGTTGACCGGCTGGTAAAAGAAGGATATCTGGAGAGAAGGGCGGTAGAAGGTGACCGGAGAAAAACAGAGCTGATCTGTACACAAAAAGCGCAGCCGGTCATCGAAAAAGGAGGACAGTTGCAGGAAGCATTTAAGGAGCAACTGTTTTCTGGTATGGATGAAAAGATGCAGCGACAGATGGAAGAAATGGTCAGACGAATGGAACAGAATCTGGATGGAATATTGAAAGGGGACAACTAGGACAATGAAATTATTACTTACAATTATTGTGACATTTTTTGCAGGAATGGGAGCCGGATTTGGAACAGGCTTTGCAGGCATGAGTGCAGCGGCCGTGATCAGTCCGATGCTCATTACATTCCTTGGAATGGAGCCATATATGGCGGTTGGAATTGCACTGTCTTCCGATGTGCTTGCCAGTGCTGTGTCCGCATATACCTATGGAAAAAATAAGAATCTGGATGTGAGAAACGGTCTGATCATGATGGTGAGTGTCCTTGTGTTTACCGTAGTTGGAAGCTATGTCTCAAGCCTTGTGCCATCTACCACGATGGGAAACTTTTCCGTCTTTATGACATTTCTGCTCGGTATCAAATTTATTGTCCGTCCGGTCATGACCACGAAGGAAGCTATGCAGGGCGTATCTGCCCAAAAGCGTGCCATACAGTCGGTGGTAAGCGGTGTCTGTATTGGATTTATCTGCGGATTCGTCGGCGCAGGTGGTGGTATGATGATGCTTCTTATCCTGACATCGGTACTTGGTTATGAGTTGAAGACAGCAGTCGGAACAAGCGTCTTTATTATGGCGTTTACAGCATTTACCGGTGCTGCATCACATTTTGCTATCGGTGGAAAACCGGACTGGCTGGTACTGGTACTGTGTGTGATTTTTACACTTCTCTGGGCGCGGATTGCGGCAGTATTTGCAAATAAAGCAACACCAAAGACACTGAACCGCGCAACGGGTGTAATCCTTGTTATTCTTGGCATTGTTGTGTTTTTATTTTCGCTTTTGGGCTAGGAAGTGTGGGGAAAAGTCCCTTTTGATTCAACGGCTGATGTGGTACACTATCATTATAGATGCAAATTTTGCATGGCTGATGTTCAAATAATAGAGGTACCTATATGAAAAAGCGCAAATTTATCCTGCTGGGTGTGGTAGTCGTATTGATTGCCCCTTTTGCTGGAAGCAGGAATTTTGAATAATGTGAACAACAGAAATACGTATCAGACATCGCAGGTTCTTTTGGATCGGGTGATCAATGTATTGGACAGAAATACACAGAGCGAGGAGGAATTGACCAATTCGCTCAAGGACGATTATATTGTCCGTGCAAAGGCGGTAGCATATATCATTGATGCCAAACCGGAAGCAGAAAGAAAGATTGCGAACCTTATGTCTGTGGATGAAGTGCATTTGTTTGATAAAGATGGAACTATTTACAGCGGCTCCGTGCCAAAATATTATGGATATAATTTTGATTCTGGGGAGCAGATAGAATATTTTAAGCCGATGCTCACAGACAAGACACTTACCATGTGTCAGGATGTGACACCGAATACCTCGGAAGGCAAGGAAATGATGTATGCAATTACCTGGAATGAAGCAGGAACCCGGATGGTACAGGTGGGAATCAAGCCGGTGCGGCTTTTGGAAGAGGTCAAGCAGAACGAGGTATCCTCGGTAGTGGAAAATATGCCGGTTTATGAGGGAATGAGTATTCTTGTGGCGGATACAAAAACCGGAGAAATCTATGGCGCTACAGATACGGATAAAATAGGAAAAACTCTGGAGGATATTGGTGTTGATACCAGGAATTTCAACCTTGCTGAAACAGCATCGGTGAAAGTTTCTGTGGATGGGAAAAAGCAAAAATGCATACTGCGGCAGGATGATAAGTATGTGGTAGGTGTTCTGATTGCATCTACATTCAATTTCAAAAATACAATCATTGCGATGCTTATCGTTGGTGTGTATCTGAGCCTTGCAACTGCATGCATGATCTATATGCTGTGGCGCATTTTTAAAACAGATAAAGAAAAAGAACTGCTGATGTACCGGTCGCATACGGATGAACTGACCGGATGTTTTAACCGGCATGCATACGAAGAAGATATTGTGCAGTTGCGTATGGATGAAGCGTTTGTTTACATTTCGCTGGATATGAATGGTCTGAAAACTGTGAATGATTCGTTAGGACATGCCGCAGGTGATGAATTGATCCGGGGAGTGGCGTCCTGTATGAAACAATGTTTTGCTGAGGTTGGCAAAGTATATCGCATTGGAGGCGATGAATTTGTAATCATTGTTCTCGATCAGATACAGAACATAGAAAATATCAGAGAGACGTTCGATAAAACTGTGCGGCGGTGGCAGGGAAAGATGGTCAAAGAAATGTCGGTTTCCTGTGGTTATGTCTCCAGTGATGAAAAAGAATGGGATACGATTTATGATATCGCAAAGGCAGCAGATGCACGGATGTATGAGAACAAAGCTGCATATTATCAGAAAAGTGGAAGAGACAGAAGAAAACGATAGCATAAAGAAGGCTTCGGAAGTGAAATGGAGAGTCACTTTCGAAGCCTTTTTTACTTATTTCACAAGATTTTCTGCGTAATCCAGTGCGTCTACAATATTGTCGTGGAAATTTTCTTTTCCGACAAGTTCGATGAATCCATCTTTTTCCATAACATGCATTGGCTGTTCGTTGATATGCGAGAATACCAACGTGATGTTCTTTTTCTTTGCGCGGCCAACCAGCTCATGGAGTGATTTCATAGCACTTGCATCAATAGCAGGCACGCTGCGCATACGAATGACAACGACTTTGGTGTGGTGATTGCTGTTGATATTCAAAATCTGGTCTGCGGCTGCAAAAAACATTGGGCCACAGATTTCAAATACACTGATGGAATGTGGAATATCGCGAAGTTTTTCGGCCTCTCCCGGAGTGATATCCGGAGAATCCGTGTACTTCCATGCCTTGATATCTGCGGTTTCTGCCATACGTTTCATGAAAAGTAAAGCGGCGAGAACAACACCGATTTCAATAGCAACAACCAGGTCAAAAAATACGGTTAAAAAGAAGGTTGCCACAAGTACGATAATGTCGCTTTTGGGAGCACTTTTGCACAGGCGAAGAAAGGAACTCCAGTCTGCCATATTTGCAGCGACAACCAAAAGTACGGCAGGCCGAAAACCATTTTTGGCAGCGCCAACAAAAAGTCGGCCAGCCAGTGTTGTCATCGGAATGAGTGCTGCCAGTGGCATCAGTACCAGAAGGATGATGGTCAGTGTCACACAGTGTGCGATGCCGGCAATCGGAGTGCGGCCACCATTGCGCACGTTTGCAGCAGTTCTTGCAATGGCACCCGTTGCAGGAATTCCACCGAACAGGCCGGAAAAAATATTTCCCAGTCCCTGTCCAATCAGTTCTGCATTGGATTTATGTGTATCGCCGATCATTCCGTCCGATACAACTGCGGAAAGAAGGGATTCGATAGCTGCCAGTACTGCAATCGTAAAGGCCGGTGAAAGCATCTGCTGCACCAGTTTCATGGAAATGGCTGGAACGTGGAAGGCAGGAAATGCGGAATTGAGCTGTCCGTAAACACTACCGATGGTATTTACCGGTAATTTTGCAAAATACACGATAGCAGTTGTCACGATGATTGCAATCAGAGAACCCGGGATTTTATCAGTGATCTTTGGCCAGACTAACATGATGGCAACTGCCAGAAGTCCGATCAGGGTTGCCGTTACGTTGACAGTTCGAATGTTTTTCCCGTAGATGATCAGTTTATCCAGAAATTCAGAAGGAACGGATGCAATATCCATGCCGAAGAAATCTTTCAGCTGTCCTACGAACAGAGTGACAGCAATCCCACATGTAAAACCTGTTGTAATTGTATAAGGAATGTATTTGATCAGAGAACCAAAACGGCAGATACCCATAATCACAAGGATAATACCGGCGAGAATGGTTGCTACGATCAGTCCGTCGGTTCCATATTCCACTACAATTCCGTAGATGATTACAACGAATGCAGCGGTTGGACCGCCAATCTGTACCCGGCTTCCTCCGAAAAATGAGATAAAGAAACCGGCGATGATTGCGGTGTATAGTCCCTGTTCCGGGCCTACGCCGGAAGCGATTGCAAGGGCAATAGAAAGAGGAAGCGCAATGATGGCTACAATGATACCGGAGATGATATCTTTCATCAATTGCGCTTTTGTGTAGCCCTTCATTACGTCAAAGAGCTTTGGTCTGAGTTCATTCATGATTTGATTAATCCTTTCGGTAAAGTTTTATAAAATATTTATAAAAAATTTATAAACACGCAGTTCAAAAGTTTAGCACGAACCGAAAGGTATTTCAAGAAAAATGTTTTTCAGAGATTTATTTTGTTCCCTCTTTTAAATATTTTCATATAACGTGCATGAATGATGTGAGCAAAAGCCGGGTGAAACTGGCCTGTGAACTATTGGTTTCTGGCAATGAGCCAATCACAGAAATTGCAGAACGGTGCGGGTATCATAATGCAATATTGATATGTAAGCCTTTTCCATTTATCTGGGAAACAATGTCGTCGCGGACGGCATTGTTGAATTTGCCGCAGATGGAATAGGCTTTCTTTGAATATTCCTGATCCGGTGAGAAAATTTTTCGCACCTTGGAATTATTGGCAGTCTTAAGAAGGTCTTCATTGACTGTCAGTTTTCCGGAACGCTCGACTGTGATGCCGATCTCGGACAATTCGCTGGAATATTTACTTGTCAAAGATTTTAGCTGCTTCAGATAACGTTTTGTGTCATGACTGTCCGTTGTCTTGGAAGAATCAATGGCATTGTTGTATGTGGTCACGAATGCTTCAATGGAAGAACGGGTGGTATCACTGATATCGTTGTCTTTTTCATCCGTCTCAGAACCATAATCATTGTTAAGCAGACGCTTGGAGGCACGTGTCAGTGCGCGACTGTCTTCAAATGATAATTCGATTTTTGTATAGTCATTGCGACCACTAGTTTTTATGACGTCCCGATTGTTTGCGTAGTAGTTGCGCATAAAATAATTTGTTGACAGGCTAAGACCTGAAGATACCTTTGCCATGATATTCCTCCCATAATGCAAACTTTATATAATTTATATCGGCATTTTTCTTTACTTCTTTATAGAAATGAAGTAATATCTAGATGAGAAATTCTGAATACAGCAAATAGCAATGATGATATAGGAGGGAATATGAAACAAACAACATTTGGAAAGACGGCAGAGGGGACAGAAGCATCTTTGTACACCATTTGCAATTCTAAGGGAATGCGCGCTATGGTTACAAATTTTGGTGCAACACTGGTATCTGTATTTGTCAAAAACAGAAATGGGGAAGATACGGATGTTATTCTTGGATATGACGATGTGGCAGACTATCAGAAAAATACTTGTTATTTCGGAGCTGTCGTAGGACGCAACTGCAATCGTATTGCAAATGCAAAATTTACAATCAATGGGGTAGAGTATCAGTTAGAGGCAAATGATAATGAAAACAGTCTCCACAGTGGTTCGAATGGAACCTCGGAGCGTTTCTGGAATGTGATCTCCTGCACGGATCAGATGATTACATTGCAGATTGAAGATGCGGATCTTCAGCAGGGATATCCGGGAAATGCAGTCATTCAGGTGACTTATGAAGTGACAGAAGACAATGGCCTTGCAATTACTTATCATGCGAAAGCAGATAAAGATACGGTATTTAATTTTACTAATCATGCATATATTAATTTAAATGGGCATGCATCCGGTTCTGTGCTGGATCAGACCCTACAGATCAAAGCATCCCATTTTACACCGGTAAAGGATGGAAAAGCAATTCCTACAGGGGAACTGGCAGATGTGGAAGGTACACCATTTGACTTCCGCATTGCAAAACCAATAGGACGGGACATTAACGCAGAAAATGACCAATTAAAATATGGAAGCGGATACGATCACAATTTTGCGCTGGATCATACTGGTAATGGTGTGGAAAAAGTTGCCACAGCCTATGCGCCGGAGTCGGGTATTCAGATGGAAGTTTATACGGATTGTCCCGGTATGCAGTTTTACAGTGCAAACTTTATACAGGGACAGAAAGGAAAAGGCGGGGTTATATACAAAGAACGTGAAGCATTTTGCTTAGAGACACAGTATTTCCCAAACTCTGTCAATGAACCGAATTTCCAGTCTCCGATTACTGCGGCTGGAAAGGACTATGCATCCAAAACAATCTATAAGTTTTCGATTGCATAATAAATGACACCGTTTGACCCTTTAATCATAACAAATTACAAAAGAAAAATATTCAGGGGCTAATCAGATTACAGTGATTAGCCTTTTGTTTACCATAAACAGGTACATTATATTAAGGAGAAACACATGAAAATCGTATTTCTGGACGCAAAAACAATTGGAGATGACATTGATCTTTCGGGTTATGAAGCGTTAGGAGAAGTAATAAAATATGGCTTTTCGACAGCAGAAGAAGCAGCTGAGCGGGCAAAGGATGCGGATGTTCTTGTTATAAATAAAGTAGAAATCAATGAAAAATCTATTGGAGAGGCAGATCATCTCAAACTTGTCTGCGTGACTGCAACAGGTACCAATAATCTGGATAAAGAGTATCTTGCAGAACGTGGCATTGCATGGCGGAATGTGGCAGGATATTCCACGGAATCGGTTGCACAGCATACTTTTGCATTATTATTCTATTTATTGGAGAAACTACGTTATTATGATGACTACGTTAAGACAGAGAAGTATGTGGGCGATGTGACATTTACGCACTTTGCGAAGAGATTTCACCAGTTAAGTGGAATGACATACGGTATTATCGGCCTTGGCAATATTGGAAGAAGAGTTGCGGATATAGCGAAATTGTTTGGCTGCCATGTCATCTATTATTCGACATCCGGGAAAAATTCGCAACCGGATTATGAGAGGGTAAGTTTTGATGAACTGCTGGCACAGTCGGATATTGTGTCCATTCATGCACCACTTGATGAGAACACCAGAGGACTGATGGATAAAGTGGCTTTTGCAAAAATGAAAAAATCAGCAATTTTATTGAATCTTGGAAGAGGACCGATTATTAATGAAGCGGATCTGGCAGATGCGTTGGAGCAGGGACAGATTGCAGCGGCAGGCCTTGATGTGCTTTCTGTGGAACCGATGCAGGAGAATAATCCTTTACGCCGGATTAAAGATAGTGACAAACTTTTTATAACACCGCATATTGCATGGGCCAGTGTGGAGGCAAGAACACGGCTGATGGAGATTATTCTGGAACAGATTAAGGACTTTTTCCGAAAAAAGCAGGGAAATTAGTTGAGAAAAAATCCTGAGCTTCTTGGTTGACTTTATGAAATGTCGTGATATAATTCATGTAGTATTGGAAACTACATTTCGAATTACTGATAAGCATATATTATATAGACAAAAAGGCCGAAATGTATATTAAGGGTATACAGGATTTTAGAATTGCATATTTTCTTTCGACAAAAAATCCAATATACTTCCAATAGAGTTTGAAAGAGAGAAAAAGGAGGAGCATAAGGATGGCAAGTTTAAAAGACGCGGCAGAAAGACAGGCATTTTCTCTTGCGATTGATGCGGCATTGAAAAGTCTTAATAAAGATAGAGAAAAGGCTTTACTGAACATTGTAAACCTGGTTCAGAAATTCATGGGAAATAATTTTAGAAAAGAGTCTTATGAGGGCGCTAAGAAAATGATTATGAACCCGGATCACAAGTGGATGCGTTATGTGAACCGTCTTCTTGATGAGACAGACCCGCATGTTGCAAAGATGACAGCATTAAACCTTGGCTATCAGGCTGCTTTTGCAGGAACAAAGAAGATTCGTAAAATGCGTGAGGTAGAGCAGTGCAATATTCCATGGCTGATTCTCATGGATCCTACCAGTGCGTGCAATCTGCATTGTACAGGATGTTGGGCAGCCGAATACGGACACAAATTAAATCTTTCTTATGATGAATTAGACAATATCATTACACAGGGCAAAGAACTTGGTATTTATTTTTATATGATGACCGGTGGAGAACCATTGGTACGTAAGGCTGATATTATTAAATTATGCGAAAAGCATAATGATTGTGCGTTCCATTGTTATACAAATGGAACACTCGTAGATCAGGCATTTTGTGATGAGATGAAGCGTGTTGGTAACTTGTCACTTTCTATTTCACTGGAAGGATTTGAGGATGCCAATGATTTCCGTCGAGGCGAAGGTGTATACGACAAAGTTATCCATGCAATGGATCTTCTTCATGAGAATGGACTGATCTTTGGTAACAGTGTATGTTACACAAGCAAGAACATGGATGCTGTTACAAGTGATGAGTTCTTTGATCTGTTGATCGAGCATGGCAGCCGTTTCGCTTGGTATTTCCATCTCATGCCGGTTGGCATGAATGCATCGCCGGAACTGATGCCTACAAAGAAACAGAGAGAATATATTTATCACAGAATCCGTGAAGTTCGTGCTATGGAAGGTGGAAAAGAAATTTTCGTTATGGACTTCCAGAATGATGGCGAGTTCGTTGGAGGATGTATTGCCGGAGGACGTAACTACTGTCATATTAACCCGAAGGGTGATGTGGAGCCTTGTGTATTTATTCATTACTCAGGTGCGAACATCAGAGAAAAATCTCTGTTAGAGTGCTTAAAGCAGCCATTGTTTATGGCATACAGAGACAATCAGCCATTTAATGACAATATGCTTCGCCCATGCCCAATGCTCGAGAATCCGGAAATTCTCCAGAGAATGGTACATGAGACCGGGGCACATTCAACAGATGTGGAAGAGGCAGAGCCGGTAGAGCATCTTTGCGGAAAATGTCTCGAGTATGCAAAGGAGTGGAAAGAAACTGCTGACAAACTTTGGGCAGAACATCCATATCAGCAGAAAGGCTACACAAACTTCAAAAAGAAGTAAAAGCAAAATTGTTCACACAAAATTAAGATTTTCACTCAGAATTCCCGGTTTACATGCCGGGAATTTTGTTGTATGGTAATGGCATGAAAGTAGAATTTAAAATAAAACTAGAATATGATAAAAAGAATAATATTCGAGCAGCGATAGCCATTATTCTGGCTATCGTTATGTATGTTACAATTGGATTTCACATCGGAGTACTCATCGCTTATGGACTTCTCTATTATCTGATAAAAAGCCTGAAAATTGACCTTGACCAGCGTTGCCCATGGTTATGGACGGCCATTTTATTTGTGTCAGGAGCGATATTTACCACTTTTTCGATACAATATATGCTTTTGGATTCGGAACTGTTTCAGCGGATGTCAGATCTGAAATGGGTACTGAATGTGTTGTGCTGTCTGGTTGTGTACCTTGTTGTGCAGCTTTTTACGAATAATGCGGGACTTTCCTGTATTATTTCGCATACATCACTGCTGTCGTTTGCGTTCATAAATTATTTCGTATATCTGTTCCGTGGAAACGAATTTACGTTTTCAGATATCCGGTCTATCGGAACAGGACTGAGCGTTGCCGGAAACTATAAGTTGCAACTTAATGACAGAGGGGCATATGCAATTTTTGGAGCAGCTTTGTTTATTGCATTTGTGCGTAAATGTCATGTAAAATTTGCACGTGCATGGCAGATGCGCATTATAGATGCAATGTTGGCGGCTATATGTGTGATTATTGTGGGAATGGCTGCTTATGATGTAAACACAGAAACCTGGGAGCAGAAAGGAACCTATCGCAACGGATATATTCTCAATTACATTTTAGGAATTCGTGACAGTTTTATTGCACAGCCGGACGGGTATTCTGAGGAAGCTATTCAAAAACTCGAAAAAAAATATAGTAGCAATGATAAGGATTATTCCAAAACAGATGTAAAGGACCCTACTATTATTGTTATTATGAATGAATCCTTTTCCGATTTGAGCGTGTTAGGAGATTTACAGACAAATATTCCACTTACACCGTTTATTGACTCACTGAAAGAAAATACTACGAAGGGATATGCGCTGTCGTCTGTATTTGGTGCCAAGACACCGAATTCAGAGTGGGAATATCTGACAGGAAATTCCATGGCATTTCTTCCTGCAGGTTCGGTGGTGTACCAGCAGTATATCAGTGATACCCCGACATCTATTGTATCGAATCTTAAGGACGATGGATACACCTGTGTTGCCATGCATCCATATTATGCGACCGGATGGAGTCGAAATCAGGTCTATCCGAAGATTGGATATGATGAGATGCACTTTATTGATGATTTTGATCAGACAAAGATCTTACGGGAATATATCACAGATCAGGAACTTTATGATAAAATAATAGAGCGGTATGAAAGCCGTGGAGCAAATGAAAAATTATATCTGATGGGAATTACCATGCAGAACCATGGTGGTTACGGGGAACCATATGACAATTTTTATGAACGGTGTTATAAAATAGGGCGGTCTTACACAGATGCCAACCAGTATTTGTCATTGGTGCATGAAAGTGATAAGGCAGTTAAGAATCTTATTGAATATTTTTCAAAAGTAGATGATCCGGTAGAAATCGTATTCTTTGGGGATCATCAACCAAGCCTGAATAGTAATTTTTATCCGCTTCTTAACGGAAAAGGAATGTCGGGTCTTACAGAAGATGAACTCGAAGCTTTGTATACGGTACCATTTTTTATTTGGACCAATTACGATACACCGGAAGAAACAGTGGATATTACGAGTCTGAATTTCCTGTCAACCATGACTTTGGAACGTGCAGGCATCGAGCTGCCGGCATATAATAAGTTTCTTGCAGATATGATGGAAACGGTACCGGCAATTAATTCCAGAGGATATTATTCGAAAGAAAAGCAATGCTATCAGCATATTGATGATGCTACTGGAGAGGAAGCGGAGTGGATAAAAAATTATCATATGCTGCAGTATAATTCTATGTTTGATAAAAAGGGACGAAGCAATCTGTTTTTCCCGTATAACATAGGAAAATGATGTGTTTAGTTAAAGGGGAAAACGATTGAGATTAAAGGATTTACTGAAATTTGATGAAATTGTAATTCAATGTCACGATAATCCGGATGCGGATGCTATTGCATGTGGATATGCGGTTCTTTTGTATTTACAGAAATATGGCAAAAGTCCATCTTTGGTTTATGGAGGAAGAAATTTCATTCGAAAAACCAATCTGGTTATGATGATAGAAGATTTGGAAATACCGATCACACATGTGACTGCAATCGGAAATCCGGAGCTTTTACTCATGGTGGACTGCCAGTATGGTGGCGGAAATGCCGAAAAATTTGAGGCACAGAACATTGCAGTGATCGATCATCACAGAATCAGCACGAATCTGCCGGAACTTTCGGAGGTAAGAAGCAATCTTGGCGCATGTTCTACTCTGATCTGGCAAATGTTGAAAAACGAGAATTTTAATGTGACGGCAAATAAGAGATTGGGTACGGCATTAAGCTATGGTCTTTATACCGACACCAGTGGATTTACCGAAATCGTGCATCCGCTGGATAAGGATTTACGAGATGAGGCAAATGTAGACAATATTCTTATGGCAAAATATCGCAATGCCAATATGTCTTTGGAAGATCTGGAAGTGGCTGGAGCGGCTTTGCTCAACAGTGACTACATGGATGAGTACCGGGCTTCGATTGTGAAAGCAGGTCATTGTGATCCGAATATTCTCGGTGTCATCAGTGATATGGTACTTGAAGTAGATGCGGTAGATATCTGTATTGTATTCAATTTTCAAGGAGGTGGCGTGAAGTTTTCTGTGCGAAGCTGCATTAAGGAAGTGAACGCCAGTGAACTTGCAGCCGAATTAAGCAAAGACATTGGGAGTGGTGGTGGACACTGGGGAAAAGCAGGTGGCTTTCTTTCTATGCCCCTGCTGACAAAAGAATATACAAAATTCTGCCAGGAGCGTAATTTTGAGCCACGGATGGAATTTGATGATGAGGGAAAGTGGGAACATCCTTCGTTATCTGGAGTCAAAGCAGTATTATCTTATCGTTTCGAGCAATATATGAACAATACGGACATCATATATGCAAAAGAATATCCACTGGATCAAAAGAATGCAAACACATATTATCGGAGAAAAATTCCATGGGGATATGTGCACGTTTCGGAATTGTACGAGGATGGTACACCAATTACAGTTCGAACACTTTGGGGAGATGTAGATACTGTTGTCGAGAAAGGCATTGTGCTGACAATTGGCCCGAGAGGGGGAGTGTATTTTCGCAAAGAAAAGGCATTTGAGGAACAGTTTTATATGTATCCCGATTGGAAATTCCAGTTGAAGGATGTGGAGTATTCTCCGACGTTCCGAAATCAGGATGATGGTACGACGATTGAGCCGGTAGATCACATTCATGTGTGCATTCCGAAAGGAAAACGCACCATTTATGCTAAAAAGCTGGAACACAAAGTCAAGTTGTTTCAGGAGAAGAATGGGGAACATGTTTATACATTAGGCCGGGAAGGGGATTATCTGGTCAATAGCACGGAGCAGCAGAATCAAATATATGTAATGCAAAGAAAAGTATTTGAAGAGACATATCGGAAAGCAGATGAGACTATGAAACAAAAAGCAGTTATTTTTGATTTGGATGGGACTTTATTAAACACATTAGAGGATTTGAAAGATGCGACCAACGCGGCGCTGGAATCGAAAGGCATGCCGGTGTGCACATTGGAGCAGGTACGACAGTATGTTGGAAATGGTGTAAGAAAACTAATGATTCGTGCAGTGCCTGACGGAGAAAAGAATCCTTTGTTTGAGGAGACTTTTGCGGCATTTAAGGAGTATTACGGAGCACATTGTCTGGATCACACAGCGCCATATCCGGATATTATGCAGATGATGAAAGCACTGAAGGAAAATGGTGTGAAGATAGCGATTGTATCCAATAAGCTGGATTCAGCTGTAAAAGAGTTAAATAAACAGTTTTTTGCAGCATACACAACTTCTGCCATTGGAGAGATGGATGGGGTTGCACGTAAACCGGCACCGGATATGGTCAATAAAGCTTTGCGCGAGTTGGGTGTTGACAAAGAAGATGCCGTTTATGTCGGTGACTCCGATGTGGATATCGCTACAGCAAAAAATTCCGGACTCCCTTGTATTTCTGTTACATGGGGATTTCGCGATGTCGAATTCTTAAAGGAGCACGGAGCGAAAAGACTAATAGAAAGCCCGCTTGAACTATTGTATCTTGTGTAAGATTCATGGTAAAATAAATTATTAATGGTAAATAGCCGAATGGAAGGAGAAACACATAAATGGAAGGAAGAATTTCAGGCCATACAGGATTGCTGGCATTGATCGGGTCACCGGTAGGCCATTCCGGATCACCGGCAATGTATAATTACAGTTTCGAGAAACTTGGTTTGGATTACGCATATGTAGCTTTTGATATCAAAGAAGAACAGGTAAAGGAAGCCTTAGATGCCATGAAACTGTTTCACATGAGAGGATGCAACGTGACGATGCCGGACAAAACAGAGGCGGCAAAGCACGTAGATGAACTCTCTCCGGCTGCACAGATTATTGGTGCAGTAAATACGATTGTAAATGATGATGGAAAGCTCACAGGATATATTACGGACGGAGAAGGCTTTGTTCACAATCTCAAGGATCATGGAATCGATATCAAAGGCAAAAAGATTACAGTAGCCGGAGGTGGCGGAGCTGCTACTGCTATTCAGGTACAGTGTGCATTAGATGGTGCAAGAGAGATTACAATTTTTAATATCAAGGATGCGTTCTTTGAGAGAACACTTGCAACGGCGGAGAAAATTCGCAAGGCAGTCCCGGGTATTGTTGTAAATGTGTACGATATTGCAGATACCGGGAAGATGACAGAGGAAATTCAGTCCAGTGATATTTTTGCAAATGCTACCATCGTTGGAATGAAGCCGATGGAAGATCAGAGTGTGGTAAAAGATCTGTCTGCATTCCGTCCGGGACTTGTAGTATGTGATGCTGTATATAATCCGGAAGAAACACGTCTTTTGAAAGAGGCAAAGGAGTCTGGCTGCACCTGCATTGGCGGCAAAGGAATGCTGTTGTGGCAGGGAGTTGCAGCATTTAAGCTGTATACAGGTATGGACATGCCTGTCGATGAAGTAAAGGAGAAGTTTTTTTCATGAGTAAAACAATTGAATGCAACATTTTCCTGATTGGTTTCATGGGAGCTGGAAAGAGCACCATTGCACGCAATCTTCAGAGAAAATTGAATTTCCCGCTTGTTGAAATGGATGAACGGATTGTCCGGGAACAGGGAATGTCCATTAATGATATTTTCGAAAAGTATGGAGAGGATCATTTCCGTGACATTGAGTCAGATCTGATTCTTGCTATTGGCAGGGAAGGTGCATCCATTGTTTCTTGCGGTGGTGGTGTGGTGGTTCGTCCACAGAACGTCGAGAACATGAAAAAAACAGGAAAAATCGTTTTTTTGAAAGCAACGCCGGAGACAATTTATGAGCGTGTGAAAAACAGCACAGATCGTCCAATCTTAAATGGTCACATGAATGTAGAATACATTGCACAGCTTATGGAGAAGCGTCGCGCGTTATATGAAAGCGCTGCGGATATTACTATTGAGACGGATGGAAAAACAAAAGAAGAAATCTGCGATGAAATTACTGACAGATTGGAGGAATAAATATGAAATTTAATTTTGACAACAAACTTTTCGTAGCGTTAGGAAAGGTTGTTGATTGTGCAATTTTGAGTGTCTTATGGCTTGTCTGTTGCTTACCGGTCATCACAATTGGGGTATCATCCACGGCACTATATTATACAGTACATAAGTCTATTCGCGGAAATAGAGGCTACACTACAAAGAATTTTTTCCACGCTTTCAAAGATAACTTTAAACCAGCGACACTGTCCTGGATTGTAACACTTGCGGTTCAGATTATTCTTGCTATGGATGCTTATATTACCTGGCAAGTACTCCAGACTGGAAACAATATGGGAGCATTTTTCTATTTTTTCCTCATTCTGATTGCTTTTTCGATTGGATGGGTCATTTATACTTTCGCATATATTGCAAGATTTGAAAATACGGTCAAGATTACTTTGAAAAATGCCATTCTTATGGAACTACGACATTTACCATGGTCATTACTTATCATCATTTTGCTTTTGCTTGCAATTTTTTTGACATGGTTGATCCCGATTTTTGTATTCCTGATGCCGGCATGTATTGTTTTGATATTTGATTTGATTTTGGAACGTATCTTCCGTATGTATATGTCACCGGAAGATTTGGCTAATGAAAAGGAAAAAGATATGCTCGACAAGATGGATTAATTGATTAATACGGAAGGTGAGCTTATGAAAAATAACTGGAATATGGATATTTTAGAATAAAGTGCTTGCTATTTTAGACGTATGTGGTATGATGAAGAGGTCATGAAATGACACGGATTCTATCACATACGTTTCCCTTATAGGGGGAAATCATATGAAGACAAATCACAAATTACGATTACAGGCAGTAATGCTGGTTCTATGCATGGTGTCCATGCTGCTTTTTCCAGGAAATAGAGAAGATATATCTGCAAAAGGAATTGATTTTCTTATTTTAGGTGTATACGAAAAAAGTCTTGAAGTCGGGGATGAATTCTGTATTTCAGCAGTAGCTTCGAATAGAAATAAAATAACATTCCGTTCAAGCAATTCAAAGGTTGCTTCAGTCAGTACCTATGGGCAGATCATTGCTAAAAAACCTGGAGAGGCAAAGATTACAGTCAAGGCAGGGAAAGCGCAGGCACGCTGCCGGATTATTGTAAAAAAAACACGCATTGATGTGAAACAAAAAAATATTTCTATGGACAATGGTGACATATTTCAGTTGAAGGCAGTGGCCTCCACTGGACATGCGTTGACCTACAAATCCAGTAAAAAGAGTATAGCGTCGGTAGATGAGAAAGGTCTTGTTACGGCAAAAAAGCCGGGTGAGGCAACAATCACTATCTCGGTAGATGGCACATCTGAAATCTGTAAAATCAAGGTGCGGGAGACCAGGGTAAAGCTGGATCGCACCAAAGTAACACTTTATCGAAAGGGAGAAATCACACTCTCTGTCTTAACAAATTCCAAAACAGAACCAAAGTGGAAATCGAATAAAAGCAGTGTTGCAACTGTAGATAACAAAGGAAATGTGACTGCAGTAAAGCATGGAACTGCAACGATTACTGTGACAGTAGACGGCATCAGGGCTACCTGCGAGATTATGGTAAAACAGCCGAAAGTAAGCTTTGAACAGTCAGAATTATCACTGAAACAAGGGGAGAAAATTTGCTTGAAAGCAAAGGTTTCGTCCGGCAATGAACCAATGTATTCCAGTTCTAATACTACGGTAGCAACCGTGGATGAGGAGGGTAATATTTATGCTTGCGGAAGAGGAAAAGCATATATTTATGCGAATGAGGATGGAATCAAAGCAAAGGTGATTATTCACGTAAAGTAAATTAAAACAGACAGATAGAAAAGGGAGATGGTGTGATAGAATCCAAAAAGGGGAGAGCCCCTTCAGGTTAACTGAAGGAAAGCTCTCCTTTTTTCAGACAGGATTCAACATATTTCTTGATCTGATAGTCGTCTTCCGGCATTTGGCAACCAATAATATACATGCCATCATTATCGGAACAACGGATAATGCGACCGTTGAGTTCTGCATGGGAAGGTAATGCAAAATTATGAATTGAAACCGAAATTTCTTTTCCATGGCAATCAGCAAAAACAGGGGAGGTCATAATCAGAGCGAAACCATTTGCACTGAGATTATCGAATTTGCCTGTAAAAGTTTCTCCTGTGTCTTTTAATGTTACGGTACATGTGTTGGAAATATCAATGCGTGGATATTTTCGTCTGTTGAGAATCTTCGAACGTGATTGCAACAGTACAGAGTAGTTTGTATCGGACGTATCAAGCAGTGCCTTCTCCCAGAAGTAAATAATGTTGCCAACCGTAATCTGAAGATTACAATCAATCGGAGTTGATAAAGCCGGGTTCTCTTCTAAAGAGATAAGTACACGATCCTGTGTATGGGAAATCAATTCTCCTGAATAGGCGGCATTATCGGATGTACGAACGAGTACTTTCATACCAGGACCTACATCTGCAATTCCCATAAAGCCACCGATACCAAGCTCGCACATCAATGCCTGAATGACGTCTTCGATATTATCAATATTGGTAGAACTTTCTGTGTATTTGCTGAGAATTCGCTTGCTGATGTCGCTGGAGTGATCGATGCATCCGGTAATAACATTGACTGTATTCGATACCTGTTCCATATTATCAACCAGTTGAAGGTTGGAATTTTCCACCTCCTTCATGGCAGAATCAATGACCTGAATATGTTCTCCGAGCTGGGTGGAATCTTCTGTAATCTTCTGTACATTTTCACCGGTCAGAGTTACTTTTTCCAAAGTTACCTGAATCAGTTCAAGTGTCTTCTCAATGGAAGTAGTCATTTTTCCCGATATTTCATCGAGACGGGTCAGAGCGTCCTGAATCTGCGCAGAAGAAGTCTTTGTCTCGGTGCTCAATGTACGAATCTGTTCGGCAACAACCGCAAAGCCTTTTCCGGAATCACCGGCACGGGCAGCTTCGATAGAAGCATTGAGTGCAAGAAGGTTTGTTTGGTTGGAGATGTTGTCGATTTTTCCGGTTTCTTCAAGAACCATGGTAAACTCGGTTTTGAAATCATGAAGAATATGTTCAACTTCAGAAGAAAGTTCGGACATCGTTCCGGCTGTTTTCACAAGACTGTCGAGATCCTGTGAACTTGTCTTTGCGTGTTCCTCTGATTCTACAGTAAGATTGACCATTTCATCAATCATAGCTGCTACATTTTCCACTTGTGTACGAATATCGGATGTCATGTCCATAGAAGAGGAAGTACGATCCTGTAGATGTTGATTGTTATCGGAGAGTTCGTTCATACCAAGCATTACGACATCAGACCCATGCTTGTTTTCAGAGGCAAGTTCCCGGACGACAGTAATTCCATCCATGATGGAGTTGCTGGCAGTTTTAACTTTTTCAACAGTAGTCACCACACGATGCAGGTCTGATTTGATACTGTCGGTCAATGCACCATCAGATTCATTCAGGTGGCGAATAGACATTACATAGCAGATATAGCACAGCACCAGACAGGAAAACTGAAGCTGATAATTTTTCATATCAGATGCGCTGTTACAGCCAAGAATCATACCGCGGTAGACAGCACTGAAAATTACACTTAATGTATTGGCAATTCCACATCCAATCATAAACTTCTGATTTTTATACAGGACAAGAAGACTCATCACAGGAAGAATGTAGGTGAAAGCGATAGGCGAGGCTGTCGTGCAGAGTACAAAAGTATAAAAAATACCATAACCGACAATAAGAATGTGTTTATAAATGTCGGTTGTCCAGCCTTTGACTCGAAGCATTACTTCGCCAATGATTACCGGAAGCCAGCACAAAATTAAAAAGATAATGTAATTGTTCACAGGGTATAGTCCGTTCCCTGTATCTGAACCATAATTGGCAGACAGAAGAATGGAGAAAATCAGCCAGATAATCCGGGCTTTCCGGTTGGCTTTTTCCTTAAAAACAGATGCATCATAATTCATATATGTTACTCCTCCTATATATTCCAAACGTATAGAGAAATAGGAAATATTTACTAGTTTTTAGTTTAGTTTATTTTGGAGCATATTACAAGTTTAATTTCAAAATTATTATGGAACATTATGAGATCGTATGAGTACAATTTTGGGTTTGAGGTATAGAAACATGAATTTTACAGATACTAGAGTAAAATCAGAATTTATATGGAGGAACGTTGATATATGAAAGCAACAGGAATTGTTCGCCGAATTGATGATCTGGGACGTATTGTGGTACCAAAGGAAATTCGTCGTACACTGCGTATTCGTGAGGGTGACCCGTTAGAGATATATACTGGCCGAGAGGGAGAAATTATGCTAAAAAAATACTCTCCAATTGGGGAAGTTGGGGAGTTTGCAACAGCATATGCACAGGCATTGGCACAGGTGGCAGATGCGCTTGTCTGTATTACGGATCGTGATTATATTATTGCAGCCTCCGGCAATGGGAAAAAAGAGTTGGAAGGGGAACGCTTGAGTCCCGAGGTGGAGGCACTTATGGAAAAACGAGGTACCTATGCTGTAAAAAACGTGCATGTGGAGTTACCATTGGTCACAAAAGAATGGGTAAGTGACCACAAGGGCGCAGTGCTGTCCACAATTATCTGTAATGGTGATTGCCAGGGGGCAGTCATCATTGTATCTAAAAGTGATGATCCACAGAGACTTGAAACTTTTCAGTTATTGGCACAGTCCGCAGCAAGTTTTATGGGAAAGCACATGGAACAATAAAGGATATGGGAAATGTATGAAATCACGTTAGAATATTCATATGTTTCCCTTTTTCATTGTATTAGGAAATTCCCTTGCAAAGATGTGTATTCTTTATTTATATTTTTATGGCCGCTGGTAACATGTTTTTAAAAAAAACATGTAAAAACAGTTCCGTGTGACCACTATGTGACCATCTGACGATATAGTGAATGATATAAATTGGATTGAAATTAATTTTGAGGGATAACAGAAGGAGGTTGTTTATGAATGCAAGAGGTTTTTTTAAGAAAATCGTAGCGGTGACGCTTGCAGGATCGATGGTATTTGGATCTGCAATGGTTACGATGGCAGATGCGGACAGTGAGCAGACAAACGCACAGGGGTATAAGCCGGGACAAGTTTATCGCGGGGATCAGAATAAATTTGATGCAAAGGGAGAGGCTCTTCCGGGATATCATTGGGATTACAAGAAACTTACAGACTATGTAGATGGATATTATGATACAAAGCAAAACCCAATTTGTGCTAAGACAGAGCATGAGCATACGGCATATACTGGAACATGCTACACAAAGAATACATGCGACGATACAGAACACGTACATACAGAATCCTGCTATGCATATAAAAATTGTGATATTAAAGAACATAAGCACACATGGGGTGCATGCTATACAAAGGTATTAGGAGTTTGGTGCAAGAAAGAAGAGCACACGCATTCACAGGGAAAAGGCGGATGCCAGGAAAAATATTTGATATGTAGCTTGGAAGAACATACCCATTCCACCGAGGAGAACGGTTGCACGGGACCGGTACGTACATGTGGCAAAGAGGCGCATACACACGGGGACAGATGTTATCCATATGTGCAGCCAATTCTTGCAACCTATGAGTTTCAAATGAAGGCAGATGAAAATACTACAAATGGAAATGAAAAAATTTCCATTACTGTTCACGTGGCTTGTGAGAATGGTGAGGATGCCAAAGATGTACAGGTTACCATTAAAGCGCATGATCGTAATCCATTTGCAGAGACATGTAATCTTGAAAGAACCGGAACTACCAATTTGTCTGGAAATGTAGAATTTAAGATTTCTGCAACCTATGATAAAATTACATCTGTTCTGGTTAATGGTTCAAATGTCGAAGGATACGGAAAAGAAATCGGATTATCAAATAAACATGTAAATCTTTCTTATACAGTTGAACATAAGTATGAGGAGATTGCTGGTACAACAGTAGGATCCACAATGGATAAGAGAGGTAATATTATCGTTGGTCATGCAAACGATCTTGCATGTAAGCATTGTGGAGATAAAAAGGACGGAGAAAAGAAAACGATAGAGAATGTAAGCTGTTATTTATGTGAGGATCCGGATTACCCGATTCCAGAACCTGGTAAGCATGCTTCAAACAGCAAGTTTACAAAGATCTGTGATTCCACTTTGACAATTACAGAAAATGAAGGCGGAGAGATCATTACTTCTTTTGATAAGCAATCTGTAATAGATAAGGCAATCGCTGGATTGAAAGATCCGGAGAACACAACAGTTGTATTTAGAAGATTCCAGTATGAGGCTGGTGATGCTGCAAAAGGACGCAACGGGTGGCATGCTGATTTTCAGATTGTGAAGAAGACCCCGGATCCAACACCGACTCCGGATCCAACACCGACCCCGGATCCGACACCGACCCCGGATCCAACACCGACTCCGGATCCAACGCCGACCCCGGATCCAACACCGACTCCGGATCCGACACCGACCCCGGATCCGACACCGACCCCGGATCCAACACCGACCCCGGATCCAACACCGACTCCGGATCCAACGCCGACTCCGGATCCAACGCCGACCCCAGATCCAACACCAATGCCAGATCCGACACCAACCGTAGACCCATCTGACGATGATGTTGATAATAATAACAATAATAGTTCAGACAACGACGATGCAGATAACAGTGATGATGCTGACGATAGTAACAATGATAACAGTCGTCCAGGCAATAACACAAATAATAATACAAACAACAATCGTCCAGACAGCAATACGAACAGTAATCAAAATAACGATAACAATAACAGAACCAATAATACAGCAAATACTCCTGCAGCAAACAATGCAGCAAATATAGTTGCAAACAACGCAGACAATGTGGCAAATGCACCGGTTGTTGTAGCAGACAATGATGTAGATGCAGCAAATGCAACAGATATCGCTGATGAGCAGACTCCGCTTGCAGATGCGGCAGATGATACGGTAGCAGATGATACTAAAAATATCGAGGATAATGCAACACCTCTTGCAGCAACTGAGGACAATTGCTTTATCCACTGGATTATTCTGATTCTTACATTAGTATGTGGTGTATACAATCTTATACGTGCTTTTGTACGAAAACGCAAGAATTCTGAAGAAGCTGAAAATGAGAATTAATAGGAGGTAAACAAAAATGGGAAAGATTTTAGATTATGCCGTATTGGCAGTATTAGTAGTAGGTCTGATAATTCTGTGTTTTTTTCAGAAATGCAATCTTGACATTTACTTTCTTGTATTTGGATTTGCAGTTGCAGCAGTGTCTGCAGTTACGATGATCTTGCAGAATCGTAAGAACCAGGATTCTGAGGAGAATAAGTCGGATTTGTAAGCATTTTGACGCCTTTTTTATGAAGAGCTTCGGGTGACCGGAGCTCTTTTATATTTTCTTAAGAAAAAGATAATTTGCATATAAGATATAAAAGAGATAAAATACTCCATAGGTAAGCCCAGGAGGGAGAACCGGAAATAAAGGAGATTATATGGCAAAGAGAACAGATAAACGTAAGAAAAAAACAAAGAAAAAGCATCGCTTTTTCTGGTTTCTGATCAAGCTTCAGATTGTTCTGATGGTAGTTGTCCTAGCAGGCTTTGGCTATTATTATTTTGGTGGTTATGCCACGGAGGTACAGGCTCTCAAAGAGAAAGCGGTACAGACGGTAGCAGATTCGGATGACTCCATTTTTATTCCGTCACAGACATGTTCGGTGTATGACAAAGATGGAAAGCTGATATCTGAGCGAAAAGGTACAAAGGATGCGCAATATGTCAAATACGAAGACATACCACAGGATTTCATTACTGCAATTATCAGTATTGAGGACAAAAAATTTTACAGGCATCACGGGGTAGATTTTAAAGCAGTAATGCGTGCAGTGAAAGCACGAGTGACTCATGGAAGAATTACGCAGGGTGGCAGTACAATTACCATGCAGCTGGCAAAACTGATGTACTTGAATCCGGATGACACCTGGCAGTACAAAGTTGAGCAGATGTTTCTGGCGATTGAACTGGAAGGACGTTACAGTAAAGAAAAAATACTGGAGTTCTATTTGAACAATGTATATTTTGCAAATGGTTATTATGGAATTGATGCTGCATGTCGTGGTTATTTTAACTGTGATCTTAAGGATCTGGATGTGTCGCAGGTGGCTTTTTTATGTGCAATTCCAAACAGTCCGACATATTATGACCCGGTGACTAATATAGATCATACGTTAAAACGCCGGGATTTGATTCTTCAAAATATGAAGGATGATGGTAAGATCACACAGGAACAGTATTACGAGGCGACGAAGGAAGATATTGAACTTAACCGTCCAAAGAAGAAAAATACAGACAAGATCAACAATTATGTGGATACGTACGCCTATTATTGCGCAACACGTGCGTTGATGGAGCAGGAGGGATTTACATTCCAGTATTATTTTGATTCTGATGAGGAAAAGAAAGCTTACAACGAGCAGTATGATGAACTTTATGCAGCTTGCCAGAAAAAGCTTTATTCCGGTGGATATAAAATTTATACCACCATTGATATGGATAAACAGAAAAAGCTGCAAAGCACGGTAGATGATACGCTTGCCGGATTTACAGAGAAAAATGATGACGGCACCTACAATATGCAGGGAGCAGCTGTTACCATTGACAATAATACCGGATATGTAGTGGCTATTGTCGGTGGACGGGATCAGGATTTTAATTCGTACACACTGAATCGTGCATTCCAGAGTCACAGGCAGCCGGGAAGTTCGATTAAGCCTTTGATTGTGTATACGCCGGCTTTTGAACGCGGATATGATCCAAATACGATTGTCGACGATCACAAATTTGAAGGAGGTCCGTCCAATGCTACCAATACATATGCAGGTAAAATACCGCTTCGTTATGCTGTGGCAAAATCATTGAATACAGTTGCATGGCAGGTATACGAGCAGGTGACACCTAAGGTTGGACTGCAATATCTTAAGAATATGAATTTCAGCAGTATTGTGAAAGATGATTATACACTTGCCACTTCGTTAGGAGGATTTACCAAGGGGGTATCTCCTCTTGAGATGGCATCAGCGTATGCCGCATTAGAGAATGATGGTATGTTCCGTCAGCCAAACTGTATCAAATCGATTGTGGATGCAGATGAGAATGTTGTGTATTCTTCACAAATGGCAGAAGTATCCATTTATGAGAAGGATGCTACAAGAACAATGACAGATGTACTTACAACTGTTATGGACAGTGGTACAGGTGCGGCACTGAAACTGAGCAATATGCCGTGTGCTGGAAAGACAGGAACGACCAATGATCATAAGGATGGCTGGTTTGTGGGGTATACAAGATATTATACGACCAGTGTGTGGGTTGGATGTGATTATCCAAAGTCTATCAGCAACCTCAGTGGAAGTACCTATCCGGGTCAGATATGGAAAGCGTATATGTCTGCGATTCACGAAAATCTGGATCCAATGGATTTTCTGCCTTATGCAAAACTTTCGGATGAGTTTATTCAGAAAGAACAGGAGGAGGAATCACAAAAGGAGCAAGAGAGGGAGGATCAGAAAGATTCTGAGGCTGAAAAAGATTCTGAAGCAGACCAGAAAGATTCTGAAAAAGATGAGACAAAGAAGGAGCCTGCAGATACCAATACTTCGGATAAGAACAATAACAGTGAAGATACCAATGTTTCAGACGACAGCCAGAATAATGATCAGAACAACAATCAGGACAACAATCAGGACAATGATAATTCGGATAGTAACAATAGTGGGGATGATCAAGACAACACTGGAGGCGATGATACTAGTGGTGATACTGGTGGAGACAGTGGAGAAAATACCGGGGAGTAAAAAGTTTTATTTGCTTCGTTTGCTGAAAAATATGGGTTGGATGAAACAGATTCCTATGTTAAAATAGAGGCAGATAAATACGAGATCCAGGAGGAAGAGCAATTGAAGAAATATGGTTTTGGAGTAGATGTGGGTGGAACCACAGTAAAGATGGGATTTTTTGAGACAAGTGGCAAGCTTCTCGACAAATGGGAGATTACAACCAATACGGATGATAATGGAAAGGCTGTACTTCCGGACATTGCAAAGTCCATTGACAATAAGCTGGCGCAGGAAGGTATCAGTAAGGCAGAAATCGAAGGAATCGGTATCGGAGTTCCGGGACCGGTAAGAAATGACGGAGTTGTTTTAAATTGTGTCAATCTTGGCTGGGGAATCATTAATGTAGCAGAGGAACTTGGACGTCTCACCGGTCTTGCCGTTAAAGTAGGCAATGATGCAAACGTTGCAGCACTTGGCGAGATGTGGCAGGGGGGTGCAAAAGGAAGCAAGGATGTCATCATGGTAACGCTTGGCACCGGCGTCGGTGGCGGAATCATTGTTGATGGTAAAATCGTAGCCGGATACAACGGAGCCGGTGGTGAGATCGGACATATTACTGTGAATAATGATGAAATTGAGCCATGTAACTGTGGACAGTATGGTTGTCTGGAGCAGTATACATCTGCAACAGGTATTGTTCGTATGGCAAAGCGTAAGCTGGCAAAAACACAGGATGAGACTTCTTTACGCAAATATGAGAATATCACTGCAAAGGATATTTTTGATGAGGCAAAGGCCGGAGATGCAGTTGCACTGCTTCTGGTAGATGAAGTTGGTGAGATCCTTGGATCTACGCTTTCAAATATCGCATGTGTTGTGAATCCGGAAGTTATTGTAATCGGTGGAGGCGTATCGAAGGCAGGACAAATTCTTATTGATACGATCAAAAAGCATTATCAGGAGACTTCTTTTAAGGCATGTCGTGATACACGTTTTGAACTGGCGTCTCTTGGAAATGATGCAGGAATTTATGGTTCTATGAACTTGATCATTAATAACTAAACACATTCCTAATACATAAAAAGCGGTTGCACTACTGTGAAATGAGCAGTAGCACAACCGCTTTTTATTTTGTCATCATTTACTTTGTCTGTGAGGCAAGTTCCTGATTCAGCATATCCTGAATAATTTTCTCACAGTAGCTGCCAAGACGCTTCTGGTCTTCTTTGGAAAGTTCGGATACATAGATCGGCTTTCCGTAGGTCAATGTAACTTTTGTGGATTTGACCCATGGAAAATGATTCTCAAATATATCCGCAGTACCGGTAAGTACCATTGGAACAATCGGACATTTGGTTTTCTGTGCAATTTTAAAGGAACCTTCTTTGAATGGAAGAAGGGTGTCCGGGTGTTCGGCATCTTTGTTTCGTGTACCCTCCGGGAAGATGCAGATGGAAATACCGGATTTCACCTGATCAATAGCGGTCAGAATGACTTTCAATCCCTGTTTGAGATCTTTACGGTCTAAAAACAGGCAGTAAAGTCGACGCATCCACAAACCAAGAATGGGAACTTTGTTTACACCGTCCTTTGAAATGTAGCCGGTCAGACCGGGACATCTGGCATAGGTTACCACAATGTCAAAAAAACTTCGGTGATTGCCTATGTAAAGAACCGGCTGGTCCGTTGGTACATTCTCTTCTCCTTTTACGGTAAGTTTGATGCCGGAGAGAAAGGAAACACAGCGGAAGCCCCATTGGACAATTCGCAGCTGACTGATGTCGGCGGCCTGTTTATTGAATTTGGATATGATCCACTCAATACCAAGCACAGGAAGACCGAGCAACAGAAATAAAAATACATAAAGTACTACAAGAATGGTTCGCATTGGTTACCTCTTTCTTTCTGTTATTTACAACATGGAAGTGTTGCTTTTTTATAATTATAACCCTTTAATCATCATTATATAAAAATTTATGTATGAAATCAATGCGGATTGCATAAGATAGCATAAGAATGAATAGGTGGATAAAAATGCAGGTAAAAAAAAGCAAAGGGTTTCAACTGATTTGTGTGCTATTGCTGGTGTCTGTTTTATTATCCGGCTGTACAATACTTCAGAGTCAGAAAAAAGTGCAGGATCTGGAGTTTACGGTTGTACGTCCGGAAGAGATACCGGAAACGCTAAAAAGCCGGATAGAAAGCAAATTGGAGGAGAAATTTACACTCACATACAGAGATAGCGAATATTTATACATAGCAAGAGGCTATGGACAGCAGGAAACGGGTGGATATTGTATTACCGTGGATCAATGTTATCTGAGTGAAAATGCAGTGTGTATAAAGACGACACTTACAGGTCCACAGCCGGGGGAAGAAGTAAGTACGGCACCAAGCTGTCCATACATTGTGCTGAAACTGGAACAGCGGGATGAGGAAGTTGTATTTGAATAAACATACAACAAGTACTTATTTACTATTGTAAGAAGTTTATCACTCTGCTATACTAAAGCTACTAGATGTTGTATTATTCTAGAATATTTAGCTCAAAATAGAGGAGGCAAATATGGAACAGGCACAAATCAGCAAGGTTCGGGCATCCGTTCATCAGCAGTGTGGTAATAGAGTAAAGATTCAGTTGGATCGTGGCCGTAACAAAGTTGACATCCAGGAGGGCGTGATTCAAAAAGCGTACCCAAGTGTGTTTACAATACTTGTAGATGACGAGCAAGACAATGCTCCTCAGTTATTATCATTCAGTTATACTGACATCATTACGAAAGACATTCGAATGAAGCTTTGTTAATTAACTGGAATATTTTCCCTCTCTTTCGAATAAGTATTTTTATATGAAGTTCGAAGAGAGGGATTTTTTTTGGAATTAAAAAAGCAGATTTTAAAACAGAATATACAAAAAGGCAAAGCCTTCACACAGGTAACATTGGATGACGACTGTATTGTAAAAGACAGTAAGCCTGATATTATCAAAATTATACATACCAAAGGCAGTATTATTTTTGAAGAATCAAAGGTAAATAATCAGACTGTATGGGTAACCGGTAAATTAAAATTTACGGTGCTGTATCGCAGTGATGGAAATGCCGGAAAAGTGGAGACACTTTCGGATACCATTGATTTTGGCGAGAAAATCATGATGGATGAGATCGAGGAACTGGACACTGTCAAATTGAGCGGAAAGTTGGAAGACCTATCCATTACAGCAATAAATTCACGCAAACTTGCGGTCCGTGCAGTGGTAGGAATTACCGCTGTGTCGGAACAGCTGCGAGAGGAGGAACTGGTCAGCGGGGCGGAAGGGGAAGAGGATATTCAGCAGAAACAGGAAAACAGACAGATGCTTCTTCTTGTCACTTCAAAAAAGGACATCTTGCGCACACATAACGAAATGAATCTTCCTGCTGCCAGCCCGAATATTGGCAGAATCCTTTATTATAATGCGGATATTCAAAACAAAGAGGTCTCTTTATCCAATGATCGTGTACAGGTACAGGGTATGGCACATCTGGATGTGCTGTATAGTAGTCTTGAGGGACAGCTGGAGTGGTACGATGCCATGGTCCCTTTTTCCGGAACGATGGATTGCGAGGGGGCGGATGCACAGTCTTTGTACTGGATTGTGATTACACCGGCAGATATCGAACTGGAGGCTGCTGCAGACTATGATGGAGAGATGCGCAGTCTGCATCTGGATATGGTGTTTGATGTCAGCCTGAAAGTATGGGAGGAAAAGGAGGAGACGATCCTTTCGGATATTTATGCTTTGAGCAAGCATCTGACACCGGAAAAAGAGATGATGAAGATTACAAAGCTTGTGATCAAGAACGAGGCAAAACTGCGCGTATCCCAGCAGATGAAACTTGATGAAGGGCAGGAAAAAATTCTGCAGCTTTGTTCCTATGAGGGATCTGCAGATATTGATTCTGTGGAAGTAATCGACAATGGGCTGAAAGTCGAGGGAGTGCTGAGCGTACATATTTTATATGCAACGGTGGATGACAGTTCACCGCTTGCCCGTGCTTTTGAGCAGATTCCATTCACACAGGTCATTGATGTACCGGGGCTTCGTAAGGATAATCGTAATATTCGTTATGAATTAGAACCGGGGATGGACCAGTTGCAGGTAAATCTGCTGGATAATGAACGCTATGAAATTAAAGCATCTTTATCCATTACAGCACTGGTTCTGGAAGAAGATTATACAGATAAAATCGTAGATGTCCGGGAAAGTGAACTGGATATGGAACGGCTTCAGAGACAACCGGGAATTACGGGGTATATCGTACAGTCACAGGAGAGCCTGTGGGATATTGCCAGAAGATATCACACCACAGAAGAAGGAATTATTGCTACAAATGGTTTAAAGACCGCAAACGTCAAGGCCGGGGACAAAATCATTATTGTTAAAAGTGTTGGCTGATATGCATTAATTTATAGACAGTAAAAAGTATAGAGAAACGTAAACAAAGGAGAGGTTATGGAAAACAAGCGCGATAATGAATACCAGGAGAAACCATACAATTCGGATGCACAATATAGTTTTTCGTCACGGAACAGTACATCCAGAGGATACAATTTAAACGGGACATATTATGAAAGTTCCAGCAGTTACGAAGATTATGAAGGTGTAAAGTCTAAGGAACAGAAAAATGAAAGCCATAATACATATGCATCCGGATCATGTGGGATGGCAAACAATATCACACCGCCTTTGGATAAGAAAGGACGTCCGCTAAAAAATAAATTTGCATCAAGACTTGCCTGGGGCATTATTTTAATTATAGGATCTTTTCTTTTTGGATTTGGCATGGTGCCAGTTTATATAGCCACAATCTTGAGTATTATTGCCATTGTGTTTGCATTCCAACAGAATGTGGCATATACACAGGGAGAGTGGGATACCTATAAACGAAAGGCAAAAACTTCAGGAATACTGCTTTGGATTGCAGGAATTATCATCATGATCTGGATTGCAATTTTGATTGTGGCAGGTGCATGGCTATATAAGGAATATAGTGTAAGCTCTGAAATGAAAGACCTTTTCAATTTGCATCAGGACTATACTTATACGGACCCCACAGAAGAGGGGGATGTGCATGAAGAAACATTTAGGGGCAAAGATGATAAATTTGAATATAAGAACGGAACCATTAGTAAGCCAGAAAATTTCAATGTATTTACCATTGAAGGAAAAGAAATTTCTGTGCCACTTTCTTTGAAAGAGTTACAGAATGCAGGGTTTCAGTTAAAAGACAAAGCTTTGAATGAAACTATAGATCCACAGGACTACAAAATAGCTTCATTTTATACGAAGGATGACCGTTTCGTTGGGCAATTGACTATTTCCAACTATGCGGATAAGAAAATAAAAGTAAAAGATGGTATTATAGATGCAGTTACAATTACGAACATACAAGTTGCAGATGTATCTTTTATTGATGGATTGCGACTGTGTGAGTCTACGGTTGAAGATGCAATGAATATATTTGGAAGTGATTATGATTTAAAAAGTGAGTATGATAATCGAATTTCAATACGATGGAAATATACAACAGGATATGAAAAAAGTATCGAGTTGAGCTTTGAAGATGGAAAACTATATTACGCCGATATTAGAAATGGAAAAAATATAGAATAAGAAGAGGCTGCATCACGCCGGAGAATTACATCATATTCTCCGCTCGTGAGCAGCTTCTTTTTGTTTTCCGGTTTTTAATCCATAAGTTGCGAACCGCTCTTCTTGAGAAAATATTTAAAAAAGTATAAAAGGTGTGAAAAACAGTAGAAAAAAAATGCATTTTGTGACAAAATAGGAGTAGCGATTAAAGTTAGGGGGGCATTTTATGCATTTCAATAAACAAAACAAAAAAATGAGAAAAGTACATAACCGTATTTACTCTGCTGTATTGGTATTTGCACTTGCAGCTTCTTTGGCAGCTGGTGCGGTCAGCGTGTCACCGACTGACACTTACGCGAAGACAGCAAAGCAGAAGCGTGACGAGGCAAAGAAGAATTTAAGTGATACCAATAGTAAGATTGATAATATCAAGGACAACCAGGTAGATATTAAAAGTGATATCAGTCAGGCTTCAAAGAATCTGAAAAATCTTATGTCAAAACAGAAGACCCTGAAGCAGAACATCAAAGATAAGCAGGCAGAGGTTGAACAGGCAAACAAGGAGCTGGTAGATGCACAGAACAAGGAAGATGAAGAATACAAGGCAATGAAGCTTCGTATTCAATATATGTATGAAAACAGTACAGACAATTCCCTGTGGACTGCAATTATCGAGTCTCATGGTCTGTCAGATATGCTTAATCGTATTGAGTACGTCAGTGATCTCTACCAATCAGATCGTCAGTTGATGGACCAGTATCAGGCTGCAGTCAAGGAAGTAGAAGACTGGACAACACAGCTTGCGGATGATATGAACAATCTTCTTGCATTACAGGATGAATATGAAAAGCAGCAGGGTGAACTGAATACACTTCTTGCAAAACTGGAAAAGAAGAAAGACAAATATGCACAGCAGCTTGCAGATGCGAAGGAGCAGGCAAAGGATTACCAGAAGACCATTGATGAGCAGAATGAAATTATTCGTCAACAGGAAGCTGCTGCCGCAAGACAGAATGCAGCTACTTATGATGGAGGTGGTTCCGGAGCAAGTGGTGGTATGGGTTCCGATTCCTACCTGCAGGATTCTTCTTATAATCCATCCAATGCTACCAGCGTAAGTGGTGCAGCAGTTGTAGCTTATGCACAGCAGTTCGTGGGAAATCCATATGTATGGGGTGGAAACAGCCTTACAAATGGTGTGGACTGTTCTGGTTTCGTACATCTGATATATGCGCATTTTGGAATCAGCACCCCACGTTATTCCCAGGCGTTTAAGAGTGTGGGACAGCCGGTGGCTTATCAGAATATTCAGGCCGGAGATGTTGTGGTGTATCCGGGACATGTAGCTATCTATATTGGAAACGGATGCATTGTAGAGGCGCAGTCTACACGTGCCGGAATTACAAACACAAGACCTGTAAACTGCCATACCATTACAGCCATCCGTCGACTGGTATAATTATGGATGTCATGGAGAAACGAAGAAAAAGCGTCGGTAAACGATGGATCATAACAATAATATTATGTGTGCTGGTTGTTGCTTTGGGCCTTTTCACTCGATGGAAAAACCGCCAGTTAGATCCTATCGATTATAAAGCGTCGTTGGAAAAGACAGCTGCCGAAGTAAATGGAACATTTCTGACACTCCGGGATATGGCATTTTATGTGACTTACGAAGAGGCGGAAGTGGCGAAGCAGGCGATTGAATATGACGAGGATGATCCGAAACATTACTGGAATACCCGGTTGAATGGTACCTACGTCAGAGTGGCAGCGCGCAATGCCGCAATACAGATGGCGATTCATGATGAACTCTTTTATCAGATGGCGATGAAAGAAGGCATTGAACTGACTGACGAAGAGGAAAAATCGTATCGTATGACAGAACAGGATTTTTGGGGAGATATGGTAGATGCAGAGAAAGATGTTCGTCTCGGTGTGACGGAGAAAGATATTGCAGAGACGATGCATAAGATTGCATTGGCACAGAAATATCAGGAAATCTATGCTGCTCTTCAAAATGGCGAAAAGGATGATTACAATTTCTCGGAGAATGCATACAAGCAGCTTCTTGAGAAACAAAAATATAAAATTAATGAAAAAGTGTGGAAGCGGGTAAGCTTTGGCACAATTACCCTGGATTATCAGGAAGAAAATTAAATAGGAAAGAAGAAAAGAATTATGTCAGCAAAAATTGGTAGAAATGATCCATGTTGGTGTGGGAGTGGTAAGAAGTACAAAGTGTGTCATGCGGCTTTCGATGATAAGATTGCGCATTTTGCACAGTTGGGACATCGGGTTCCGACAAGAGATCTGATCAAGACACCAGACCAGATTGCAGGAATCAAGGAAAGTGCCAAGATTAATGTGGCCGTACTTGATTACATTGAGAAGAATATTCATGCAGGCATGAATACAGCGGAAATTGACAAGATTGTTTATGATATGACAACAAGCATGGGAGGTATTCCGGCACCGCTCAACTACGAAGGTTATCCATACAGCGTATGTACTTCTGTGAATGAGCAGGTGTGCCATGGTTTCCCTTCGGAAGATGTCATTCTCAAAGAAGGCGATATCATTAACGTGGACTGTTCCACCATTTTAAATGGATACTTTTCAGACTCCTCCCGTATGTTCTGTATCGGCGAGGTGAGTCTGGAGAAAAAGCGTCTCGTAGAAGTTACCAAGGAATGCGTGGAGCTTGGACTAAAAGAAGTAAAGCCATGGGGCTTTTTGGGAGATATGGGACAGGCGGTGCACGATCATGCATTTGCAAATGGATATACCGTTGTTCGTGAGATTGGCGGTCATGGCGTTGGACTTGAATTCCATGAGGAGCCATGGGTTGGATATAATTCCAAGCGTGGAACCGAGATGCTTCTCGTTCCGGGAATGATCTTTACGATTGAACCGATGGTAAATATGGGTGGCGCTGCCATCTACATAGATGAAGATAACGATTGGGAAGTATATACGGAAGATGGAAAGCCGTCTGCACAGTGGGAGATTATGGTTCTCGTAACAGAAGACGGAGCCGAAGTACTTAGTTGGTAATTATGTATGGGCTGATGTTCCCGATACACATACTTTCGGAGAAAGTATGATACATTAAGAGGAATAAACATGAAAGATTGTATGACAACTTTTACAGGACTGCAATTTAACGCATTTGAGCCGGAGGCAGACAAAATCCGCATTGAGGATATTGCACATGCATTGTCCATGATGGTGCGGGCCAACGGGCATTTTCCACAGTTTTTCTCTGTAGGACAGCATTGCATCCAGTGTGCGAGAGAAGCACTGGCACGAAATTATGTGCCGACAGTTGCACTTGCATGTCTGTTGCACGATGGAAGTGAAGCATATCTTGCGGATGTTACGAGACCTGTAAAAAAGAATATGACCATGTATCTGCAGATTGAAAGTCAGCTGCAGACAATGATATACGAACAGCTTCTTGGTTATGTGCCGGAAGGAGAAGAGGCAGAACTTGTAAAGAATATTGATGATGCCTGCCTGTATTACGAATTTGATCATTTTATGAATGAGAAACTTTTTCCGGTAGAACCGGTTTTGATGAGTTCGCCAGAATATGAATTTCAGCCGATGGCTGATGTGGAGAAAGAATTCCTTTCACTTTTTGAGGATTTAAAGAAGCGCATTGAGAAAGAAGCGCAGACGAATAATTAAGAACAGGAAGAAACATGAATAAAAAAGAAGTACTTGAATTAAAGAGAAGATTTAAAAAGGATGCAGCTACATTTACCCGTGTGTGCGGTTGCTATGTAGATGGAAATCACAACAAGATCTGCAAGTTCGGAAATACATTTCTGAACCTGGAGGAAGATGAATATTACAAATATCTGGAGATTGCCAACAAGGCTTTGTCCGGCACATTGGGAAACAACCTGTTGGAACTGAATTTCCCGATCGAGGAGGAAGAAGTCGGTGGACGTCAGCACATTCTTATGGCACTCCGTGCTTCCAAGCTGGAAGATGACAATCTGTTGGATACTTTTTATGATCTCGTGATCGATACCTATGATCATGCCGGCAATTATCTGATTGTTCTGTTCCATGATGCGTATGATGTTATGACCAGAACAAGCGATAACAATAACCTCGACGAATCAGAGGAAGTGTATGAATATTTGATCTGTGCGATCTGTCCGGTAGATTTGTCGAAACCGGGACTGGGATTTCTGGAAGAAGAACATCGCATTGGACCGCGTGTGCGTGACTGGGTGGTCGGAGCTGTGGATACTGCATTTTTGTTTCCGGCATTTAATGACCGCAGCACAGATATTCATTCAACATTATTCTATACGAAGAATACCAAGGAGCCACATTCCGAATTTATGGCAAACGGACTTGGTTGCGGTATTGAGCGCACGGCAACGGAGCAGAAGATGGCGTTCCATTCTATTGTCCGCAATGTTCTTGGCGCAGAGGATGAACATACAGATGAAGTGCTTTTGGATATGCAGCAGAACCTCAGTGAAATGATTGATGAGTTTGATGAAACGCACGACGAGGATGAAGTGTTTGTACTGGATAAACAGGTTGTAAATAAACTGCTTACCGACAGCAATGTTTCTGAGGAGAAAGCTGCTCGTATTGAGAAGTCGGTAGATGAGGCATTTGGTGAAAAGCCTCCGGTGGCAGAACATGTCATTGATGCAAAAGCTTTGGCGCAGAATGAACTTCGTGTTGAAAAGATGGCTTTGGAAGATCAGGTTGGCACCTTGACAGTGCAGCTTACCGAAAAGGACGAGGCGCTTGCGGAGCGCACCTCCCAGCTGATTGAAAAGCAGGAAGAAATCGACAATTATATTGCCGAGACAAAGACATATGATGTGGTACTGCGCGTGAAGCCGGAGAAGGCATCACAGATCAAGTCGCAGGTGATCAATGGACAGAAATGTCTGGTAATCCCAATGAACGAGGATGAACATGCCACAATCAATGGTGTGAACACGACGGTGTAGTTGAAAAGAAAAATTTTAAATAAAGTAGGCATTTGGAATGAAATCGATCCCTTTCTGTGCTATCATAAATCTATTGGATTATGATACATGGAAAGGGGCTTTTTTTATGGGCAGAAAAAATCCCGCAAAAAATATAAATATCGGTCTGCTGGCGCATGTCGATGCCGGAAAAACCACACTGTCGGAGGCACTGTTATATGCCACCGGGCAGATCCGCGCGCTGGGGCGTGTGGACCATCAGGATGCATTTCTGGATACGGATGCGCAGGAGCGGGCGCGTGGAATTACGATTTTTTCCAAGCAGGCGCGACTTCGGCTGCAACCGACGAATGAGAATTCACATGGTGAACAGACAATAGGTGTGGAAGTGCCCCCTCGCGGAGCTCAGCGGCAATCGCAACCGACGAATGAAAATTTGCATAGCAAATCGTCGGTTGGTATAACAATTCTGGATACGCCGGGACATGTGGATTTCTCCGCGGAGATGGAGCGCACGTTGCAGGTGCTTGACTATGCAATCCTTGTCATCAGCGGAACCGATGGCGTGCAGGGACACACGCGGACACTCTGGCGGCTCCTGCGTCACTATCACATTCCGACTTTTTTGTTTGTCAACAAGATGGATCTGCCGGGTGCGGACAAAGAAGCCGTGCAGCAGCAGTTAAAAACAGAATTGTCCGATGGCTGTGTGGATTTTACGAAGGACAGCGGAGAAGCATTTTTTGAGGAAGCAGCGATGGGAAGCGAAGCACTGCTGGATGAGTATATGGAGCAGGGCAGCATTGCAGAGGAGCATCTGGCGAATGCGGTGGCAAACCGCGATCTGTTTCCGTGTTACTATGGCTCGGCGCTCAAAGTGGAGGGTGTGAAAGAACTGCTTGCAGGCTTTGCAAAATACCACAGGGCACCGGAGTATGAAGACGAATTTTCTGCCCGTGTATACAAGATCGGCAGAGATGCAAAAGGAGCGCGGCTGACCTATCTGAAAGTGACCGGAGGCACGCTGCATGTCAAAGACCGGATTCCCTATGATGGTCTGGAGGAAAAAGTTGACCAGATTCGCCTGTATTCCGGAGAAAAATTTGAGACCGCAGAGGCGGTGGAGGCCGGGGAAGTCTGTGCTGTGACCGGACTTACCACAACCATACCTGGACAGGGACTCGGCGCGCAGCAGGAGAGCAGTGTGCCGGTACTCGAGCCGGTGCTTAACTACCGGATCTATCTGCCGAACGAAGTGAATGCCGTGGAGATGATGGAAAAATTAAAGCAGCTTGAGGAGGAAGATCCACAGCTTCATATCCTCTGGAATGAGCAGCTGCAGGAAATTCATGCGCAGATGATGGGTCAGGTGCAGATCGAAGTCCTGACGCAGTTGATCAAAGAGCGTTTTGGTGTTGTGGTTGTCTTTGGACAGGGCAACATTGTATACAAAGAGACGATTGCAAAGCCGGTGGAGGGTGTGGGACATTTTGAGCCGCTGCGCCACTATGCGGAAGTGCATCTGCTGCTGGAGCCGGGGGAACCGGGAAGCGGAATCGAGGTGGCAAGCGCGTGCAGCGAGGATGTGCTCGACCTCAACTGGCAGCGGCTGATCGCAACACATATTATGGAGCGGGAACATCCGGGCGTACTGACCGGATCAGCACTCACCGATGTAAAAATCACGATTTTAAGCGGACGTGCCCATATCAAACATACCGAGGGCGGCGATTTCCGGCAGGCAACTTACCGTGCGATCCGGCAGGGGTTAAAGAGCACGGAAAGCGTGCTGTTAGAACCAGTGTATGCGTTTACACTCGAAGTGCCGCAGGAGATGGTCGGCCGTGCCATGACCGACTTAAAGCAGCGTGCAGGCAAGTTTGATTCGCCGGAATTTGGCACCGGAAACGGCATGGACTATGCTGTGCTGCAGGGCACGGTTCCGGTTGCGACGATGCAGGACTACAGCAGTGAGGTGCATGCGTATACTCGAGGACTCGGGCATCTGACACTGGAACTTTCCGGCTATGATGTTTGTCACAACAGTGAGGAAGTGATCGCGGAAACCGGATACGACAGTGAAGCGGATACGGCAAATCCGACCGGATCGGTATTCTGTGCGCACGGTGCCGGATTTATCGTGCCGTGGGATCAGGTGGATGCGTATATGCATCTGCCGCGGCAGTTTGTACTGGAAGAGGAAACCCAAACACCTGCGGACGGGCGCAGTTATGAGACCGACGGGCAGAGTTTTGGTCCGGTGCACCGGCAGCAGTCTTCCGGCAAGACCGGCTGGGAACTGGATCAGGAGCTGCAGCAGATTTATGCCCGTGAGTTTGGCATGAGCCGCGAAGATATGGAAGATCAGGAACGGCGCAAGTGGCTGAAAAAGAAATCCGATGCGCTGAAGCCGAATGTGGTAAAATACGATAAGAAAGGCAATCCAATCTATCCGACGAAGGGACCGCAGGAAGAATATCTGATCGTGGACGGTTACAATATTATTTTTGCATGGAAAGACTTAAATGAACTTTCCCGTGTCAATATTGATTCCGCAAGGGACAAGCTTTTAGATATTTTAAGCAATTATCAGGGATACAAGAACTGCCCGGTGCTGGTGGTGTTTGATGCCTATAAGCGCAAGGAACATCCGGGTGCCAAAAGCAAATATCACAATCTGGATGTGGTCTATACGAAAACCGATGAGACCGCAGATGCGTTTATCGAGCGCACCGTGCATGAGATCGGGCACAAGTACCGCGTCACAGTTGCGACAAATGACGGGCTGGAACAGCTTACGGTCATGAGTCAGGGCGCGTTGCGCATGTCGGCGGACAATCTCCGGGAGGAGATTGAGCGGCTGAGCCGGCTGGAGTATGAAAATTATCTGGCAAGCCAGAAGCAATCAAAATAATAGTTCAAAAAGTGTAAAAGAAGACAAGACGATAATTAAAAATTGTCTGTGAAAATATAGCATAGAAATATTTGAAAAACAGGAGGAAAATAAAATGTTCGTAGCAGAAGATATGTATCAATTAGGAAGCCAGCGTTCGGCAATCCGTGAATTATTTGAGTATGGTAAGCAGCGCGCGGCAGTTGTGGGAGCGGAAAATGTCTATGATTTTTCCCTCGGAAATCCGACCGTACCGGCGCCGGACTGCGTCAATGAGACCATACGTGACCTGACACAGAAACTTGATTCTATTTCCTTGCACGGATATACTTCTGCACAGGGAGATATCGAGACGAGACAGGCGATCGCAGATTACCTGAACAAGACATATGAGACTGCGTTTTCGGCAGACAATTTTTACCTGACCATGGGAGCTGCCGCATCTTTGTCCGTATGTTTCCGTGCACTTACCACTTCACCGGAAGATGAATTCATCACGATCGCACCGTTTTTCCCGGAGTACCGCGTGTTTGTGGAATCCAACGGTGCAAAGCTTGTTGTGGTACCGCCGCACACCAGCGATTTCCAGATCGATTTTGAAGCCCTGGAAAAAGCGATCAGCGCACACACCAAAGGCGTGATCATCAACTCCCCGAACAACCCGTCCGGAGCTGTTTATTCGAAAGAGACGATCCAGAAACTTGCCGCACTTCTGACAAAAAAATCCGAAGAAAACGGCACACCAATCTTTATTCTTGCGGATGAACCGTACCGCGAGATCGCATACGATGGCGTGGAAGTACCGTATGTGACAAAATATTATGCAAACACACTGGTATGCTATTCCTACAGCAAATCTCTGTCACTGCCGGGCGAGCGTATCGGCTACGTGATCGTGCCGGATGAAGTGACCGAGAGTAAAACCGTCTATGCGGCAATCGCCGGAGCCGGCCGTGCGCTGGGCTATGTCTGTGCACCGAGCATGTTTCAGAAAGTGATTGCAGCCTGTGTCGGCAACACCGGGGATATTGAATTGTATAAGAAAAACCGCGATCTGCTCTACGATGGACTGACAAAGATCGGTTATGAATGCTTTAAGCCACAGGGCGCTTTTTACATGTTTGTCAAAGCATTGGAGCCGGACGCAGATGCATTCTGCGAGCGCGCCAAGGAGCAGGATCTTCTGATTGTATCTGCGACCGGATTCGGCTGCCCGGGATATGCGCGTGTGTCCTACTGTGTGGATTATGATATGATCGAGCGGTCTTTTACAGCGTTTGAAAAATTATATAAGAGTTATCAGGGATAGAGGCTTTATACCTCTATCTCCTGAATCGTGTTAAGGTCAATGGTTTCGCTGAAAATCCGGTTAGAAAGTATGGAGTGAAAAATATGTCAGAAAGTAAAATAAGAGAACATATTCGATTTACCGGATATGTACAGGGCGTAGGCTTTCGGTACCGCCTGTCCCATCTGGCACAGCGTTACGGTGTGACTGGCTGGGTACGAAATGAATATGATGGTTCGGTCAGTGCCGAGTTGCAGGGATTACCGGAGGAGATTGATCAGATCATCCAGCAGCTGCAGCAGGACCGGTATATTGAAATTCAGGGTATGGATCGAAGAAAAATTTCGATGGAGGAAACAGAATATAGTTTTCAGGTGAGGTATTAGGAGATGAAAAAGAAATCAGTGGCATTTTGGATATTTTTCATATTGGCAGTTATTTGTATCATTTACGCAGTAATTGTGCGTTCGACAGGTTCCGGGACGAGCTTTTTCCTGATGTGGGTAGGGATCGGAATTGTTCTGTTGTTTTTGGGAATTTCATTTCGGATGGAATTCTGGAAGAAAGTACCACATGTGGTAAAGGTCATTGGTATGGTCGTTGTGTGCATCGGAATCGTTTCTTTTGTTCTTGTGGAAGGATGTGTTATCAGCCAGATGCATGCGAAGGGGAAAGCCGAATTGGATTACATTATTGTTCTTGGTGCGCAGGTGCGTGAAAATGGACCGAGTCCTGTATTAAAATATCGTCTGGATAAGGCTGTGGAGTATCTGGAAGAAAATCCTGATACGATCTGCATTGTTTCCGGAGGACAGGGAAAGAACGAACCATGGTCGGAAGCCGAGGGCATGGCACAATATTTAAAAAAGCAGGGAATCGGCGAGAATCGTATCCGTCTGGAAGATCAGTCACTGACGACAGAACAGAATGTTACAAACAGTCAGAAACTGATGGAAGAAGGAGCTTCGGTCGGAATTGTAACAAATGATTTTCATGTGTTCCGTGCAAAACAGATTGCAAAGAAATATGGATTGAAAGATGCATGCGGAATCGCAGCGGGATCTTCACCATTGTATTTGCCAAATAATATGTTGCGGGAGTTTTTTGCAGAAATCAAGTTTTGGGTTTTTTAAAAGTGTTTTTAGTACTGTTTTTCTTTCAGATATTTTTAATTCCTTTGAAAAAGTAATACCAGTTCGATTATTTATTTTCGATTGGTACTACTTTTTCTTTATATTGAGTCAAATTTTTCTGTAAAAGCGGTGTTTCTGTTGACAAAAAATATTGGGGTTTGTTACATTTATATCATTCATTAATTTATAGAATTTTGGAAGACATATCAAGAGGAGTTCCCTCAAGATTCCAAGAAACGTGATATTTTAAAAGTACTTGACACAACCCTATTGAATAGGGTAATTTGAAAGGAGAAGGATGTTTCGAACATTTATACAAACGCGCGAGTTTTCAAAAAATTGGGATAAACTTGGGTTTCGAGATGAGGATTTAAGAAAATTGGAATTGACTTTGTTAGAAAATCCAGATGCATTTCCCGTTATGCAGGGAACGGGAGGGTTACGGAAAATTAGGGTTTCGCGTGAAAATGAAGGAAAGAGTGGGGGCGCTCGTGTCTGTTATGTGGATTTTGTTGTTGAAAAGGTTATTTATTTGATAACTGTATATCCTAAAAATCAGAAGGACAATTTGACGCAGACAGAATGTAATAATATCAAAAAAATGATACAACAGTTGAAATTAAATTTATCATTGTGGAACAGAAAGGAGACGGATGTATGAGTAATGTGTATGAAAGTATCATGACGGGATTGAATGAGGCTGTAGAAGATTCAAAAAGTTATGAAAAAAAATTAACAAGAAGAGTGGTAACAGTTATTCCTGTTAAAGAATATAATGCAAGTGAAGTGAAAAAAATTCGCAATAGTATAGGCATGTCGCAGAAAACTTTTGCCAGTTATCTTGGAGTCTCCTGCAAAACTGTTGAGGCATGGGAAAAAGGAACCAATCATCCATCGGGGGCAGCCAGCCGATTGTTAAATATGATGGAAATGGATGAAAATCTGACAAAAGAATTTCCGTTTGTTACAATTGAAGAATAGTTGGAAAAAGGATCGAAAAATCAGATCGAAAGTGTGCGGCAAACGCACACTTTTTTTATTGAGAATAAAAATGATTGCAATATACCCATGAGGGGTATATAATATAAATAAACAGATACCTATAGGGGGTATAAAGAAAAGCGAAAGGAGGCATATTCTGGATGGAAAATGAACATACTTGTGAATGCTGTAGAAAGAAAATGCGTTCCGAGAAAGAACAGAAGGATCTGATCAATCGCCTGAGCCGTATTGAAGGACAGATTCGTGGAATCAAAGGCATGGTTGAAAAAGACTGTTACTGCCCGGATATCATTACGCAGGTAGCGGCAGCGAATGCAGCCCTGAACAGTTTTAATAAAGTATTGCTGGCAAGTCATATTCGTACCTGTGTCACAGAAGGAATCCGTAACGGAGAAGACGAAAAAGTGGACGAGCTGGTCACAATGCTGCAGAAATTGATGAAGTAGAGATGAAAAATATAAAAGTTGAAGATGGAAAATGTAGGAGCAACTATGAAACAATATAACGTTACAGGCATGAGCTGTGCCGCTTGTTCCGCCCGTGTTGAGAAAGCCGTTTCCAAAGTGCCGGGCGTTTCGTCCTGTTCGGTGAGCCTGCTGACAAATTCGATGGGTGTGGAAGGTACTGCCAGCGAGCAGGAAATTGTGGCAGCGGTGGAAGCTGCGGGTTACGGAGCGTCACCAAAGCAGAAAGCGAGTGCATCCGCAGATGCCAAAGGCCAATCAGCAGGGATGTACCAGGAGGCAGAAGAAGCGCTGAAAGATCATGAGACGCCAAAACTTCGGAAACGTCTGATTGCATCGGTGGTATTCTTACTCGTACTTATGTATTTTTCAATGGGACATATGATGTGGAACTGGCCGATTCCGTCCGTTATGGCGGATAATCATGTGGCAATGGGACTTTTGCAGATGCTGTTGACCATCGTGATCATGGTGATCAACCAGAAGTTTTTCATCAGCGGTTTCAAAAGTCTGCTACACGGTTCGCCGAATATGGATACGCTTGTAGCACTGGGCGCGGGCGCATCGTTTGGATATAGTACTTATGCGCTTTTTGCCATGACAGATGCACAGATGCGTGGTGATATGGATGCAGTAATGGGCTATATGCATGAGTTTTACTTTGAATCTGCGGCAATGATTCTGACCTTGATTACAGTAGGAAAAATGTTAGAAGCACATTCCAAAGGAAAGACAACCGATGCATTAAAAAGCCTGATGAAGCTTGCACCAAAGACAGCGACGGTTGAGCGTGACGGTGTGGAAACCGTGGTAGGGATTGAGCAGGTACAAAAAGATGACATATTTGTTGTACGTCCGGGAGAAAATATTCCGGTAGACGGTGTGGTGATTGACGGAAACAGCGCAGTAAATGAAGCCGCCCTTACAGGAGAAAGTATTCCGGTGGATAAAGCGGCAGGCGATGCGGTCAGCGCAGCTACAACCAACCAGTCGGGCTTTTTGCGCTGTCGGGCGACACGCGTAGGCGAGGATACAACACTCTCCCAGATTATCCAGATGGTTTCCGATGCGGCAGCGACCAAAGCGCCGATTGCAAAGATCGCAGACAAAGTTTCCGGCATTTTTGTGCCGGCGGTTATTACGATTGCGGTGATCACTATTATTGTATGGCTTCTTGCAGGACAGACCGTCGGATTTGCACTGGCAAGGGGAATTTCGGTACTGGTGATCAGTTGTCCTTGTGCGCTTGGACTGGCAACCCCTGTGGCAATCATGGTCGGCAACGGCATGGGCGCAAAGAACGGTATTCTATTTAAGAACGCAGTCGCTTTGGAAAATGCAGGAAGAACCCAGATTGTTGCATTGGACAAGACGGGAACCATCACAAACGGGGAGCCGAAAGTGACCGATATTGTCCCGGCAGATGGTGTGAATGAGCAGGAGCTTTTGCGTTTTGCAGCCGGACTTGAGGCAAAAAGCGAGCATCCGCTTGCACGCGCAATTATGGCGGAGATAGAAACGCAGCAGATCACATATAAAGAAGCGGAGAATTTTGAGGCTTTGCCGGGGAATGGACTGGCAGCAACGGTGAATGGATGCAAGATGCTCGGCGGAAGTGTGAAATATATCAGTGATCAGATCACGGTAGAAAAAGATATTTTGAAGCAGACAGAAACTTTTGCGGAGGAAGGAAAGACACCACTTCTTTTTGCAAGAGACGGGGCTCTGCTCGGTATGATTGCCGTGGCAGATACCATGAAGGAAGACAGCCCGAAGGCAATCGCGCAGCTTCGCAATATGGGAATCCGTGTGGTTATGCTTACCGGGGACAATGAGAAGACAGCCCGTGCGATCGGTGCACAGGCAGGTGTGGATGAAGTGATCGCCGGAGTATTGCCGGATGGAAAGGAAAGCGTGATCCGCAGCCTGAAGTCGCAGGGCAAAGTGGCGATGGTCGGAGATGGAATCAATGATGCACCGGCATTGACAAGAGCAGATACCGGTATCGCCATCGGTGCAGGAACCGATGTGGCAATCGATGCAGCGGATATCGTTCTGATGAAAAGCCGTCTGAGCGATGTGCCGGCAGCCATCCGTCTGAGCCGCGCAACGCTGCGGAATATCCATGAGAATCTGTTTTGGGCATTTTTCTATAATGTCATTGGAATTCCGCTTGCCGCAGGCGTGTGGTATCCACTGCTTGGATGGAAACTGAATCCAATGTTTGGTGCGGCTGCGATGAGCCTGTCCAGTTTCTGTGTCGTAACCAATGCGCTGCGCCTGAATCTGTTTCAGATGCATGCGCCGGGACGCAGGGAGCGTGAACATGCAAAAACAGAAATGACTGCTGTCAATATGCAGCAGGAAAATAAAATTGAAAGTGAGGATAAAAAAATGACAAAGACAATGAAAATTGAAGGAATGATGTGTGGACACTGTGAGGCGAGAGTTAAGAAGGCTTTAGAGGCACTTCCGGAAGTAGAGGAGGCAGTGGTAAGCCATGAAAGTGGAACCGCAGAGGTAAAGCTTCAGACAGAAATAGCCGATGAAATATTAAAGAAGGCAGTGGAGGATCAGGATTATAAAGTAACCTCCATCGAGTAATAACACAATCTGAAGGAGAAAAGATGGGGAATAGTGTGAAGAAACGATTGATGGCAGGCCTGTGTATTCTTGCACTGGCTGTGGGTGTATTTTTGGGAAACAGTGTGCAACCGGTCTATACAAAGAGTAAACTTTCTGCATTGCATGTGGAAGGAACGAAGCTGTGTGACAAGAAAGGCAAGGTGGTGCAGCTGCGAGGTGTCAGTACACACGGACTTTCATGGTATCCGGAATACGTAAACGACAAGTATTTCAAGGAACTTCATGACAAATGGGGAGCAAATGTGGTTCGTCTTGCAATGTACACCGAAGAGTATAACGGATATTGCAGTGGCGATGCCAACAACCGCAAGAATCTGAAAGCATTGGTAAAGAAAGGTGTCAAGCTGGCATCAAAATATAATATGTATGTCATCGTTGACTGGCATATTTTAAGTGATGGCAATCCAAAGACGCACCAGAAGGCGTCGAAGGCTTTTTTCAAGGATATGTCAAAGGTTCTGAAAGGTTACGACAATGTGCTCTATGAAATCTGCAACGAGCCGAATGGAGGCACAGACTGGAAAACAATCAAGTCCTATGCAAAGGCTGTGATTCCGGTTATCCGTGAGAATGACAAGGATGCGGTCATTATCGTGGGAACACCTACCTGGTCACAGGATGTGGATCAGGCGGCGGCCAGTCCAATCAGCGGATATAAAAACATCATGTATGCATTCCATTTCTATGCGGGAACACACAAAGATGATCTGCGCAATAAAATGACAAATGCAATCAAGGCGGGACTGCCGGTGTTTGTCACAGAGTTTGGAATTACAGATGCAAGCGGAAATGGTGGGATTGACAAAAAGGAAGCCAATAAGTGGATCAAAGCGTTGGATAAATATGATGTCAGTTATGTTGCATGGAATGTTTCCAACAAAAACGAATCTTCCGCAATGATCAAGAGCAGTTGTACCAAGAAAAGCGGATTCAAGCGAAGTGATCTGAGTACATCCGGAAAGTGGGTGTACGATCTTTTGTGGAAGAAAGCAGGGAAAAACTGATCCTTTATGACTGATGTGCACGGTAGCTTTTTCCGATGTAGATTGTCAAAAGAGTCACATTTACGATAGAAAAAACAGCAGAAAGAAATCTGAATAACATAAAATACCCCTGCATACAATGTAAAAACAAGTTGTAGCAGGGGTATTTTATTGAAAACTTATATTGAAGAACGTGCCATTGAAATAGCAAATTATATGATTGAACATAATGCAACGGTGCGACAGGCTGCCAAGAACTTTGGAATCAGCAAGAGCACAGTACATAAAGATGTTACAGAACGTCTTGTTCAGGTAAATCCGACACTTGCAGCGCAGGCACGTAAAGTTATTGATGTCAACAAGTCGGAACGCCATATTCGTGGTGGGTTGGCAACAAAAGAAAAATATGCGCATCAGCATGCAGCAAGCTGAGATATGGCAAAGTTAAAAGTTTCCGGAATTACTGAAAAGTGGTTCCGGAAATTTTTGTGGTAAACAGGGTACATACAGAAAAAATACTCATGAATACCCCACTCCCGCAAAATATAATTTCAAATGTTAATAGAGAAAAAGGCAGGTTTCATAAAACACTGCTCTAAAAGAAAAACACTTGCATTATTCATACCAGCAGTTATAATATGTAATTGATTCTGAAAGAATCAATTATGTAGCATCAGCCCTAGCCGAAGGCTATTAAAATGGCTGATGTTCCCGTAAAAAATTGATTCTGAAAGAATCAATTACATATATTACATGGGGTGCTCGCACAGGCGGGCTGAGAGTAAGCAAATGCTTTAACCCACAACCTGATTTGGATAATGCCAACGTAGGGAAATAACGCATAGTAAACAAATGCAGGATTCCATGTTGGAGTTCTGTATTTTTATTATGGATATTGTCAGCCCATTTGCTGAAAGCAAATTCTACATGGGCTGATGTTCAAGTTTGGAAGGAGTTCTATGAAAAACTTTAACAGAGACAGCCTCAGACTGTATGCGGTAACAGACCGCAGCTGGCTGGGAGAACAAACATTATGCGAACAGGTGGAAGAAGCGTTAAGAGGTGGAGCGACGATGGTTCAGATCCGCGAGAAGGAACTGGATGAGGCAGACTTTGAAGATGAGGCAAGAGAGATCCAGAAACTTTGCCGAAAGTATCAGGTCCCGTTGATCATCAACGACAATGTTGCACTTGCAAAGCGCGTGGACGCTGATGGTGTGCATATCGGACAATCCGACATGGAGATGAAAAATGCACGCGAATTGCTCGGAGAGGACAAGATTATTGGCGTGACGGCCAAGACGATTGCGCAGGCAAAAGCAGCAGAGGCTGCCGGCGCAGATTATCTTGGAAGTGGCGCGGTCTTTGGCAGCAGCACAAAACTTGACGCAAAACCAATGGAGCATGCACTTTTTCAGGAGATTTGTGAAAGTGTGGCAATCCCTGTAGTTGCGATCGGCGGAATTACCGCAGATAATGTGATGCAGCTTAAGGGGCGTGGTATGGCAGGAGTGGCCGTAGTCAGCGGGATTTTTGCATGCAAAGATATTGAAGCCGGAACACGCAGGCTTCGGGAACTTGTAGATTCCTGTATGTAACAGGAACGCGGAGAGTACATGCGGTGAATTGGGGGCACCACCTTTCATCGCGTAACAAAATTAATGCAAAGGAGAACAATATGAATACAGCATTAACAATCGCTGGAAGTGATTCCAGTGGAGGCGCCGGCATCCAGGCAGATATCAAGACCATGACCGCAAATGGTGTATACGCCATGAGCGCTATCACGGCGCTGACTGCCCAGAATACAACCGGCGTAACAGATATTATGGAGGTAACTCCGAAGTTTTTGGCGGAGCAGCTGGATTGTATTTTTACAGATATTCGTCCGGATGCAGTCAAGACAGGCATGGTTTCATCAAGTGAACTGATTGAGGTCATTGCCGACAAACTGACAGAGTACAAAGCAAAAAATATTGTGATTGACCCTGTCATGGTGGCAACCAGCGGAGCAAGATTGATCAGCGAGGATGCCATCAGTACCCTGAAAACAAAATTATTGCCACTTGCAACTGTAATTACACCAAATATTCCGGAGGCAGAAGTGCTTTGCGGAATGGAAATCAAGACAGAAGCAGACATGGAGAAAGCGGCAGAAGCTATTTGTAATTCCTTAGGATGTGCAGTACTTCTCAAAGGCGGACATCAGCTGAATGATGCCAACGACTTATTATATGAAAAGGGCTGTGCACCGGTATGGTTCCATGGCAAACGAATCGATAATCCAAACACACATGGAACCGGTTGTACCCTGTCATCCGCGATCGCATCCAACCTGGCAAAAGGCAGAGACTTAAAGACTTCTGTGGAAAAAGCCAAGGCCTATATTTCCGGAGCGCTTGCAGCAATGCTCGACCTCGGAAAAGGAAGCGGACCGATGAATCACGCCTTTGCAATCAAAGGAGAATACGAAATACAATAGAATAGGAGAAATTACAAATGGAGAAAAAAGGAACTTCCGTTTTTAGTAACAGCCTGATCTGGTTTGGTGCCGGCGTATCAATCGCCGAGATCCTTACAGGAACTTATTTTGCACCGCTTGGATTTGGCAAGGCAATGGCAGCGATTCTGCTGGGACATCTGATCGGAGGGCTGATGATGTTTGCAGCCGGAATGATCGGTGGAAGAGAAAAGAAGAGCGCCATGGAGACCGTAAAGATGAGCTTCGGTAGCAAAGGAAGTCTGCTTTTTGCGGCATTGAATGTTCTGCAGCTTGTGGGATGGACGGCAATCATGATCTATGATGGTGCGCTGGCCGCCAATGGAATCTTAAAGACGGGTGCCTGGGTATGGGCTGTGGTGATCGGCGTGCTGATCATTGCATGGATTCTGATTGGACTGACCAATCTTGGCAAGGTCAATACGGTAGCGATGCTTGCACTTTTTGTACTGACGCTGGTGCTTTTTAAGGTGATCTTCTTTGGAGCAAACGGTGCGGAAGCACTTGTGAGCGGTGACTTGAGCTTTGGCGCAGCGGTCGAGCTGGCCGTTGCCATGCCACTTTCCTGGCTGCCACTCATCAGTGATTACACAAGAGAAGCTGAGAAGCCTTTTGCAGCAACACTTTCGAGTGTTATCGTCTACAGCATCGTCAGTGTATTTATGTATATGATCGGTATGGGTGCAGCAATCTATACGGGGGAAACTGACATTGCACAGATTATGGTAAAAGCTGGATTTGGTATCGTAGGTCTGTTGATCATCGTATTTTCTACTGTTACCACAACTTTCCTGGATGCTTATTCTGCAGGCGTATCTGCAGTCTCTATTTCCAAGAAGATTCCGGAGAAGTGGGCAGCCGTGGTCGTTACCATTATTGGAACAATTGCAGCCATTGTTTATCCGATGGATAACATCACAGACTTCTTATACCTGATCGGTTCTGTATTTGCGCCGATGATCGCGGTACAGATCGCGGACTATTTCATCCTGAAAAAAGCGGATGCAGCAAAAATATCGTTTCAGGTACGCAATCTGATCGTCTGGCTGATCGGTTTCATCCTTTACCGTGCGCTCATGCATGTAGATACACCGGTTGGAAATACCCTTCCGGATATGGTCATTACAATCATTATCTGCCTGATTGTAGAAAAAGCTGCACAGGCAATGGAAGAGAATAATTCAAAAGTAAACATTCGTAAATTGACAGTTACTGCGCTTTTTGCAGCAGTCGCAGTGGTAGGAGGCATGTTTTCCTTCCCGGTATTTGGTGCAAAGTGTGCGCCGGTACAGCATCTGGTAAATATCTTATGTGCAGTACTGGTAGGACCATGGTGGGGACTTGCAGCAGCATTTATCGCAAGTCTGATTCGTAATCTTCTGGGAATTGGTACCCTTCTTGCATTCCCGGGAAGTATGTGCGGGGCTTTGCTGTCAGGACTTTTGTACCGGTATTTAAAAAAGCTTCCGTTTGCATATGTCGGCGAAGTTTTTGGAACCGGTATCATTGGTGGAATGCTTTCCTATCCAATTGCAGCATTACTTATGAACAGCGATACTGCAGCACTGTTTACGTATGTTGTGCCATTCCTGATCAGTACATGTGGCGGAACGATCATTGCAATCATTGTGACTTTGCCATTGAAGAAATCCGGACTTCTTGATAAAATGAAACAGCAGCTGAATGCTTAATTCTCAAAGACTGGGAGTACAGGACATGAAATTGTCAGAAGAAAAAATAGTTGAATTATATCGGACGATGGAGCAGAAACGCCCCATCGTTCATTGTATTACAAATGCAGTAACGGTAAATGACTGTGCGAATATCCTTCTTGCAGTGGGGGCATCACCGACGATGGCACATCATCCGATGGAGGCAGCCGAGATTACACAGGGGGCAACAAGCCTTGTCTGTAATTTCGGCGCAATCGCCGATTATGAGGCGATGCTGCTTGCCGGAAGAAAAGCACATGAACTGGACCACGCAATCGTTGTGGACCCTGTAGGGGTGTCCGGTTCCACTTATCGGCGGGAAAAATGCATAGAATTTATTGGGGAAGTACATCCTACCTGTATCCGTGGAAATTATTCGGAGATACGGGCTTTGATGGAAAATTGCACAACGATAACCGGTGTGGATGCTGCACCGGAGGACGCACATTTGGATGAGCAGGAGGCTTTTCTCATGCGCATGAAGCGATATGCGAAGGAAAAGCAGATGATCATCATTGCATCCGGGGAGACAGATCTGATGACGGATGGGGAAAATACCTGCGCGTGTCATCGGGGAGATGCCATGATGGCAAAAATCACAGGGAGTGGCTGTATGTCATCTGTGATGCTCGGGGCGTTTCTCGGTGTGGAGAAGTCATTTGCTTCTGCAGCAGCCGCCGTCACCTTTATGGGGATGGCAGGCGAGCGGGCAGCGGCGAAAACCCGGGAGATAGGTGGCGGAACAATGACATTTCGTCAGTTGTTCATAGATGAGATTTACCTGCTTACCAACCGGTAAAAAGGTATACAGATAACTGTAGTTGTATATTGCAATTTTTAAAAGAAAGGTTCTAAAACCCTTTCTTTTTTTTACCTGTCAAAAAGCATTAAAAAAATGCAAAAAAAGTCGTAAAAGTTCTTTGCCGGAAAAACAAAATAATTTGGTATTTCGTAAATAAAATGTAAATTAAATATAAACTGCTCAAAAAAGCAATCTGAAATTTGTTTAAAATTTATTAATAAAGATAAATTTGATTGGTAAAAAGATACAAAAACGGAAAAGGTTTTTAGTTACTTTGCTAAAATTGACAATTCCAAAAAATGGTCGTTAAATGTTAGCAAAAGTGAAGAAGGGAAGTGATAATACGGAGGAATTATCCAAAGCGCTGATGGAGGAGCTGAATTGTAAGACTTCATTTACAATTCCGATTTTCGGTGGAATCCCAGTGGCGGAATCCGTGGTAGTAACATGGATTATTATGGCGGTGATGATCGTCGCGGCATTTTTCCTTGGAAGAAATCTCAAGGTTCAGAATGTCGGCAAACGGCAGCTTGCAGTAGAGACTGTCGTCGGAGGATTGCACAACTTCTTCTATGATTTGCTCGGTGAGGAGGGAAAACGATATATACCTTATTTAATAACCGTAGCAATTTATATCGGCATATCCAATATGATCGGTCTGTTTGGACTGAAATCGCCGACAAAAGATGTCGGAGTAACCGGTGCGCTGGCGCTCATGAGCATTGTGCTGATCGAATATGCAGGTGTGCATCAAAAGGGAGGCAAAGGTTTCCTGAAAAGTTTTATGGAACCAATCCCGATTATGCTGCCGATGAATATTCTTGAGGTTTTCATCCGGCCGCTGTCACTGTGTATGCGTTTGTTTGGTAACATCTTAGGCGCATTCGTAATTATGGAATTGGTTAAAATTGTAGCACCACTTCTGGTGCCGATTCCACTGAGCCTTTACTTTGATCTGTTTGACGGATTCATTCAGGCTTACGTATTTGTATTTTTAACATCATTATTTATTAAAGAAAGTATTGAGTAGAAAAGGAGATTTTCATTATGTCATTAGTAGCAATTGGAGCAGGTATCGCAGCATTAACAGGTATTGGAGCAGGTGTAGGTATTGGAATAGCAACATCAAAGGCAACAGACGCTATCGCAAGACAGCCGGAAGCAGACGGAAAGATCACAAAGACATTACTTCTTGGTTGTGCCCTTGCCGAAGGTACTGCTATTTTCGGTATGGTAGTCGCAATTTTAATTATCTTATTCTTAGGATAGGAAAGGTCTGGTAGAGCATGCAATTATTAAGAATAGATTGGAATGTTGTTTGGACAATCATCAATCTGCTCGTTCTTTTTGTTGCCTTACGTCATTTCTTATATAATCCGGTCATGAAAGTCATGGATGAGAGAAAGAAAATGATCGATGGTCAGATTGCAGATGCAGAGAATCAGAAGAAACAGGCCGGAGAACTCAAAGCACAGTATGCAAAGAAACTTGAGGAAGCACATGCAGAATCCGCAGATATTATGGATAAAGCAAGAAAGAGTGCACAGGCCGAGTATGAGAACCGCATCAATGCAGCAGATGCAGAGGCACAGAGAATCATTAAAGATGCACATAAAACCGTGGAACTGGAGCGGGATAAGACCGTTGCAGATCTGCAGTCTGAGATTGCGGTACTGGCAGTCGCAGCAGCAGGAAAAGTGCTGGGCGAGGCAAGTAACAGTGAGAATAACCAGTTACTGTACAACCAGTTTTTGGCGCAGGCAGGTGGTGTAAATGACGCAAACAGCTAGTAATTATGGAACAGTTCTTTTTGAACTGGGTGTAAAAAAAGAAATTGTTGAAAAGACAAAAGAAATTTTTTCACTGACCGAAGAATTGCCAAAAATGCTGCAGAGTCCGATCGTATCCAAAGATGCAAAGCATCGTCTCATCGAAGACATTTTTCCGGAGGAGATAAGAAATTTTCTCAAGGTAGTCAGTGACCATCAGGAGATGGATCTCATGGATGACATATTTGTAGCATATAAGAAAGCCTATGATGAGAACCATGGTATCTTATGCGCAGAAATGTCTTATGTGATGGAGCCGGATGCAAAGCAGGTGGAACAGATGAAAGCGTACCTTGCCAACAAATACGGCAAGCAGACGGTAGAACTTTCCATGGTGGAGGACAAAAGTCTGATCGGTGGCTTTGTACTGCGTGTCGGAGACAAAGAAGAAGATTATAGCATGAAAGGGCGTCTGGATCGGTTAGAGAAACGATTGACGTGGAGGTGATAACGTGGGTTCCATTAGTTCAGAAGAGATCATATCTATCCTGAAATCGGAAATAGAAAATTATGACATGGTAAGCAAGGACCAGGAAGTTGGAAAAGTCATCTGGGTAGGTGACGGAATCGCAACGGTATATGGTATCGAGCATGCAATGTATGGCGAAATCGTTATCTTTGAGAACGGAATCCGTGGTATGGTACAGGATATCCGACGTGATCAGGTAGGATGTATCATCCTTGGCAAAGACACAGAAATCAAAGAGGGAACGAAAGTAACAAGAACAAAGAAAAAAGCAGGTGTACCGGTCGGTGATGCTTATATCGGAAGAATCATCAATGCGCTGGGTGCACCAATTGATGGAAAGGGCGAGATCCCGGCAGACGATTACCGTGCAATCGAACAGGAAGCACCGGGAATCGTGGACAGACAGTCTGTTGACCAGCCAATGGAGACAGGAATCCTGGCAATCGATTCCATGTTCCCAATCGGACGTGGACAGCGTGAGTTGATCATCGGTGACCGTCAGACAGGTAAGACATCCATCGCAGTTGACACGATCCTCAACCAGAAGGGCAAAGATGTCATCTGCATTTATGTGGCAATCGGCCAGAAAGCATCTACCGTTGCCAAGTTAGTAAACACGCTGACAAAGAACGGTGCAATGGATTATTCCATCGTACTTTCTTCGACAGCAAGCGAGTCCGCATCGCTGCAGTATATTGCACCGTATGCAGGAACCGCATTGGCGGAGTATTTTATGTATAAAGGAAAAGACGTCCTGATCATTTACGACGATCTTTCCAAGCACGCGGTAGCTTACCGTGCATTATCCCTGTTGCTGGAGCGTTCTCCGGGACGTGAGGCTTATCCGGGTGATGTATTCTACTTACATTCCAGATTGTTGGAGCGTTCAAGTAAATTGAGCGACGCTTTGGGCGGAGGCTCTATTACAGCACTTCCAATTATTGAAACACAGGCAGGTGATGTATCTGCATATATCCCTACCAATGTTATTTCTATCACAGATGGACAGATTTTCCTGGAAAGTGACCTGTTCAATTCCGGTATGCGACCAGCCGTAAACGTTGGACTTTCTGTATCCCGTGTAGGTGGTGCCGCACAGACAAAGGCAATGAAGAAAGCAGCCGGAACGATTCGTATCGATTTGGCACAGTACCGTGAGATGGAAGTGTTCACGCAGTTCAGTTCCGATCTGGATGATGCCACAAAGGAGCAGCTGCAGTATGGTAAAGGCCTGATGGAATTATTGAAACAGCCACTTTGCCATCCGATGAGTCTTGCGGATCAGGTCATCACACTGGTGACAGCCAACAACCGTCTGCTCTTGGATGTTGAGACCAAACAGACAAAGGATTTCCAGCTTCGTCTTCTGGATTTTTTCCATGCGGAGCATAAGGACATCGTGGATGAGCTGAACAACAACAAAGTGCTCAACGAAGAGTTGACCAAAAAAATCGTAGCAGCAGTCAAAGAATTTAAAAGCAGGTGATAGAACATGGCAAACACGAAGGAAATTCAAAAGCGGATGAAAAGTATCCAGGATACCATGAAGATTACGAGTGCCATGTATATGATATCGTCCGCAAAACTGAGAAGCGCCAAGCAGAAACTTGAAAATACAGAGCCGTATTTCTATTCTCTGCAGGCGGCAATCTCCCGACTGCTTCGTCATATTCCGGATGCAAAAAGCCGTTATTTTAATCAGCATGAAGAGATACCGGACAATGAGAAAAAGCGTGGTTATATCGTGATCACCGCAGACAAAGGTCTGGCCGGAGCTTATAACCATAATGTCATTAAGATGGCACATGAGCTTTTTGCACAGGGTGAAAACAACAAGCTTTTTGTTGTGGGAGAACTGGGACGTCAGTATTTTGCAAAGGAAGGTCTCGCTGTAGATTCGGAATTTCATTATACGGTACAGAACCCGACACTCCACCGCGCCCGTGTCATCACAGACCGTGTCATGGAACTGTATGATGCCGGAGAGTTGGACGAGGTATATATCATCTATACCAAGATGGAGAATTCGGTTACAATGGAGACAGAGAAGATGCGTCTTCTTCCACTGGAAAAGGAAAAGTTCATGCAGACTCCGATTGATATCTATCAGGAGGAGATCAAGGCAGAGACATCCATGGAGGATATCCTTTACCACATCGTTCCAAACTATGTAACCGGATTTATATATGGTGCACTGGTAGAATCTTTCGCCAGTGAGCACAATTCCCGAATGATGGCGATGCAGACTGCGACAGACAGTGCAAAAGATATGTTGCAGATGTTGTCCATCGAGTATAACCGTGTGCGTCAGGCTGCCATTACCCAGCAGATTACAGAGGTAATCGGCGGAGCCAAAGCACAGAAGAAAAAGAGAAAATAGGAAGGATTGTGAAAGCAGAATGAAAAAAGGAAAGATCGTACAGGTCATGGGACCTGTAGTTGATGTAGAATTTGAAGATAATGACCTTCCATATATCAAAGATGCACTGGAAGTTGACAATGACGGAAAGCGTTGTGTCATGGAAGTTGCACAGCACATCGGAAACAACACCGTGCGTTGCATTATGCTGGCAGCCAGTGAAGGACTTCACAAAGATATGGAAGTAACAGCGACAGGAAGCGGTATTGAGGTTCCTGTTGGTGAGGGAACACTTGGACGTTTGTTCAATGTTCTCGGAGATACATTAGACGGCGGCGAGAGCTTAGAGGGTGAGAAACACTGGTGTATCCACAGAGATCCACCATCTTTTGAGGATCAGAGCCCGGTAGTCGAAGTCTTAGAGACAGGAATCAAGGTTATCGACCTTCTGGCACCATATGCCAAAGGTGGTAAGATCGGTCTCTTCGGTGGTGCCGGTGTAGGTAAAACCGTATTGATTCAGGAGCTGATTCGAAACATCGCAACCGAGCATGGTGGATATTCTATCTTTACCGGTGTCGGAGAGCGTTCCCGTGAAGGTAATGACCTTTGGTCTGAAATGAAAGAATCCGGCGTCCTTGAAAAGACAGCGCTAGTGTTTGGACAGATGAACGAGCCACCAGGAGCTCGTATGCGTGTCGCTGAGACCGGACTTACCATGGCAGAATATTTCCGTGACGAAGAGCATCAGAACGTATTACTTTTCATCGATAATATTTTCCGTTTCACACAGGCAGGATCTGAGGTATCTGCGTTGCTTGGCCGTATGCCATCAGCCGTAGGTTATCAGCCGACACTGGCTACTGAGATGGGTGAGCTGCAGGAGCGTATCGCTTCTACAAAGAATGGTTCTGTTACTTCCGTACAGGCTGTATATGTACCGGCCGATGACCTGACAGACCCGGCTCCGGCTACAACTTTCGCACATTTGGATGCAACCACTGTATTGTCCAGAAAGATTGTTGAACAGGGTATTTACCCGGCCGTTGATCCACTCGAGTCCAACTCACGTATCCTTGAGGAGGATGTCGTAGGTAAGGAACATTATGAGACAGCAAGACGTGTACAGGAAATCCTGCAGAAGTATACCGAGTTACAGGACATCATCGCAATCCTTGGTATGGAGGAATTATCCGAAGAGGACAAGATGACGGTATACCGTGCAAGAAAGGTTCAGAAGTTCCTGTCACAGCCGTTCCATGTAGCTGAGAACTTTACCGGTGTTCCGGGAAAATATGTGCCTTTGAAAGAGACTGTACGTGGATTCAAAGCAATCATTGACGGAGAGATGGATGATTATCCGGAAGCTGCATTCTTCAATGTGGGAACCATTGATGACGTGATTGCAAAGGCAAAGGAAATGGAAGGTGCAACCGCCAACTAGGAGGAATGAGCGATGAATACATTTAGTTTAAAGGTGATAGCCTGTGATAAAGTATTCTTTGATGGACGCTGTGTGCAGGTGGTTCTGCCACTACACGATGGTCTGAAAGCCATTCAGGCGCACCATGAAAATATGGTATTCCCGGTAGAAGTCGGTGAACTTCGTATTCTTGAGGAAGATGGCAACACAATCCTTGGTGTAACGGGAACCGGATTTGCACAGATGATCAATAACCGTGCGACCGTTATCGTGGATACCTGCGAATATCCGGAAGAGATTGACTTGCGCAGAGCGCAGGAAGCCAAGGAACGTGCGGAGGAACAGCTGCGTCAGAAGCAGAGTATCGAAGAGTACCATCGTTCAAAAGCATCACTTGCAAGAGCTATGGCCCGTTTGAAAGCAGGAAGCAAAGATATTCCGTTGGGATATTAGATCAGAATCTGATAACAGAAAATCAGACATAAAAAAGCGAGCACTTTGGAAATCCATTGGATTTCCAGGGTGCCCGCTCTTTATTTTATAATTTAATAATAGTAGATGGATGGGAAGGATGATGAAGAGAGCTTCCAGGTTCCATCCTCATATTGAAGGTAATATCTTGTAGAAGCGTCACTATCGTAAGTTTCTTTTTCGTATTTTTCTGTCCAAAAGTCTTTCTTGCGGAAATCTACGGTGTAATCGTAAGAAAGGATTACCTCTGCGTAGATGGTTCCGTTGCTGATTCGAAAATCAGAGAAGGAGCCGGTTACATTGTTCAAAGAAAGCTTTTTCACTGCGCTGCGGGAACCGCTGGCTGCAAAATTATCTAAATAGTAACTGTTGTAAGAATCTTTCGCGTCAACGACAGAATCGTCGGTAAAGAGATCTTCAATTGTGCTGAAATCATTTCCGGCGACACCGGCAGCAAGTTCCTTTTGAAGAATGCCGTATGCAGTATTTAAAATTTCTTCCTGCTGTTTGCTTGTGACACTCAAAGAATCATATTCCAGAGACAGATAGTCATAATCGTACTGTGCAAATACCGGTGTCTCTGGTCCGGTAAATCCGTCAAACGAGATGAAACTTGTATGTGTTCCGACAAACATTTGAGGAATCTGATAGCAGTCAGAATCAGGCGAACTGCTTTTCTTGGTTATGTATTTGTCAGGAATGACCTGATTGTCCAGGTATACATCAGCGCCCTGTGGTGCATAAATCGTAAAATCGTTTACAACATAATTATCCGGAGAAACTTTCCAGTTATCAAAGAAAAGGAATGATTTCTTTGGTTGTCTGGTCAGTTTTACCTGTAATTCGCCGGAAGCATAATCACTGCCCTTTTCATAATAAGTAATATTTACATGTGCTGTATTTTTGTCGGCTACAGATTCTACCTTGATTTGGCTATAAGAAATTTTATCATCTTCTTTTCTCATTTCAAGGAAAGCATCTTTGTTGATGAATGCGGATTCCTTTAATTCCAATTCATTGTATACCTGATCCCAGTCACAGTCGGCAATGGATTTGAAATAATTTTTTGCAACATTTTCATATCCGAATGTATTCTGACCAACGTTGAAGAAGACGGCAATCATAATACAAAATGCAACAATCTCCACAAACGAAACAATCATAAATGGATTGACCGGTTTGTGAGGCGTACGCTGTGGGGCATATACAGGAGCGGAATAGCCGTTTGGGTCAGTGTAAGCATTTGGTTGCATTTGTGGCTGCTGCGGTATCTGATAGAAAGAATCTGTCTGTGGGCTGTTGTAAAACGAATCGGCAGCCGTTGTTGTGGCCGGTTCCGGTTCTGCAGCTTCTGCGGTTTCTTCTTGTATAGCATTTTGTGATTCTGTGGTTTCTTCTGGTTCTGTAGTATGTTCGGTTGTGTCAGTTTCTTCCGGTTCCACAGTAACTTCAGGGACCGAAGTAACTTCCGGCTCCATCGGAATTTCTGATTCTGCGGATGGTTTTGTTGTAGCAGCTGTCTCAGCTGTGTTATCGGTTGCTTCAACTTCCGGTGTGATTTCCGGTTCGACAGCCGGTGCCGGGGTTGGCGCAAAGTTTTCAAGCTTTATGCCACAGTTACAGCAAAAAAGCGCATTTTCAATATTTTTCGTTCCACAATTTGGACAAAACATATGAGTTCTCCTTTCGTTTTCGTATCCAGTTATTTCGCTGGTTTATATTCTAAATCGTTGTCTTTCTGGTAAGCATCAATAAATTCTGTATTTTCAGCTTCTTTCTTGGAGAGATCCTCGTCCTTGAAATCATCATTTTTTTCATACCAGTCTTTTTGATTGAAATAATCCTGCAGTTCTGACGATTTAAAAATGCGGCCATGGCGTGCATAAATCTCATTCTTTGCATAGCTCAACTGCTGTGCGGTCATACCTGCGAGATCGGATTTCTTGAGTTTTCTGGAATCGCTGTCCGGGAGAATATATCCGTTGGAGTCTTCCATTGCAACTTCGGCTGCCTCTGCATTATCAGAAGCAGAACTATCGTCCGAAGACCCTCCGATTGAAAATTCATCAAGGCTGACATCCTGAATATAATCGTCCGAATCTTGTGGTTTTACATCGGATTGTGTGCTGTCCGCATGATATTTTGAGGAGGAAGATCCTGTATTACCTGCAGAACGTCCTGTCACTACCATAAAAACCGTAAGAACGATCATTGCAACGAGCAGAATGCCTATGATGACTGCAACAGGCACCCATACATTTGTTTTCTTGTTTTTCATTTCGTAAACTCCTTTTTTGTGTATTTCATAACTATCTGCAATAGTTACCATATGAATTTATTGTAACGGATGCTATGCAAGAAAGCTAGTAGGAAAATAGAACTAGTTTTTGCATCTTGTAAAATCACACGCTCTTCTATATAATGGAGAAAGAATCAAAAGGCGCAAAAGCCTGTTTGATAAGTAAAGGAAGAACCATTTTAGGAGGAAAATACATGGATCAGGAAAAAGTCATCGTCATTGACTTCGGTGGTCAGTACAATCAGCTGGTTGCGCGCCGTGTCCGTGAGTGCAACGTATACTGTGAGATTTATTCTTACCGTACCGACATCGAACAGATCAAGGCCATGAATCCAAAGGGAATCATCCTCACCGGTGGCCCGAACAGCTGCTACGAAGCAGATTCCCCGACATACACAAAAGAATTATTTGAACTTGGCATCCCGGTTCTCGGACTGTGCTACGGTGCGCAGCTGATGAACCACATCCTTGGCGGAAAAGTAGAGAAAGCGCCGGTTCGCGAGTACGGAAAGACAGAAGTTTTCGTGGACAAGACCTCTCCATTGTTTGAGGGCGTGGCAGCAGACTCTGCAGAAGGATCTACCATCTGCTGGATGAGCCATTTTGATTATATTTCTAAACCGGCGCCGGGATTTAAAGTGGTAGCCCATACTGCAGACTGTCCGGTTGCAGCAGATGAGAACCCGGAGAAAAAGCTTTATGCGGTCCAGTTCCATCCGGAAGTACTGCATACCGTAGAGGGAAGCAAGATGCTTCACAACTTTGTGCGCGGCGTGTGCGGATGTGCCGGAACATGGCGCATGGACTCTTTCGTAGAGAACGCGATCACCGAGATCCGTGAGAAAGTCGGAGACGGCAAGGTACTTCTTGCACTTTCCGGCGGAGTGGATTCCTCCGTACTTGCCGCTTTACTTGCAAAAGCGATTGGAAAGCAGCTCACCTGCGTATTTGTCGATCACGGTCTTCTCAGAAAAAACGAAGGCGATGAAGTAGAAGGCGTATTCGGAAAAGGCGGTTCCTTCGATATCAATTTCGTCCGTGTCAATGCACAGGAACGTTACTATAAAAAACTTGCCGGTGTGACCGAGCCGGAGCAGAAGCGTAAGATCATCGGCGCAGAATTTATCTCCGTATTCGAGGAAGAAGCAAAGAAGATCGGAGCCGTGGATTTCCTTGCACAGGGAACCATCTATCCGGATGTCGTAGAGTCCGGACTTGGCGGAGAATCCGCAGTCATCAAGTCCCACCACAACGTCGGCGGCCTTCCGGATCACGTTGATTTCAAAGAAATCATCGAGCCGCTCCGCAACCTCTTCAAAGACGAGGTTCGTAAAGTTGGTCTGGAACTCGGACTTCCGGAGTATCTCGTATTCCGTCAGCCATTCCCTGGCCCGGGACTTGGTATCCGTATCATCGGTGAAGTTACCGCCGAGAAAGTCCGCATCGTGCAGGATGCCGATTATATTTACCGCGAGGAACTTGCAAATGCCGGCCTTGAGAAATTGCCGGATCAGTACTTCGCAGCGCTGACCAATATGCGCTCTGTTGGTGTCATGGGTGACGAGAGAACTTACGATTATGCGATCGCACTTCGTGCGGTTGAGACGATCGACTTCATGACAGCGACTGCATCAAATATTCCGTTTGATGTGCTGCAGAAGGTTATGAGTAGAATTATCAATGAGGTGAAGGGCGTGAACCGTTGCTTCTATGATATAACAAGTAAGCCACCTGGAACGGTGGAGTTTGAATAGTAAACAGAGCTTCATAAATGGCGTAAACAAGCCATTTATGGGGTTTTTTCTTTTTTTGTGATACCTATATGATACCTATTTTGATAGTACCACAGATATTAATGAGTACTAAACAGAAGTGTCATAGGTATTATCTATTATCACATTTCTTTTTATTTTCAAAAATTATCCCAATTATATGAAGCACCAAACACTGGTGCAAATTAGTGAAAATACACCAGTGGTGTCACTTCCGTAATTTGTGGGTTGGTTATAGAATTAATCGCACAGAAAGTTTTTAACACACAATGTGCCAGTATTGCCACAATGTTACCTGATGATGCCGACAGTGTTTGTAGAGACATCTTTATTGGTTTAAGTATGGATTAATTGTACTTAAAGATAAAAAAGTCCGTCAGAGAATATGTTTTGACGAAAAAAGTCCATGAGAGAATATTTAGAAAATACATGCTTTGAATTAGAATGAGTGATGTAATCAAGAGACAGGGATGCTGCTATATTTGTAAAAAAACCGCTATTGTACCCTTATCTGAGAAAAAGGGTCGGGTTTGTCCCTTTTAAAATTTAAGACAAGAAAATACAATAGTTGCAACGAGTTATATATAAGTTGTAGCTGCCAATACAAGTGCTTGATACATACCGGCAATTGCTGGGGAGAGGAGGTGAATGCACCATGGAAAAGTTATATTACACAGCAAAAGAGGTTGCTGAGATGCTTGATGTATCGGTATCTCATGCATACAAAGTAATAAGAGAAGCTAACAGGGAATTATCTTCTAAAGGCTTCTATGTCAGAGCAGGCAGAGTCAGCCGTAAGTATCTTGACAGTAAAGTATATGACTTATGTGATAAGACAGCATAAGGGAAAGGAGTAGTTGTATGGCAGCATACAAGGATGAGGCGAGGGGGACATGGTATGTCTCCTTCCACTACAACGATTGGACAGGTAAAAACAAAAGAAAGCTAAAACGTGGCTTTCGGACGAGAAAGGAGGCATTGGAGTATGAGCAGAAGTTTCTGCTGCAGCAGGCAACAAATCTGGATATGAGGTTTGAAGATTTCTACAAGCTGTATGAGGAAGATTTAAAGCCTAAGCTGAAGCTTAACACGTGGCGTACAAAGGATGTCATTTTTCAGAAGAAGCTGATTCCATATTTCAAAGAAAAGAAGATGAATGAAATCAGTCCTGCGGATATTATCAAATGGCAGAATGAGATGATCAAGAAGAGACAGGCAGATGGTAAGCCCTATAAGCCGACTTATCTGAAAACAATGCAGTCAGAGCTGTCAGCCATATTTAATCATGCAGTACGCTTTTACAATCTGAGAGAAAATCCTGTAAAAAAGGCTGGAACGATTGGTAAAGGTAAAGCTGATGAGATGGATTTCTGGACAAAAGAAGAATATCTCAAGTTCATAGAATGTGTTAAAGACAAGCCAATATCTTATTATGCGTTCCAGATTCTTTACTGGTGCGGAATAAGGGAAGGTGAACTGCTTGCTCTGACACCAGCAGATATTGATTTTGAGAATAAGAAACTTCATATCACAAAGTCTTATCAGTATATCAATGGTGAAGATATCATCACAGATCCTAAGACGGAAAAGAGCAGAAGGGATGTTGTAATTCCTGATTTTCTGGTAGAAGAGTTAAGACAGTTTATCGGAATGCTATATGGATATGGAAGGGATGACAGAATATTTCAGATTACGAAGTCATATCTGCACCACGAGATGAGCAGGGGAGCTAAAGCGGCAGGAGTAAAGAGAATAAGAATTCATGATCTTAGGCATTCGCACATTTCTCTACTTATTCGCCTGGGTTTTTCAGCGGTAGCCATTGGAAACAGGGTTGGACATGAGAGCCAGACAATAACATTTCATTATGCACATATGTTTCCGACAGAGCAGATTGAGATGGCTGATAAGCTTAATGAGGAATTTGTGCCGGGAACAGGGAATGGAGGTGATATTCAGTGAGTGGAGTTCATAAGAATCCGACAATCAGTTTTCGCATATCAGACTATGAAAGGCGTGAAATTGAAGCAAGAATCAAGGCAAGTGGAATGATGAAGAAAACATTTTTTACAAGATGCTGTATCAATGGTCGAATCTGTGTTGTAGGTAAGAAAGAAACAGTATATATGCTGGTGCAGACGCTTGAGAAGATGCAGGCAGATATTAACAAAATGTATGATGAAATCATAGAAACAGGACGGATAAAAGAAAAAGAATCACCGGTTGATGGTGAAGCTTATACAGATATTGAAGAATTGCAGCATGACTATCTTGCTATGATAAAAGCAGTTGTGGATATGCTGGATGGAGCAAAATACCTCTGGCAGAAATAGTGGCTTTCCTGACGGCAATCGGGAAAGCCACGGCAGATAACAAAAGCGGGCTTCTGTTACCAAAACACCAATTAAAGTATAACAGCAGCCCACTTTTGAGACAATGATTATTTACGAAAGTGAGGCAGACAGTGGAAGCAAATACAGAATTAAAAATGATACACCTTTCCGAGGTTGAATCACAGCAGATTAAATGGTTGTGGTATCCATTTATCCCTTACGGAAAGCTGTCAATAGTGCAGGGAGATCCAGGTGATGGAAAATCTACGCTGATACTAAATATTGCGGCAAAGCTATCAAGGGGAGAATGTATAGATGAAAATATGAATATTACTGAGCCTGTAAATGTAATATATCAGACGGCAGAAGACGGACTTGCAGATACAGTCAAGCCGAGACTTGAAGCAGCAAATGCAGACTGTAGCAGAATATCAATCATAGATGAGTCTGATAAGAGTGTTAGTATGACGGATGACAGGATAGAGGAAGCCATAAAAAGAGAAAATGCGAAATTGTGTATCTTTGATCCGATACAGGCTTATCTTGGCGGTGATACTGATATGAATCGGGCAAATGAAGCCAGAGAAATGACGAAGAAGCTGGGAAGTATTGCTGAAAGAACTGGCTGTGCCATTGTTCTTATCGGTCATATGAATAAAGGCTCAGGAGCAAAGGCTGCTTACAGGGGAATGGGTTCCATTGATTTCTTTGCTGTGGCAAGGAGTGTAATGCTTGTCGGCAGAATAGAAGGGCAGAGTAATCTCAGGGCAATGATACAGATAAAGAATAATCTTGCAGCATTTGGTCATCCAAAAGCGTTTGAATTGGCAGAGGACGGATTTCATTGGTTAGGTGATTATGAAATTACTGCTGATGAAGTACTGGGCGGTATGGTGCCAAAGGCAAGTAAACTTGAGATGGCAAAGCAATTTTTAAGAGAACAGGCAGAAAGAACACAGAAAATTTTAAGTACAGAGATTATAGAACTTGCAGCACAGGAAGGAATATCGAAAAGAACACTTGAGACAGCAAAGAAGGAACTTAAGATAAAGGCTGGGCGTTGCAATAATAACTGGTACTGGAATTTGCGAGCATAAAAATCTAACATTGCAACATTGCAAAGTGTCAGGTTTTGCAATCTTGAAGCTTGCAAGGTTGCAAAATATATAGACCTTACGATGTTGCGGTCTTGAAAAGAAAGGACAATTACTATGACATTATTTGAAGAACTTGGTGTTGAGTATAAAGAAGTGGATGGCATTTTATATCCTCTTTTATCTGTTGATGAAGCAGAATACAATCTTGCGGATATTGGAAAATATGGTTGGATGTGGCTTAGGTATATGGAAGAAAATGAACATTCTGAGTATCGTCATATGGCAAGAACAGGACAGCTTAGAAAGCAGGCAGAAGCAGTAAATGAAGAAGCTTATGAACGATTGGATAATATTGAAGCGGCGTGGTTGAAAAAGCACATGACAGGTAAAAAGAAAACATTTATGGAGCAGCTGCATTTGCTGAATCAGGCGAGAGCGATGGCAGAGGAAATAGTGATAAATGAGATTGTGTTTAAGTGCAGATAGGCTTTAAAAGGCTGATGCTAAAACCCTCGGAGAGCCCCCGCAGTTTTGTCAGTATGACGAAACTGCTAGGGGGTTATCATCTATGGCAGAGCCAAGATGATAATTGTATCTCTCCGACAGAAAAATACGAATAAGAATATATTACAGATAAGGAAGATGCGAATGGAAAATATTTCATATACAGCTCATGTGAGTAATAAGAAAAGTGCCATTACATCGAAATCCAAGCTGACAGGTGTTGCAAAGCATAATCTGCGAAAATATAAATCATCAGATTACAGCAAAGACAACATTTTTATTATCTACGGAACATCAAATCTGATTGACGATGTAAAGACAGTATACCACAAAGAATTCGATGAGGCATTAGAAGAATATAATAAAAAACAGACACGACCAGACCGCAGGATAGAAGATTATTTTGAACATGTCGCTGACAAGGAGCAGGATATGGCAGTAGAGATAATCATTCAGATAGGCGATAGGGAGTTCTGGAGGCAATTTGGTGATATGAAGTCATATATGAAATTGTCATATCAGATAATACTGGACGAGCTTAGAAAGCGACTTCCACAGTTTGTAGTTGCAAATGCTGTGGTTCATCTTGATGAGGACAGTCCACATATGCATATAGTGGGAGTACCTGTGGCAGGTGGATATAAGAAAGGTCTTAGCAAGCAGGTATCAAAACGTAAGGTATTCACTAAAGATGTGTTATCACGAGTGTTGCAGGATGAGCTTCGTGAGGTGGCGAATAAAGAAGTGAATGACTGGTTTGGAAAACAGATAAAAGAAAAGTCGAAAGGTCGAAATCACGATTTATCCGTTGCAGAGTATAAGGTAGCTCAGGAGACAAAGCATTTAACACAATTACAAGAGCAGGTGGAAGAATCGGATAGGGCAGTTAAGGCAAATAAAGCTGTTGAAAAAGAATATACGGATAAAAAAGAAAAGTTGGAGTTTGATATTTCATATATGGAAAGTATGCGGCGGATTACTAAGTCACTATCAGAAATGGACAGTAGAGAATCGAAACATATATCAAAGGAACTTGACGAAAAGAGGTCAGAACTTCAATCAGTAAATCAAGAGCTGGCAAGTGCTATTGAAAAAGCAGAAGATGCTGCGAAATTACTTGATAGAATTAAGAAATTTGTATCGTCATTCAGATTATTTGCACCTACAATAGAAGAATATGCTAATCAGGTCGAATCAGATAGGACAATAGAGGTAGGAAATTCATTCCGTGGAATATTGAATGAGCTGGGCAAGTTGCTTGAGGCTTTCAAAGAATTGATAAAAGAAGGCTTGTGCTGGTTCCCAAGGCTGATGAGATGGAAAACTTCTAAAGGAGAAGTAGCACCGGTATTCCTAGAGAAAAGCAATGGATATTCATATTCGTTGTATGGATATATGGATGTGGAGACTAAGGAATATTACTTTAAAGAGAGTGTCCAATGGGAGATTAAGGCAGGTAATCGTACTGGTACTGTTGAACAGATGGATGCTAATGTTGAGGCAATGGCAAGAGATTTGCAGGAGATATTGAGGATAGGAGCGGAGCAGAAGAGATTGCGGGAGGTGTATGAAAGAAGATAACAAGCTAATATATATAATCGTCTATGAAGATAGTTTGCTGAACAAGCCGGAATAGATTGAAATTTTTGTATGAGAATGATAGAATATTGTTAGGTTTTAGCAAACAAGCATAAAACAAAGAATGAGGTAATCATATGGATGAAAAATTTGGTAAGTTTGTGCGTAACAAGCGTGAAGAGAAAAAGATAAATCTGAGAAAACTGGCTGAAATTCTAGAAATAGCACCAGCATATATGAGTGATATGGAAAAAGCAAGAAGATATCCACCAGATAAGGAAAAATTGGCTAAGATAGCAGAGGCTCTGGAACTCACAGAGGATGAAGCTAATACAATGTATGACTATGCAGCATTGGCGAAGGATAATTCTGTATCACCTGATTTGCCGGAGTATATTATGGAGACAGATAATGTTCGTGTTGCGCTTAGAAAAGCCAGAGATTTGGGAATGGGAGATAAAGATTGGATGGATGTCATAAAAATGCTTGAAGAGAAGGAGAAAGAAGCAAAGAAGTGAAGTATTTTGAGTATTCACCATCCCAGCTTGAACAGAAAGCTAATGAGCTTATAGAAAAGCATGATAAAGAGAGACTTGTTAAGGCGAAGCATATAGATGTCTATGATATTGTAGATTTAATTGGATGCACACCAGATTGGTTTTACATTACACCAGATTTGAGTGTGCTTGGCATGACCGCATTTCATGATGTATTAATGTGGTCATGGCCGAGCAGTCATTACGAAAAAGGAATGTATCCAGAACGGGTAAAGGTGGATAAGGGAACTGTTGTTATAGATCGTGCATTACAGGAAAATGGTAATATTGGCAGAGAAAATTTTACTGTGATACATGAATGCTTTCATCAGATACTGCACCCAAGGTGCTTTAATAACAGAGGTGCTGATTATACAAAAATGTGTACGCACAAATCCTTTAGAAACCATGCAGAGAGAGTAAGAAATATGACTGCAATAGATATCATAGAATATCAGGCAAATTATTCAGCGGCAGCTTTTCTGATGCCAAGAGTGGCAGTTTTCAATACTTTTGGAGAAATAATAGGACAGCCGGTAACAAATAAAATTTTACAGGCATCTGACAATGAGGTAAGTAATGCAATTAAAGAAACAGCAAAGCAATTTGAGGTGAATTATACTGCTATGATGTATAGGCTACAGACTTTGGGGTTGCACGAAAAGAAATCACAAAAAGAAGAATATATCGTTTAGAATGGAGAAATTATGAATCAGTCAACATACAACTCATTGAAATCATTTATCTGGGGAATCGCCAATGATTGCCTGGTAGATGTATATGATGTGGGAGATTATAGAAAAATAATATTGCCAATGTTTGTTATCAGACGATTTGATGCGGTGTTAGAGCCAAAACATGAGGCTGTTATGAAAGCCAAGGAACAATTCACTAAAGCGGGAATTACAGAACTTGATGCGGCACTTGCCTCTGTTGCAGAGCAGGCATTTGTAAACAAATCTGATTTTACATTGACAGATTTAAAGTCAAGGACGAATCAGCAACAACTGAAAAAGGATTTTATCGAATATTTGGATGGATTTTCAGAAAATGTGCAGGTAATCATCAACAAATTCCATATCAGAAATGAGATAGACAGACTTTCAGAGCAGGACAGATTGGGATTATTGATAGAAAAGTTTGTAGATCCACGAATTAATCTGAGTAACAGACCAGTATTGAATGAAGATGGTTTGGTTAAGATAGAAGCACTTGACAATCATACTATGGGTACTCTTTTTGAAGAAGTTATCCGTATGTTTAATGAGGAGACCAATGTAACAGATGCCGGAAGACATTTTACACCGAGAGATATAGTTGAATTGATAGCAGATTTAGCATTCATACCTGTGCAGGATAAAATCCAGAGTACGACATATCGTATTTATGACGGAGCCTGTGGTACCGGAGGTATGCTTACTGTGGGAGATGAACACATAAAAAAACTTGCCAAAGAACAGGGAAAAAAGGTATCCATTCATTTGTATGGTCAGGAGAATGCGGATGAAACCTATGCAATTGCTAGAGCAGATATGCTTGTAAAAGGCGAGGGCAAGGAGTCAGATCAGATACGATTTGGTTCGACAATTTCTGATGATAAATTTGCAAAAGAAGAGTTTGATTTTATGCTTTCAAATCCTCCGTTTGGTACGCCATGGAAGACAGATCTGAAGGCATGGGGGATTGATAAAAAAGATGAAATATCAGATTCCAGATTTATCATAAATTACGATGATAATCCGGAGTACAGTTTAATACCGGATATTGGCGATCCTCAGATGTTATTCCTTGCAAATAATATTAGCAAGATGAAGACAACAACAGAGCTTGGAAGCCGTATTATAGAAGTTCATAATGGTTCGTCATTGTTTACAGGAAAAGCTGGTTCCGGTCCAAGTAATCTGCGAAGATATATATTTGAACAGGATTTGTGTGAGGCAATCATAGCGATACCTGAGAATATGTTTTATAACACAGGAATAGGAACATATCTGTGGGTACTTACCAATAAGAAAGATGAAAAGCGTAAAGGTAAAGTGCAGCTTATTGATGCCACAAGCATGAAGGAACCTTTAAGAAAGAACCTTGGCGATAAAAACTGTGAGATGACACAGAAAATGCGTGAAAAGGTTATGGAACTGTATCTTGCGTTTGATAAGGCGGACAGTGAATATAGCAAGGTATTTCCAAATGAAGAATTCGGGTTTTACCAGGTAGAAGTGAACCGACCATTGCGTTTAAGAGTAAATGTAAGTGATGAAGCATTGGAAGATTTCAAAAACAGTGCAAAAGATGATGAATTCTATGATTTTCTTATGACAAATGAGAAAGATACAAAGAGTACAAATTTCAATTCATTTATAGGGAAACTTGAAAAGTCTGCAAAAAGGGCAGGACTTAAATGGACAAAAAAACGTGAAAATGCGATTAGAAAGTATTTCACAACAACGGATGAAAATGCAGATGCTGTGTTGGATAAGAAAGGCAATACAGAGCCAGATAACAATCTGAAAGATATAGAACAGGTACCACTGTTATATGATGGTGGAATGATAAGATTCTTTGAAAATGAAGTAAAACCTTATGTAGAAGATGCGTGGATTAATGAAGATAGTGCTGTTATAGGGTATGAGCTCAGTTTCACAAAGTATTTCTATAAGCCAGCGCAGCTTAGAAATATGAGTGATATTATTGCAGATATCAGGGCTATTGAGCAGAGCACAGACGGATTGCTTGCCTCTATTATTGGAGGTGAGGTGTGATGTTGAAGGGATATTCTGAATACAAAGATGTGGAAAGTAATTGGATAAATAAAATACCAATTGCATGGAGTTTTTTGCCGTTACAATCACAAATGAAAGAACGAAAAGAAAAAAATGATAAGAAACAAACAAAATTTATATTATCGTTGACTGCTGCATTAGGAGTGATTCCTTATTCTGAAAAGAAATCAGGTGGAAACAAGGCGAAGGAAGATATTACAAAATATAATATAGCAATGGAGAACGATTTAATTGTTAATTGTATGAATGTTGTTGCCGGGTCATCTGGTATTTCAAAATATTATGGTGCTATAAGTCCAGTATACTACGCTTTGCATATAAGGAATGAAAATTCAAATATTAAATATTGGGAATATATTTTTAGAAATCAGAAATTTTATAGTTCATTGGTTGGTTTGGGAAATGGAATTATAATGAAGCAAAGTTCTTCAGGAAAATTAAATACTGTACGAAAGAGAATTCCAATGACAAAAATGAATAGAGTTATGTTGCCAGTGCCATCAAAATCAGAACAGGATAAAATAGTGCAATTTCTTGACTGGAAGACTTATGAGATGAATCGTTTTATTCATCAGAAGAAAAAGCAAATTAAGTTGTTGGAGGAGCTGAAATTAACAAGGATTAATAATCTTGTTACAAAAGGATTGACACATGATGTTAAATATAAGCAAAGTAACGTAGAATGGATTGGAGAAATACCTGAATATTGGGATGTCGATCATATTAAACAGCATTTTAAAGTAAAAAAGAGAATTGCAGGTAAGGAAGACTATGATGTTTTATCGATTACTCAACAAGGTATAAAGAAGAAAGATATAAGTTCAAATGAAGGACAGATGGCTCAAAGTTATGCAAATTATCAATTTGTATATCCGGGAGACTTTGCAATGAATCATATGGATTTGCTGACGGGATACATTGATATATCTAAGCAATTTGGAGTTACTAGTCCGGATTACAGAGTTTTTACTTTGAGTGATTCAGAACATTGTTTTGCTCCATTTTATTTAAGGGTTTTTCAGATAGGATATAAAAGAAAAATTTTTTATAAATTTGGAAAAGGAGCAGCAAATCAGGGAAGGTGGAGATTGCCAATAACAGCCTTTTATGATTATGCTATTCAGGTTCCACCAATAGATGAGCAGAGAGAGATTGCAAGGCAGTGTGATGAAGTAGAAAAACAAATTAATGAAATGATTTCCAGAATAAACAAAGAAATCACCCTTGTTGAAGAACTTCGGACAAAACTTATATTTGATGTAGTTACAGGTCAGGTAGATGTCAGGGATGTCAAGATTCCTATATATGAAGCGGAAACGGACATAATCGATTCTGAAGATGACACAGATGAAGAAAATCTGGATGAAAGTATGGAAGAATAGGAGGACGCAGATGGAAAAGAATATTGTGTATCATGGAAGTAATGTAGAAGTATCGATTCCGCGTATTCTCCAGAATGGTTTTTACAAGGATTTCGGATATGGATTTTACTGTACCAGTTTTGAAAAACAGGCAAAGCGGTGGGCAATGACAAGAAAAGGTGCATCTGTAGTAAATCATTATGAATATACGCCAAACACAGAATTGAAGATATTGACCTTTAATGAGATGACAGATGAGTGGCTTGATTTTGTGGCAGACTGCAGACGTGGAATTGAACATGATTATGACATCGTGGAAGGACCTATGGCAGACGATCAGATTTGGAACTTTGTGGAAGGATTCATTGATGGCAGAATTCCAAGAGATGCATTCTGGGAACTGGTAAGATTTAATTATCCTACCCATCAGATTGTGTTCTGTACAGAAGCTGCACTGAAAACATTGACTTTTGAAGGGAGTGAGACATTATGAAGAATAAGTACTTCCCAGACGAAGATATAGAATCAAATGATCTTTATTTTGTATGTTATATGATAGAGCGTGTGGCAAGGCACATTAAGCAGAAAAATAAGTATGTCGTAAATACAATCGGACGAGATGGTTTATACCATTTGCTTAGCTGTGCAAATGTATTACATTGTGAAAATCCATTGAAGGTAGAAGAAGACTGGATAAGTGATTATGATTTAAAAAACGGAGATTATGATATTACTGCAGTTGACAAAGAGATGGCTTCAATTATTCCTTCGCCTTTGGATATGGGAGCTGTATATCAGCGTTTGATAAGAGATACCCTGACTTCAAAAGAAGATTTTGTAGATGGGATAATCAGGGTATATAACAATGAAATCTGTGATGTGATTGACAATTACAACTGTAGTGCATTTTATGAGCCATCATATGTGATTGCACGAGCATATCAGAATGGTGGATTCTAACTGAAGAAGGAGGCGCATTAGTTAATGGCAACAAATATGAAAGAAAATGGCTTTGAAACTATGATTGTAAAATATCTGGTAGAAAACAATCATTATGAAGAAGGCGGCAATTCGGATTATAACAAGATATATGCTATAGATGAAGTGCGCCTGTTTCGTTTTTTACATGATACACAGGATGAGAAACTTGCCGAGCTTCGTATAGAAGACAATGAGATCGAGAAGAAAAAGTTTCTGGATCGTCTGAGTAAAAAAATATCAGATGATGGCGTAATCAATATCATTCGTAAGGGAATGAAGTATAAGAATAAAACTGTAGATTTCTATATGGTCAGACCAAGCGAAGGCAATCAAGATGCTAAAGAGAGCTATGATAAAAATATCTTTAGTGTTACAAGACAGCTTCGATATAGCAATGATTATGGCAGGCTGGCTCTTGATGTTTGTATATTTTTAAATGGGCTGCCTATTATCACAATGGAACTTAAAAATCAGATAACCAAGCAAAATCATGACGATGCAATCAGACAGTATATGACAGATAGAACACCTGATGAATTGTTATTTCAATTTAAGAGGTGCATTGTACATTTTGCAGTAGATGATGATGAAATCTATATGTGTACAGAACTTAAGAAAGAGAAGTCTTTCTTCATGCCATTTAATAAGGGGAACAATAATGGAGCTGGCAATCCAAGAAATCCCAATGGCTTGAAGACAGATTATCTGTGGAAAGATATATTGACAAAGCCATGTTTGTCTAACATATTGGAAAATTATGTACAGATAACAGAAGAAAAGGATGAGGATACAGGGCACAAATCATACAAGCAGATATTTCCAAGATATCATCAGTTATCAGTAGTCACTTCTCTTTTAGCTGATGCAAAAAATGATGGTCCAGGGCATAGATATCTTATTCAGCACAGTGCGGGTTCGGGAAAATCTAATTCAATAGCATGGCTGGCACATCAGCTTGTTACATTAAAAACGGATAAGAAAGATGTATTTGATACAGTAATAGTTGTCACAGACAGAGTAAATCTTGATAAACAGATCCGTGATACCATTAAGCAGTTTATGCAGCTGTCTAGTACAGTTGGCTGGGCAAAGGATGCATCAACACTAAGTACACTTATGGAACAGGGAAAAAAGATTATTATTACGATTGTACATAAGTTTCAGTTTATTCTTGATGCGGTATCAGCAGACTACAAAAATAAGAAATTTGCTATCATAATTGATGAAGCTCATTCCAGCCAGAATGGAAGTCTGGCTGCAAAGATGAATATTGCAGTTTCAGGAAACGTGTATGACGATGATGATGATTTTGAAGATAAATTAAATACGATTATAGAGGGCAAGAAGATGGCTCCTAATGCCAGCTATTTTGCATTTACAGCGACACCAAAGAACAAGACACTTGAAATGTTTGGACAGAAAATGTTTGATGAAAATGGTAAGCCAATTATGAATGAGGATGGAACGCAGAAGGCTAAGCCGCATTATGTCTATACAATGAAACAGGCGATAGAAGAGAAGTTTATTCTGGATGTTTTGAGAAATTATACACCATATGAGAGTTTTTATCACATTGTAAAAACAGTTGAGAATGATCCATTATTTGATAAGAAATTAGCTCAGAGAATGCTTCGTTATTATGTTGAAGTCCAGAAGATTGCTGTAAAAGAAAAAGCAGGAGTTATAGTTGAACATTTTCATTCTGAAGTGCGTCAGAAGATTAAGGGACAGGCTCGTGCGATGGTTGTTGCAAGCAGCATTAAAAGAGCAGTTGAATATTACATGGCAATTAATAAACTTCTAGAAGAGAGAAAGAGTCCTTACAAGGCAATCATAGCATTTTCCGGAGAAATTTCTTATGAAGGTGTAACATATAATGAAGCAAAGCTAAATGGATTCCCAAGTTCTAAGATAGAGAAGGCATTCAGAAAAGATCCATATAGATTGCTGATTGTGGCAAATAAGTTTCAGACTGGATATGACGAACCATTGCTTCAGACGATGTATGTAGATAAAGGATTAGCTGATATTAAAGCTGTTCAGACTTTATCCCGCCTGAATCGTTGCCATGCAGATAAGAATGATGTGTTTATTCTTGATTTTCAGAATGATCCTGCTGATATTAAGGCAGCATTTGACAAATATTATAAGACGACTATTTTATCAGGAGAAACAGATGTTAATAAATTAAATGATTTAGTCGATGAGATGGAGCCTTTGGAAATTTACTCAGATGATGAAGTGGCGAAGGTCGCAGAACTGTATATTGATAATGCAGACAGATGTGAAATAGATCCGATTATTGATGAGGCTGTAGAACGATACAAGGAATTAGAGCTAGATGACCAGATCGATTTTAAGAGTTCTGCAAAAACATTTTTGCGTACATATAATTTTCTTTCATCTATACTGCCATATGGATCTATAGAGTGGGAAAAACTTTCTATATATCTGTCATTTCTGGTTAGTAAGCTGCCTAAGCCTGATACGGGAGATGCGGATGAGATTATAGAAGATGTAGAACTTGAAAGCTATAGACTTGTAGCACAGGATACAATTAGTATAAAACTTGAAGATGTAGATTCTGAGATAGACCCTGTACCTGTAAAAACAGATGTAGGTATACCGGTTCCAGAATATGATACATTATCAAATATACTAGCATCATTCCATGAAAAATGGGGCAACTGTGGATGGACAGATGAGGATCGTGTCAGAAAACAGATTGCAGATTTACCAGATATTGTGGAACAAGATGAGACATATCAGAATGCTATGAAGTATTCTGATGCACAAAATGCAAGAGATGAGAGTGATAGAGCAACTTATGATGCAATATTGAAAAGTTTGGTTTCTGGTACGGAATTGTATAAAGCATTTTCGGATGATATAAGAAATAAGAATAACCAATCTTTCAAGAAGTGGTTGTTAGACTATGTATTTAATGTGACATATAAACCAGAGAGTAGGGAGTAATAAGATACAGAGATAGGCAGGTCATATCTTGTTATATAAGTTTATGACCTGTCAATGAAAAACATAGTTGACAGAAAGATATGTAAGTGCTATTCTTATGTTAGAAAACAGCGAACAAGCTAACAAACAATGATGTTAAAAAGGGTTTAAGCCCTATATTTTTTAAATACGATGTTAGAAATAAGCGAACAAGCATAATGAATGGAGGCGATGAAATGATACATGGCTTATCGGAAGAAGAAAAATTTAAAGTGATTAGACCAATGTTGGGAGAACATATGCTAGGGGACTATGGAATGCCTATAATACATAAAACTGATGAGGAAATGTTGGACATTGAAAATATGGAGCCAGTTGGAATAAAGAATTTAACAACAAAACAAGATAACAGTAAAAAAATAGTGTTACCATTTACATATGATAAAGATTTATTGAAATATTGGACCGATCCTATGAAATATATACCTAGATTTCAAACAGTAATGGCGGTAGGTACACCAGATTATAGCATTTATCCAACAATGAATATTAATGAAGTAAGACATAATGTGTATATGAACCGATGGCTTGGTTGCCTTTGGCAGACATATAAATGTGTTGTCTTACCAGTTATATCATGGTGGGGAGAAGATACTTATGACATATGTTTTAGTGGAATAGAGAAAAATTCTATCGTTATAGTTTCAACAATAGGATGTATAAATAATCAGAAAGTATTTTTGGAAGGGTTTAATGAGATGAAAAAAAGAATTGAGCCACCATTGATTATTGTATATGGAGATATGATATTCGGAATGACTGGAAGATTTGTAAATATAAAATATAAAGATGCATTTAACAATAAAAATAAAGAATTTAAGCAATTGTGTTTATGGAAAGAATCTAATATTTTTGAACGAAAGGATGTGTTACAATATGGGAAGTAGAGGAGCATTCGAAGATGTAGATACAGGAAAATTTAATTTTGTTGAAAATGGGCAGAATTATCATACTGTAGGCGATGTAGATGGGGTGCAGGTAATTTTACAGAATAGTGGTGCTGTTAAGGCTCCTGAATATTCGCACTCAGCAGAAAGAGCATATGCGATTGTTCAGAATGGAAAGTTAAAACATTTATCTTTTTATGATGAGACACATAGGCAGATTATAAGCATTGATTTATTACATCAACATCATGGATTGATGCCACATAAGCACTTGAATTTAGACCATAGCGATAAAGGAATACCAATAACAGCGGATGAAGAAAAACTAATTAAGAAGATTAAGAGGAGGTTCGGATTGTCATGAGAGTTAATGAATATAAAGAATTAAAGGATTTTATATATGAGTATGAATCAGGACGATCAATTCCTGCAGATAATTTAGACAGACAAAAGTTTATGGGCATAGAGTTTAAATACAATGATGTATATTACAGAATGTGCAGAGAGCCGCTGGACGAGAATGAAAAAGTTACTCTTTCAGACGGAAGAATAGGACAATATGATGTTATTTTATTACATTGTGAAAAGACAGGATACCCCCAGTCAGAGAGTTATGAACTAATTGGATGGTATGCGGATTTAGACGATGTACTTGAAAATTGTATGATTCAGGGACGGAAGTTTAAAGATGTAATAATGGATGAACAGACGGAAATATTGGGAAAGGATTAATTTATGAATAGGTCGACAAAATATGTAAAAAATCAAGAACTAAAGAGGTTTAATAATATTAAAGGTAAGAAAAAATATTTGCTTATTTCTAAAGTGATGAATAGAATGGAACTTTTCGTACCGATTATTCTATATTTGATGTTTATAGGTATAGTGGTTTATTTGATGAGATATCAAGGTAATGAAAAAATAGCAACAGGAATTGATTTTATTATAGCAGTAATGTCTGTAGTGATAATGGTAATGTCATACATAAGAACTATAATAACAAAAAAGAAAAATGCAAATGCTATATGGATATATAATGGAATATTTATTTTGATATTATCAATAGGATTAGCGGTAGTGTTAATTGCTGGAATAAAAATGAAAAATGCTGGTATGATAGCAAGAGGCTTATCTTTGGCAGCATTAATTTACACTTTTACATTAGAACTGATAAAAGCATTAAAATTATATTATAACAAAAATAAGGAATGGGAAAACAACTTAGAAGAGCAAATAAAAAAGATAAAGTCAGATAGTATTACCAAATTTTGATGTGGGGGAGACCAGCTATGAATTTAGGATTTTACCAAGAATATGACAAAAGAAAGCATAAAGATTTAGGTAAATATAAGATGGATTTTTTAAAGTCAATAATAGTAAACGATAAATTGTATAAATTTATTGCGTTCGATAGTAATGAATATTTGAATCGGATAAAATTTCAAAGTTTGGAAAAGGGACAGTTATGGTTCTCATATTATAAGTTTCTAAATGATAAAACAGAATTTGATATGAAATATAATGTAAAAAAAGTGTCATATAGAACAGGAATTCCTAGTGATAATATAATGTTTTTTATAGCAACTATGAAGGAAATATATGACGTGTGTTCATTAACATATTCGTGTGAGAACTATATGTGGAAGGCATATAGTAATAATAGCAGGGGAATATGCCTAGTATTTAATGTTATAGATTATGATATGTTATATCCAGTTGAATATGTTGATAAGAACAAGGTTGATTATACACAAATGTTGATAGAAGCATATAATTCAAGTCCTAAAGAATTATTTGATAAAGGAATGCTAATGGCAGAACTACCATATGTTATTAAAAATCCAAATAATGAATCTATGAAATCATATCTCGAAAAAGAAGTCAGGATTTTGAGTGATCCATTTGGAGAGGGAATTTTAAATTCTGGTAATGTATATCCAAAAGTCAAAAGTGATTTTGGTTACAAAGGAAGAAACATTGCCTACGATAAATGTGGTTTATCATTAGATAAAATTATAATTGGGAAAAATTGTGATGCTACATTGATTGATAGCATAAAAAAAGTCAGTAATGGAACTAATATGATTTTTCAATAATGATATTATGTGTGATACCCATATGATACCTAAATCTTTGAAAACATAAAATAATTGTGATAAGAGGCGGAATAATCGCCATTAAAAGCTCTAGAAATCAAGCATTCACAGGGATAATAAGTTTTTCTGCGGGGAGTTTGAATAACGGATTAGAATGCCGAAAGCCTGTATTTATGCGGGCTTCCGGCATTTGTTTTATCAAATGGCTCTAGTTTGGCTCTATTTGTGGGGAGAGTAATGTATAATTAGTGTAGAGCAGATGCAGACAGCCATAGCAGAGAACAGCCAGACGGCACTTGACCAGAATGGATATAATAGAAGATATGTTGACCTTACCGAAATGTACAATACCATCAAAGCAGATTATGACAAGATTTCAGAACAGATTGAAAGCAAAAAGGCTCAGAGAGAATTATTCAAGGGATTCATTCAGGCATTGGAAAAACAGGGCACTTTGATAGAGAAATTCGATGAGGGACTTTGGAGCAGTTTGATGCAGGAAGTGGTGGTAAAGGCTAAGAGTGATATACGATTTATCTTCAAGAACGGGTTTGAAATAAAAACGAGATAAATTAAATCCTGATTTGACACATATTATAGATAGAAGAAAAAATTCAGAAATTTGATTATAAAAGGTCAGATTCGTCAGTAACCATCGGGCTTGACGAGTTTGACCTTTTATATTGCAAAAATATTACATAAAAATGGGGCTCTTCATTAGGATGTGTGGTATAGAAAATCGGCTCAAAGCCGCATAAAACTTGAAAAAGCATATGGGCTCTATTAAGATTTTTTTGTCTAGAAAAAATCGTAAAGGAAAGAGTCACCATATGCTCAACAAAAATTCTATCAAAACTATCCTAAATGTCAAGCACACTTGTATTGATAAAGTTACTATGCTCGCAGATACCTCTATCATGATTGAGGTGCATGCCACCAAAGGCGAGCAGTGTCGATGTGGCATTTGTGGAAAAAAATCAAAGTTCTATGACAATGGTAATGAAGGTGCCAGAACCTGGAGAGCATGCGACTGGGCAGGACATAAAGTTATTCTGGTTGGACCCTCTTGCAGAGTCAATTGTAAGGAGCATGGTGTCGTTACATGCCGCTTCCCTTGGGCTAGACATGGTTCTCGCTTTACACGTAAATTCGAGGAACAGACTGCTTGGATGGCTGTTAATTGTTCTCGTATAGCAGTTGCTGCATTCATGAGAATTTCATGGAATACAGTAGGTCCTATCATCGAACGTGTTGAGAAAGACCTTGATATTAATCCAAATGCAAGATTTGATAACCTTGTTCGTATTGGTGTTGATGAAACAAGCTATCGCAAGGGATATAAGTATATCACAACAGTCGTTAATCATGATACAGGCAATGTCATCTGGGTTGCCAAGGGGCATGGGAAAACTATTTTTGAGCAGTTCTTTAAGCTGCTTACACCAGAACAGAGAAACAGCATTCAGCTGGTATCTGGTGATGGTGCTAAATGGATTGATGAATGTATAAAAGAATACTGCCCGAATGCTAACCGTTGTGTGGATCCATTCCATGTTATTGAATGGGCAAGGCATTGCAGAATACCTGCATTTGTTGAACTACAAAAAAGATAAACCGACATAAACAATCAATACTGAATACAATAGATTACGGATTAACCAATGCAAGGATTAAGGCAATAAACAACAAGATAAAGCTATCAATACGAATGGCCTATGGATTTCGAAACTTAGATAACATGATGGCAATGATAATGCTAAGGTGTTCCGACATAAAGGTTCAACTGCCATGGGAAAAGGATGAATGGTCTTCCTTCTTCTGCTTTGGCTAGGATATCCGGTATATAAATCAGCCGCAAGGGTGCATGCACCACTCCGTGGAAACCCTTGCCCCTGATTTATATACCAGATGAAAAGTAGTCAAGCAAAATAAAGGATACGTGTGTTGCCAGAGGCAGCTACCTGCTCACACATTCTGATGATGCCTCAAAAATGGATATGCGAATCTGCCGATATAAGGTATAATAGATTATATAATGAGTGAGGAATAGATTTCAATAATCCGCAAAATTTACAAACTCTGTGGTGAAGGAGGTTTTAAACATGAAAACTAAAAAAATTCTGTTATATGTTATTGGTAGCATTTCAATATTTGCTGTTGCTTGTTTTGTTATTCCTAAAATAACAAAAGCAGTTACAAATAAAGCATATAAGGAAAGTATAAAAAAGAAAAACGAAAATGAGGATGATGACTGGGGCCCAGAACTTGTCAAAAAAAATGAGGACGAATAGGAGAACATAAGATGGAAATAAATACAGACGAAATAGCTCAAAAATGCATAGATGCTATAAATGAAAAACTAAGGAATCTTAAAAAGCTGAATATCATTGTTGTTGGAAAATCTGGAGTCGGAAAAAGCACCTTAATCAATAGCTTGTTTCGAGGCAACTTTGCAGAAACAGGATTGGGAAGGCCAGTAACAGATGAGATCAGAAAAATCGAGAAAAAAGATTATCCGATGGCGATTTATGATACACCGGGATTTGAATTATCAAAGGGACAACAGACCAAGGTAAAAGATGAAATTCTCGAATTAATAAATAAGGGATTTGCATCAAAAGATATTAACGATGCTATACACTGCATTTGGTATTGTATTAATGTAGGCGGAAATCGTACATTTGATGAAACAGAGATTGCTTGGCTCAGAGAATTAACTGAAAGCAATAAAGTAACACAGGTTCCAATTATCGTTGTACTTACACAATCATGTCCTAAGTCGAAGGCACAAGAAATGAAAACTTTGGTTGAAAAAGAAAATTTGGATATAGTTAAGGTTGTACCAGTCTTGGCACAAGATATGGATTTTGATGATGAGTATATTGCGAAAGCATATGGTTTGGATAGATTAATTGATATAATGAGTGAGTCGTTACCTGATGAACTTCAAGATACTTTACAAAATGTACAGAAGGCTTCATTGGAATCGAAAAAAAAATACTCTCAAGCTGCCGTGGCAACGGCGGTAGCGGCAGCTTTTGGAGAGGGATTTGCACCAATTCCGTTTTCAGATGCAGCCGTACTTGTTCCTACTCAAGTAGCTATGATTGCCACGATTACTACAATTTTTGGTATGGACATTAACAAAAGCGTTATAACGGGATTTGTCTCATCAACAATCGGTACTGCTGGAGCTACGGTGTTGGGTAAAACAATAGTTTCTAATATCATTAAGTTAATCCCAGGAGTTGGAACTGCTGCAGGCGGATTAATTTCTGGATCAACAGCCAGTCTCTTGACAACTGCTTTAGGCGAGGCATATATCAAGTTGATGGAAATGATTTACAAGGGTGATTTGAAAAGCGAAGATTTGTACTCGAAGAATGGTCAAGAAACCATGAAAAAGATCTTTAAGGAAGAATTAAAGAAGGAACGAAAAAGCAAATAGCAAATTTACGGAAGGGGGTTCAAATGAACCCCCCTTTTGAACACCCCCTAAGAAGATAATAATTAAATTGTATCATGTTCAGTGTTCCAACGAACCAATACTCCTGTGGGTATTATCCGTATTGTGATAGATGATACTGTACATTATCAAAGAACTAAAATACTAATAAAAAGCATTGTAAGTAATAAAGATGAGTGGCGTTTATGTGTAAGCATAAAGTTCATTTGTATGAAATAAAATCCCGAAGAAATTATATATACTCTTGCAGAAGCATTAGTTCTTATGTTAGGATACTATCTAAGGAAAGTACCCATGACAGGGCGTTAAGCGTCCGGGGGACGCTTGTTTAGCGCCGACCGGAGCGGAGCGTAGAGGTAGCCTCCCGAGTTTTATGATACCGGGCAACCGGAATACATAGGAAGGGAGGTGGCGCCGATGACGGCTTATGAGATCATTTCGATTTTCATTGGGATATTAGCATTGTTGATGTCCTTTGGTAGCTTGATTGTAGCGTTGCTTGCCTTTCTCGATAAGAGAAACAAGCGCAAATAAAAATGCCTATCCTGTCTGCCAACAGGATAGGCGGTGTCCGTAAGGACATTCATTAACCTAAACTCGGAGCATCCACCTTTGGAGTGGGTGCTTTCTGTTTAATTAGATATTATCATCTTATGTCTGATAATTCAAGAGGTTTCACTAATTTGGAAAAATTTTTACAGTAAGGCGGTCAGTGCCTTTTTTGACAACCATATTGTCATCAAGCAGGTGTTGCTTGATTTCTTCGATATTTTCATTGATATGCTGCAAACTGTCAGCATACTCTTCTTCTGAATATTCATCTTTAGCATTTTGCATATTTTCACGAATTTCCAAAGCTTTCATATAGGTACAGAGTTTTTTATTGATGAGGTTGTTCTTAAAGGACAGCTTAACAGTAGCAGGTTTGAAATTGCCCTCATCGTCCTTATCTGCCTCAAATTTCATATCAATCTGGTCATCCAGTTTAAACAGTAATGATAATACATCAGAAACTGTTTCTATATCAAAATCCATGAAAATGTTAATGCTGATGCCTAGCGCATTGGCAATCTTTAAAAGCTGGTCAGGCTTTGGATTACGGATTCCATATTCATATTTCTTTATTGTTGCGGAATTTATGCCGGACAACTGACCAAGCGTTTCCTGTGATATTCCACGCATATTGCGAAAGTATTTAATCTTTTCTCCAGTAGTCATAAAAATGCTTCTTTATGATTTGTTACCCCTATTCTATCACAATGGGACACATTTGTGTATATAAAGTTGATTTAATTACTTGACAGAGGGTGTACGCCATAAAAAGAACAAAAGAGGCTTTAAGACAAAGGCAGAAGCAGAGGAGTGGGAGCGTAACTTCCGGCAACAGCAGAGAAAAGATTTGGATATTAACTTTGAGAATTTTGTTGAAAGCTATTTCGCTGATGTGGAGAACCGGCTTAGAGAAAGCACAATCAAGAATAAAAGATATGTGTTTGATTTGAAAGTTACACCATATTTCAAAAAGAAAAAGATGTGTGAGATTAAGACTTCAGATATCAGGGCTTGGCAGAATGAATTGATTAAGCAGGGGTACGCACCGACTTATCTTAAAAGTATTAATAACCAGTTGGCAGCACGATTCAATTATGCGGTCAGATATTATGACTTGAAAGATAATCCCTGCAGGAAAGCAGGAAGTATCGGAAAAAGCAAGGCTGATGATATGGAGTTTTGGACAAAACAGGAGTTTAAGCAGTTTCTTCCGCCTATGGACAAGAAACCGGAGGCGAGAATGGCATTTATGCTTCTGTATTGGACAGGAATGCGTATAGGAGAATTGCTGACACTCACTTATGAAGATATTGATTTGGAAAAACGAATTATAAGCATTTCTAAATCATATCAGAGATTGGATGGAAAAGATATAATTACACCGCCTAAGACACCAAAGAGCAATCGTAAGATTACTATTCCACCATTTTTGACAGAAGAGCTAAAAGAATATTGCAGTCATTTATATGGAATTATGCCAAATGAAAGAATGTTCCGATTTACAAAATCTTATATGGAGCATGAGATTGTACGAGGCATAAAGGAAACAGGAGTTAAGAGAATCCGTATTCATGATTTGCGCCACAGCCACGCATCACTTCTGGTGGAGCTTGGATTTCAGCCATTGGCAATAGCGGAGCGGTTGGGACATGAAAAGATAGAAACAACATTAAATACTTATTCACATTTATACCCGAATAAGCAGGCAGAACTGGCAGACAGGCTAGAGCTGGAGAATGAGGAGGACAATCTATGAGCGGAGTACACAAACATCCAACAATCAGCTTTCGTGTATCGGACAGAGAGCGGGAAATGATTGAAGCCAAGATACTTGCAAGCGGTATGCAGAAGAAAGATTATTTTGTACGTTCCTGCATTTATAGCAGAATATGTGTTGTAGGAAAGAAAGAGGTCATTTACCAGCTTGTAGAGGAATTGCGGAATATGCAGACAAATCTCTCGGCACTGGTAAAACAACTGGAACAGCAGGAGGTAACACTTACTGCTGATGGATTGGAAGCTATGCGAAATGACTGTATGGATATGTTACAGGCGATTATTTCAATGCTGGATGGAGCAAAGTATCTTTGGCAGGGAACACAGACTGATAAAGAAAAAAGTCCTGACAGCGGCAACTGTTAGGACTTGCGGTAACAAAAGAAAACCTCTGTTACACCTGTAAATACAATTAGAGTATAGCAGAGGTTCTTCTTAGGAGCAAATAAAAGATTTGAAAATGGAGGACTTTTATGGGAGGACAGAAGACAGAATTAAAGATGATACGGATGTCGGAGGTTGAGTCACAGGAAGTGAAATGGCTGTGGTATCCGTTTATACCATATGGGAAGCTGACAATTATTCAGGGAGATCCGGGTGATGGAAAGACCACATTGGTGTTAAACATAGCAGCAAAGCTGTCAAGGGGAGAATGTCTCGACAGTGATATGGATGTGCAGGAGCCGGTAAATGTCATTTATCAGACGGCAGAGGATGGACTGGCAGATACAGTAAAGCCGAGGCTTGAAATTGCCGGAGCGGACTGTGAAAAGATACTGGTTATTGATGAAAGTGATAAATCTTTATCTATGGCGGATGAAAGACTGGAAGAGGCGCTTGCTAAGACTGGGGCAAAAGTATTTGATATTAGACCCAATACAGGCATATCTCGGTAGTGGAATGGATATGAACCGGGCAAATGAAGCAAGAGATATGACAAAGAAGCTGGGAGCATTAGCAGAGAAATACCAGTGTGCAATTCTTCTTATTGGTCATATGAATAAGGCATCGGGGAATAAAGCAGCATACAGGGGCATGGGTTCCATTGACTTCTTTGCTGTGGCGAGGAGTGTGCTTCTGCTCGGCAGAATAGAGGGAGAACCTAATACAAGAGCAGTTGTTCAGATAAAGAATAATCTTGCGGCATTTGGACATCCAAAGGCATTTATGCTATCAGAAATGGGCCTTCATTGGTTGGGAGATTATGAGATTACCGCAGATGAAGTACTTGGCGGTATTGCACCAAAGGCAAATAAGCTGGAACAGGCAAAGCAAATGCTTCGTGAATTGGCAGAAACAACTAATATGGTGCAGAGTAATGAAGTTTTTGAAATGGCTGATGAACAGGGCATTTCAAAGAGAACAATGGAAAATGCAAAGAAAGAATTGGGCATCCGGGCAAAGAAAATCAATAACTCGTGGTATTGGGAACTGGATACAGTAAAACAGAGATAGGGTAAGAACGCAACATTGCAGGCTATATAGAAATTGCGGAGATAAACTTTGCAAGGTTGTAAAGCATATAGACTTTGCAGTGTTGCGGTCTTGAACGAGTTAGGAAAGGAATGGTGGATTGATATAAAAAATGTACAGATTTCAGAAGAACTTTTCGTTGCGATAATGAGATATTTTATGTTGGAACAGGAGGAACTGTTGCCTCAGATAAAACAGGGCTTAGAAAAGAAACTGGATGCAATGGTGATGAGAGAATTATATACAAAATATAAGACCGCACCAACAGAAGAAGAAAAAGAAAAGGCACGAAAGGAATACCTGGATAGACGTGGTGTGCCGGAGAGTTTTCGATGGTAGTTTTTCTTAAACGTATATAACGGCTGCGTGTCACGCTTCCGTTAGGATGGATAAGGAAAATGTGATGATATGATTGAAATCGTGGAGGCTTGCGACATTGACTGCCGCAGGCAGAAAAGCTCCCGGCAGGGCGCAAAACCTGATTAAGAATAGCTTGCTATTCTTTTCAGGTCTGCATTTTTGATGGCGTAGCTGTCAAAAGTGCTTTTACGTACTTTCGACGAAAGTAACAAAGCCAGAGCGAGGGAACCTCGCTCTATGCCGATATTCGGTGCGAGTATGACAGATAAAAGAAAGGGGAAGATTGCCTATGGAGAGAACGATAAGTGCAATGATCGGAAAAGGTTCTGTGAACCATAATACCAGAGCATTTACAGCTAAGAATGTAGATAAAAACAGAAGTGCTGATAATGTGGAATTTTGTCAGGAAGATATTAAGCAGGTTTATCATAAATTGTTTGATGAAGCACGGGAACGATATAATGCAAAACAGAAACGGAAAGATCGCATGATTGATAATTACTATGAAAAAATCAGGAGGGGTAAGCAGGAAAAGTTATTTCATGAAGTGATATTTCAGATTGGAAATAAAGATGATATGAATGCGAAAAATGAAGATGTATAATGGTCTCATAAATTAAGACACTTTTTCGGACAGTTTTTAATGAATCTGAT